>Ga0187827_10001519_pt1 | contig 33961 bp, 26 predicted proteins | sample ETNtaG_39_FD_167969 | JGI IMG/M metagenome (GOLD analysis project Ga0187827, IMG submission 167969) | Marine microbial and viral communities from oxygen minimum zone, Eastern Pacific Ocean - ETNP2014_SV_150_PacBio MetaG (Illumina Assembly) | ecosystem: Environmental > Aquatic > Marine > Hypoxic...
TGCCTGCAGGTGATCGACTACGCGTCCAGCACCTCCTGGTGTTCCGCGCCGCTCTAGATTTTTGTGTTGCTAACAATATCATTAATCAGTTTTTGTTACAAGAATTTGCAGATTGGTTTTAATATTATTGTGAATTTAATGAAATAGAGGTGTCAGACTGAGGTGTTAGTTACAGAATTGAAATATTATTTAAAAAAAGATTTTAATAGCTTGACAAAAATTTACTAGTGATTTATGTTTCAGCAATGTCTGTAACATTTTAGTTTAATGATATTTAATATACAAATCTTTATTATCAGTATGGAATACATAACAAGCTGATAATAAATACATAAATTAGTTAAATATTTTACTAAGGGGCTTTTGGAGCTTTCGATCTTCCGAAATGGAATCATGTAGTATTTTCTTTGATTTCGATTATTAATATATTTAATCAATTGCCTGGTCGTTTGTATTTTTGATAGATAAAACATTTGCTAAGTGATTATGGATGATTGTGATGTTGATGAAATGTCTTGACCAAGTTTAAACATTTTATACTAACTTTTTGTTGAAATGCTGATTAAGGAGATTCTCCTAAAGAAAATGGTAACCTCCATCCTAAAGAAAGGTGGAAGTAATACTGACGAAGCACAAATTGTCGCTAATCACTTAGTACTTTCCAATCTATCTGGTCACGATAGCCATGGTGTAGGAATGTTGCCGATTTATATCAGATTGCTTAAAGCTAATTTGATAATGCCAAATCAACAACCAGAATTATTTAAGATCGATGGCTCAATTATGATGTTCGATGGTAATCGTGGTTTCGGACAAGCCGTTGGTAAAGTAGCCATGGAAAAAGCTATTAAAAAATGTAAGTCTACAGGATTGGTTTTGATGACAATTCGTAACGTGCATCATCTAGGACGAATTGGAACTTATGGAGAGCAAAGTATTGCTGCTGGTTTAATTTCATTACATTTTGTTAATGTAACTGATCATCCACCAGTAGTTTGTCCTTATGGTGGGTCAGACGCTCGATTTAATACAAACCCTATTTGTTTAGCAATGCCTGGGACAAAAAAGCAACCACAAATTTTACTTGATATGGCGACCAGTAGAATTGCTTTGGGTAAAACGAGATTAGCTTTTAACAAGGGTCAGTCTTTAAAAGAAGGACTTGTAATAGACCACACCGGTCAACCAAGTACGGACCCAGCTGTAATGGCCGCCTATATGTTTCCAGATCGTATTGATAATCCTCCGATTGGTGCTTTAACTCCACTTGGTGATTATAAAGGATTCGGTTTGGCTTTGTTCTGTGAATTATTAGGTGGAATGTTAAGCGGAGGTGGAACTGTTCAACCTGAACACCCTCGCAAAAAAAGTATAATCAACAATATGTTTACAATTTTAATCGATCCTAAGAGATTAATTGATTTGTCTTGGATGCATCATGAAGTTGAAGAAATTGTAAAATATTGTAAGGCATCTCCACCAGCTGAGCAGGATAAACCTGTCTTGGTTGCAGGAGATCCTGAAAGACAAGCAATTAATCAGCGAAGAGATTCAGGAATTCCTTTGGATGATGAGACTTGGAAACAACTTTTGATCGCAGGAGAATCTTTGGGTTTGTCAAAACAAGAAATGCACATTATTAATTCATGAAAAATATCTTAATGTAATGTTAAAATTTTACAATGAATACTAATAAAATTAAATTCTTAATATATAAATTCCCGGAAATGGGAATTCTTATAGGAGTTATTTTTTCATTTCTAATTTTTTTCCTTGCAGATAACAGCATGGCTGATACTTCAACTTTGGTCAGAATGGCTACTCAGGGTACTTGTATTGGTTTTGCTGCATATGGCATGAGTTATCTAATGATCACTGGTGAAATTGATTTGTCTAGCGGTGCGGTAGCAGGCCTTGCAGCAGCAGTTTCAGGAATGATGTTAGACTCTGGTTATAGCGAAATAACATCCTATATGGCGGCATTGTCTGTTGCTGCATTGGTGGGATTTCTGAACAGCTTTATGACACTAGTTATAGGAATCCCTTCTTTTTTTGGAACATTAGGAACAAGTTTCGCTGCTTCAGGCCTTACAATATGGTTGCTAAAAGGTAGATGGATATATACTGGTGATTATATCCCATTCCTAGATTTAATTTTCAGTCCATCACTTTTTTTGGAATTTCCATGGATATTTTTATTTTATATTATTTTAATTATTTTTGGAGACTTACTAATCCGAACAAGTAAATTAGGGACAATTTTAAAAGCTACAGGAGGCAATCTTTTGTCAGCAAAAATTGCAGGGATTAATACTAATTTTGTGAAAACTACATGCTTTCTTTTCACAAGTATTAACTTTGGTTTTGCTGGAATATTAGTTATGGGCTACAGCGGTACTACAGACTTCTCAATAGGAATGGATTGGATTCTTTGGGTTATTGCGATTGCAATAATCGGAGGAGGAAGTTTGAGGGGAGGAATTGGAAGTATTTTTGGAACTTTTTTGGGTGTTTGCTTAATACAAATAATAAGAATGGGTTTAATAAACGCAGATATTCAAACAAACGCACAAAAGATTGTTGTAGGCACTATTTTAATTGGAGCGGCAACGTTTGATAGTTTAAAAATTAAATCGAAAAATTAATTTGAAAAAAATTATTAACAATATTTTTAACAAACAGGAAATTGCTATTTTAGTTCCTTTTTTGTTGTTGATCTTAATTTTCTATTCTAGGAACGAAGCAATGCTAAATCCAATAACTATAACATCAATCTTAAGAACAATTGCTTTCCCAGCACTAATAAGTATGGGTATGGTTCAGTTGATGATAGCCGGTGAAATAGATTTATCTACAGCTGCTGTTATGAGTTTTTGCGCAGTACTGACTGCAAAGTTAGTCAGAGATTTCAACTTTGGTATCCCAGAAGCTGTGATTATTTCTCTTTTATGCTCACTCATAATCGGTTATATTAACGCATTTTTATCTGTAAAAATTGGGATATTTTCAGTGATTGCAACAATTGGAACTGGATTTGTTGTAAGGGGGTGTAGTTATTTGTTTACTAACGGTTTACCAATTTATCCGATACCAGAATCATTTGCATTTTTAGGATCTCTGAGACCATTCAATATTTCTTTTACGTTTTTTTTAATGTTGGCTGTAGCTTTATTCGTGCAGTTACTTTTAACATCCACAAAGTGGGGGACTGCAATCTATGCTACTGGTTCAAACAGGCAAGCTGCGGAAGTTTCAGGTATTAATACATTCAAAGTAAAATCGATATGCTTTATGGCAACCAGTTTTTTATCAGGATGTGCAGGACTTTTAACAATGAGTCAGCTTCCTGGAACTCCAGGAGATCCTATAATTGGACTTAACTTAGAGTTAGACATACTAGCTGGTGTAATTGTCGGAGGTGTAAGCTTATATGGTGGTAGAGGATCAGCTATAGGCACTTTAATAGGAGTCTCTTTTATACAAATTGTAAGAAGCGGATTGGTTATAGGTCATTTTAATCCTTATCTTCAACTACCTGCACTAGGGCTGTTATTGATGTTGGCCGTTGCCTGGGATGTTATAAGACATAAGAAAAATGTAGCTTAACTTTAAATTGCACAACACAAGTGCAGGAAAGGAGAATCATGTGATAATCAATCATTTAACAAACTTTGAAAAAATCTATTTAATTTAACTAACCCTTCATAAAGGATAATGTATGTTAAATTTAATTAAAATAATGTTTGTGTCCCTAGTAGTAATGTCACTCGCCAGCTTGGCATTTGGGCACAAAGGCATTAAAGGGACATTCTATTATGTTCAAAACTCAGCTTGGCACCCTGTACATCAGTTGACCCAACAGGCATTTCTTGAAGGTTGTAGACAAGCAGGTATTAAATGCAAACTTGCCACAACTGATGAGAATGCACTAGATGCCCTTGTGGCACTAGCCGATCAAACAATTTCACGGTCAGATGCTGCCGGAGTTGCTATGTGGGCGGGTGGATTGCCAGTTTTTAAGAAAGCAATCAAAAAAGCCAATGCTAAAGGAATTCCGATAGTGTTACCTCATTTTCCAGTAGCTGAGGGATTCTTCGCTGACAATGCAGTTCAAATTGCGGCCGATCCCACGGACTGGCCTATACCTCTAGCGCAGAAAATGTGTGATGAAGTGAAGCGTACTGGAGGAAAGGGATCTGTAGCCATCACCATAAACAATCACAATGTGACCGAAGATGCTGTTGCAAGAGTATTTGCAGGTGCAATGAAGAAATATTGTCCTCACTTGAAAATTTTAGAAGTGCAAGAAGAAGGACCTGAGCCTACAAAAGCTATTCAAGTAGCAACATCGATCATGCTTGCAAATCCAGATGTAGTTGCAGCTTTGTCAACTACCGGCGGTGGCCCTACAACTTGGGCAGGAGCTCAAAAAGAAACTGGTAGAAAGATCATTGCGGTCGGAATGGATTATACCAGGGTCAATCTAGATTTGGTTAAAAGTGGTCAGGTATGGGGTGCAGTAGCTCAACCGCTCTATACAGAGTGTTTAGGAGCTGCTAAATTGCTAATGGAGATGGCAAACGGTGCTCCCCAACCTTACTGGACAAAGTTAGAAGCACCTTTAATTACAAAGGAAAATGTAGATGACTATTATGGCATGCTTGATCGCTTGGAACCAAATTATGGAGATAATTTAAACAAAAATCCAGATTCGTAATCTTATAATCAATCCCCCTTCTGTGAAGGGGGATATTTTAAACTAAAAATATGGTTACTAATAACTCAAAAATTCCAATTCTTCAGACAAAGGGGATTTATAAATCTTTTGGACATGTACAAGCATTGGAAAATGTTGATATTGATTTATTTTCATCTGAAGTTGTAGCTTTAATTGGTGATAATGGAGCAGGTAAATCAACATTAATAAAGATAATTTCAGGAATTTATAAGAAGGACTCTGGAGAAGTTTTTTATAAAGGAGAAAAAGTTGAAATTAATGTGCCCAAAGACGCAATTGAAAAAGCAGGTATATCAACTGTTTATCAAGATTTAGCTCTTGTTGAAGTTCAAGATGTTGGTGTAAATATATACTTAAATATAGAACCAACATTTTTTAGATTTTTTATCAATTATAAAAAACTGTACAGAAACGCAGAGGAATTAATTGAAGATCTAAAAATAGATTTACCGTCAGTCAAGGTCAATGTATCTGAGCTTTCAGGAGGACAGAGACAAGGGGTAGCTATTGCAAGAGCGCTGGCTAGAGGAAGAGAGATTTTTATACTTGATGAACCAACTGCAGCATTGGGAGTTGAACAGCAAAAAAATATAAATAATCTTATTTTGAAATTAAAAGAAGACAAAAAAACAGTATTACTAATAAGTCACAATTTAGAACATGTTTTTGAAGTAGCAGACAGGCTCATAATTTTACGTAGAGGTGAAAAAGTTGGTGAAAGAATAAAAAAATCTACCAATAAAGAGGAAATAGTTGGATTAATTACTGGTGCAATAAAACAAGATTTTTAAATTAGATAAAAAAGTTAAGGTAAGAGTTGATAGATTTAAAAAATAAATTAATTCTTGTTACTGGTTCTGGGACAGGAGTTGGAAGTGGTATAGCAACTACCTTTGCTAAATGTGGTGCAGACATAGTTGTTCATTATAATAGCAGCAAAAATGAGGCAGAAAAAACTAAAGAAATCATAACTTCTTTAGGTAGGAGGTGTAAGTTAATAAAAAGTAATTTAAAAATTGTAGAAGAATGCAGAAATACTGTGGATGAAGCTGCAACATTTTTAGGTGGGCTAGATGCACTCGTCAATAATGCAGGTTTAACTACGCCAAAAGATATCAACGATATTGATGAAGATCATTTTAATGACATTTTTTTCCTTAATTTTAGAAGCTATTTCTTTTGTGCACAACAAGCCATAAAACATTTAACAAAAAGAGGTGAAAAATTATCAGAATTTAAAAAAAAATATAATTGGGCTGGAGGAAGTATTGTAAATATTTCATCTGTCCATGGTAAATTGGGATATCCAGGACATTCAGTTTATGCATCTACTAAAGGTGCAATAAATAGTTTTACTAAACAATTGTCCGTAGAATTGATATCTAAACATATAAGGGTGAATGCAATTGCACCTGGAACAATTGAGGTTCCAAGTTATTTTGAAAAAGATCCTTCCTACAATCGGGAGTTTGGAAATTCAATGGTGCCATGGGGTAGAGTAGGATTACCAGAGGAAGTTGGCTATCTAGCGGCTTATTTGGTTTCGGACTTATCAGAATTTATGACTGGAGAAATAATTCATATAGACGGAGGTCTTACATCTGCAATGAATTTGAATACTGACAAAAAAAATTAACACCTTAATACCATGATGGACTTAAACCAAAAAGAGAATGCTTATAAAAAAATTAAGGAAATGATAGTTGATGGTGATTTGCAAATGGGCACAAATGTCTCTGATAGATTATTATCAAAGAAACTTAAATTAGGCCTTACTCCAGTAAGGGATGCATTAAATTTATTGAAATCAGAAGATCTTGTTATTTCTTTCCCCAAAAAAGGGACTTTTGTTTTTGAACTTTCATCTAAATTGTTTTTTGACATTTTTGAAAGTAGAAGAATTTTCGAAACATATGGTTTAAAAACATCAAATAATTTAAATCATAATCTACTAGTAATTAGAGAAGAAGAAATATTAGACAAGATGAGTGTTTCAATAAATGAAAAAGATTATCTGTCCTATGCTAGATTAGATTCAGAATTTCATGAGTGTTTCATATTAGGAACGGAGAACGATGTATTTACCAAGTTATACCGGAATTTAGAACCAAAAATAGCAACTATAAGGAATACCATTAATTTAAATTTGTCTGAATTTAATACAAAGGAATCCTTTATAATGCACAAGAAAATAATCAAGTATATAAAAAACGAAAATATAGATAAAAGTATAGAACTTTTAGATGATCATATTTTTGTTTGGTATAATAAGGTCTTCAAATTAACCAGTAATATGAAACTAGATTTAAATACATTTAAGAATCGATTAAGCACTTATAGACTTTAATTAATTGTGAATAATTTATTTAATCTAAAGGGGAAATTATCAATTGTAACTGGTGCCGCCAGTGGTATGGGTAAAGCAATAGCTCTTGGCTTAGCCGAGTGCGGATCTGATGTCATAATAGTTGACCGCGATGAGAAAGGGTTATTGATCACAGAAATTGAGTTAAAAGAACTGGGGATTGAAGTATTGAACATCAAATTAGATTTATCTTCAATAGACGATATAGATAATTTATTCGACAGAGTGGATTTATTAGAAAGAAATATTGATTTTTTAGCTAATGTGGCGGGAGAAGGAATATTGGGTCAACCAGAGCTAATCTCAATTGAAGACTTAAAAACTGTTTTAAATAATTTGGTTGTTTGTAGGTTTTACATGTGTCAGCAAGCTGGTAAAAGAATGCTCAGGTCTGGTAAAGGTTCAATCTTGAATATAGGATCTTTAGCTAGCACAACAGCACTTGGAAGAGGGCATATTGCATATTCAATAGCAATGGGTGGTGTAAGTCAAATGACTAAAGAATTAAGCACTGAATGGAGTTATAGAGGAGTAAGAGTAAATACTGTTGCACCTGCGCAGGTTTTGAATGACTCTTTAAGGAAACGAATGGAAAAAGATCCTGAACTTGGAAAGTTTTTTTTGGGAGGAATACCTGCAGGTCGACTTGGAGCACCTAATGATATAAAAGGCATCGCAGTACTTCTGGCATCAGACGCATCAAGCTGGATTACAGGTGCCACCATTCCATTGGATGGTGGCAACATAGCAATGAACAGTGGCGGAACACCAGGTCATATGAATAATCAAAATAATTAATCAGGAGAAAGAATGAGATTAATGAGGTTTTTAGATAAAAAAGACAAAAAAATTAAATATTGTACGGTTGAAAATGAATCTAATTTTTTAATTGATGGGGATATTTTTTCAAATTATAAAGTTACAAAGGAAAAGGCAAATATTTCAAAAATTTTGTCACCAATAAATCCAAAATCTATTCTTTGTATTGGATTAAATTACAAAAAACATGCTGCTGAAGGGAATGATAAAATACCTGAATACCCTATACTGTTTATGAAACTAGCCAACTCGGTTCAGAATCCTGAAGATCCAATAATAATTCCTAAACATTTAGAAAGCGAATCCGTGGATTTTGAATGCGAATTAGCAGTCATAATTGGTAAACATTGTAAAAATGCAACTAAATCAAATGCACTTGATTACGTATTAGGCTATACATGTTCGAATGATGTCAGCGCAAGGGATTGGCAATTATTTAAAGGGGGTTCTCAGTGGTGTCGCGGAAAAACATTTGACACATTTTGCCCCTTAGGGCCAGTCATTACTTTGAAAGATGAAATTGATGATCCAAATAGTTTAAATATTAAAACTATTCTGAACGGAAAAACAATGCAGGATTGGAATACGGCTGACATGATTTTTGATGTGCCCACGTTAATAGAATTTCTAAGTGGAAGCACTACTTTAGAACCAGGAACTATAATACTTACTGGTACTCCACACGGAATCGGTTTTGCGAGGAATCCTAAAGTTTTACTCAAAAAAGGAGACACAGTTACGATTGAAATTGAAAAAATAGGGAAGCTAACCAACCCTGTAATTGATGAGATATTATGAAAATTTTTGCTGCTTGTATTCTCTAAATTAATGAAGATAAGAAAAGAAAAATTAAAAAACATTTTCATTAAGATGTATACCATTAGAAAATGTGAAGAAACTTTAGCCAAAGCCACTCAACAAGGATTAGTTTTTGGTGCCTGTCATACCTATATTGGCCAGGAGGCAATAGCCGCAACAGTATGTGAAGAGTTAGAAAATAATGATCTAATATTCAGTACTCACAGAGGGCATGGTCATGCTTTAGCAAAAGGTTTAGATCCTTTTGAACTGATATCAGAGTTATTTGGAAAAGAGACCGGTTGTTCAAAGGGAAGGGGCGGAAGCATGCATCTTTTCAAACCTGAGATTGGGCTAATGGGAACAAGTGGTATTGTAGGCCCAAATATTTTACAGTCCTGTGGTGCTGGATACTCAATTAATTTATTCAATAAAAATAATGTATCTATTTCATTTTTCGGAGATGGAGCAGTAAATAATGGTGCCTTCCACGAAGGCCTAAACATGGCAAGCATTTGGAGATTACCTGTAATATTTATATGTGAAAACAATCAATATGCGACTGAAGTTCCTTTTAGTTATTCCAGTGGTAGTAAAAATGTAGGTAACAGAGGAAATAATTATGGAATCAAGGGGTATGAAATAGACGGTAATGACGTATTTGAAATTCATAGAACTATCAAATTAGCCATCAAAGATGCAAAAGAAGATAAAAGACCCTCTTTAATAGAGTGTAAAACATATAGAACTAGATCTCATGCAGAAGGCATGATTGACTACACATATAGGACAAAGGAAGAAGTAAACAAATGGAGGAAAGAATGCCCTATAGTTAAGCTGGAAAATTACTTTCGTGAAAAGAAAATTTTTAATGATAAAGAAATTAAAAAAATCAAAGAAAAGATTGATGTAAAAGTTGCTATCTCCTATCAAAAAGCTAAAGAAGCCCCTTTCCCAAAAAAATCTACTGCACTAGATTTCGTTTTTTCAGATTTACCTAAAAAAATATTAAATAGTGATCATCATTCAAGTACCAATAATAAAAACATGATTCAGGCAACTCACGATGTCTTGGATTATGAAATGGAAAGGAATGATAAAATATTTGTTTTAGGCGAAGGTATAGGCAAACGTGGCGGTAATTTTAGCACTACATTAGGATTATATGAAAAATATGGACAATTGAGAGTCTGCGATACTCCAATATGTGAAAGAGGGTTTGTAGGTTTAGCATGTGGAGCCGCTATGACAGGAGCAAGACCGATAGTAGATTTTATGTTTATCGATTTCATAAATGATGCTTTTGGTGAAATTATAAATCAAATAGCAAAAGTTCAGTACATGAGTAGTGGAAAAATTAAAATGCCCATAATTTTAAGAGGATGTATCGGTATAGGACATAGTGCTGCAACTCATCATTCTGGAAGTTATTATTCTTTATATTCACATGTTCCTGGATTAATAGTAGTGGTTCCATCTAATGCATATGATGCGAAAGGTCTATTTGCAACTGCATTAAATTGTGATAATCCAATTTTGTTTTTAGAACATCGTGAAATCATAATGAACAAAGTTGAAGTTCCTGATGCGCAATATCAAATTCCATTTGGAGCAGCAAATATTGTCATTGAAGGAAATGAACTCACAGTCGTTGCACTTTCAAAAATGCTTATAATTGCAAAAGACGTAATTAAGGAAATGTCTGATTCAAATAAATACTCTATTGAACTAATTGATCCTAGATGTGTTTCACCAATAGATTATGAAACAATTTTATTATCAGTTAAAAAAACAGGTAGATTATTAATAATAGATGAAGAATTTGAACCTTGTAGCATAGCATCTCAAATTTCTTCTAAAATGAGTGATATAGCTTTTGATTATTTAGATGCACCAATAAAAACACTAAATGGGTCTTTTTCTCCAACACCTTACAGTCCATGCCTAGAAAGTGAAATCATTCCTGATTCAGCAATTATAAAACAGAAAATAATTGACATGTTTAATGAGTAAATTTGAACAGATATGGATAACGAAATTCTGATTCCAAAATTAGGATGGTCTATAGATGATGCTACATTTGTTGAATGGCACAAATCAAATGGAGAATATATAAATACAGGCGATGAAATTTTTAGTGTTGAAAGTGATAAGGCTATCCAAGTTGTAGAATCAATAGATTCAGGATGGCTATGTATCGATCCTGATGTTCCAAAAGAAGGACAGATATTAAAATCTGGAACTGTAATAGGATATTTATCTGAAAAAAAGACCAATAGTAAAGTCAGTATTAAACTAGAAAATTCCGAAGACGCCGACGAAAGCACTAAAGACAAAATTGATAATTTAGATTATAAAAATGCAATACCAGACGAAAAAAACAAATTAATTGCTTCCGATAGAGTATTCATCACTCCTCGAGCAAAATCTCTTGCAAAAAAATTAAATATTGAATCGTTCTCCGAAATTGTAGGTACAGGCAAAAACAATAGAATAACAGAAAAAGATATTAATCTTTTTTACAAAAAATTTAATTCAAAAACTAATGAGATAAAAAGTAAAAGCCCAAATCTTTTCAATTTGACCATTAATTGTTCAGAATTACTCGATTGCATAAAAACATATAATGAGTCAGCCAACGTTAAGAACGTTAGACTGATAGATTATTTAATAAAAATTATCGGTCACGCCTTTCACAGCAATAATCAAGACAGTGAACGGAACATAAATCAAGTACACCTCATTAATAATGCAAATAGGCAAGAATCTTTTTTTATACGCGATCCAAAACAGAAAGGGTTAGTAGAAATCAATGAAATGGCAACTAAAACGGATGTTATCTCAGAAATTAGCCAATCTACAGTTGTCTTGATGGATTCAACTGATTATAACATTCAATTCTTTAATCCTAAAATAATAAGTCCATCTCTGATATCAATTGGAATTGGCAAGTATCTCTCTGATGTAAAGGATGATTATTATACGTTAAATGTTTGCTACTTAAATGATTTAGAATTGAGTATATTTGAGAATATAAAATTAATCACTGAGTTTACTAAATCACCAAACAGACTTTTATTGTAATAAATATGAAAAATGTTGTAATTACAGATTATCTTTTCAATGATTTATCTATTGAAGAAGAAATATTCCAAGAAAGCAAAATAGAATTAACATCAGAAAAAAGTCCTAATAAGGAGGCATTAAAAGTTTTAACACAAAATGCCGATTATATAATCACTCAATTTGCAACATTGGATAATGAAATTATAAATAACCTAAATAAAGCAAAAATTATTGTTAGATACGGTGTTGGTTATGACAACGTCGACATAAAAGCTGCTAGATCAAAAAACATACCTGTTTGTAATGTTCCTCATTACTGTATAGATGAAGTGGCAGACCACACAATAGCGTTTATTTTAAATTCAACACGATCCTTATATAAAAATCACCAAAAAATATTGCAGGGTCAATGGGGACTAGCGGTCCCATTGGAAGAAATGAAATCACTAAATGATCTGAAAATTGGTGTTATCGGTTTTGGCCGTATTGGTCAGGCTGTAGTGGAAAGACTAATACCATTTAAGCCTAAAATATTAATATATGACCCTTTTATTAGTAATCCTTTGAAAAAAAATGGTATATCTTTTGTAGAAATTAACGAGTTGTTTAAAAATTCCGACATTATTACATTGCATTGCCCTTCAACTGAAAAAACTAAAAATATAATTAATGATCATTCCCTTTCTTTAATGAAAAAAGGGGTTATCATTATAAATATCGGTAGGGGAGATCTTATCGATATGGGAAGTTTTATAAATGCTTTAAAGGATAAAACTATAAATTTTGCTGCATTGGATGTTTTTGATACTGAGCCTCTAACTGAGACCCATCCAATTAGATCTTTTGATAACGTGTTATTTTCCTCTCATGTTGCTTCAGCGAGTGTAAAAGCTGCAAAAAAATTAAGGCAATCAGCTGCTGAATTAGTAATCAAGTGTCATAATAATGAAAAACTAATCAATATTGTAAATTGATAATTATATGAAAACTGTTTTAGTTACAGGTGGCTGCGGTTGCTTGGGATCCTGGATAATAAAATTATTGATTGAAAACAAGGATAAAGTTATATGCTTAGATACCAGTAAAAACCTGAACAGGCTAAAACTAATTTTAGATGAAAACTCATTAAAAAAAATTTCTTTCAACTATATAGATATTTTTGATTTTGAAAAAATTGATAAACTTGTCAAAAAAGAAAAAATTAATTTTATAGTACATTTAGCCGCTTTTCAGGTTCCTTTCGTCAGATCAAATCCAGTTTTAGGTGCTCGAGTTAATGTTGAGGGTACAGTCGCTTTATATGAATGCGTGTTAAGAAATAAAGATCAAATCGAAGGTTTTGTTTCTGCAAGTTCAATTGGAGTATATGGTGATAAAATTATTCATAAAACTAATACAATCAAAGAAGATACTGCTCCCTATCCATTAAACCTTTACGGTGTATATAAACTTGCAAATGAAGGAACGGGAAGAATATATTTTGAAGAAAATCAAATAAACAGCATTATTATGAGGCCTTACATTATATATGGGCCTGGTAGGGACCAGGGATGGACTTCTGCACCAACTAAAGCGATTTTACTTAAAATGTTAAATAAATCTTACAAAATACCATTTTCAGGGTCTATATATCTTCATTATGCTAAAGACTGTGCTGAACAGTTTTTGCTCGCCCTGGAATCCAATCAAAAAGGGTGTAATATTTTTAATGTAACTGGCGAAATGGTAGCCATTTCAGATTTCAAAAAAATTCTTAATGAAACAATTTCAAATGATTCAATTATTGATCAGGACTTAGGAAATGATTTCCCTATACCATCAGATATAGACATAAGTAAAAATATAAAAGCATTTAATTTACCTGAATTAACAAGCTTCTCAGATGGCATTAATGAAACAATAAATTATCTAAAATATGGAATTCAAAACAATCTCCTGCCCAGTAGCTTTATAGATGGTTGATAAATTAAAGATAGGTGACCCAAAAATTATTTGTCCAAAAAATTCAATTCTTGGAGAAGGTCCAATTTGGATGCCTGACACAAAATCATTAATGTGGTTAGATATAAAAGGGGAATCTCTTCACACTTTTTCCTATATTACTAAAAATATTACAGATAAAAACTTAGAAAAAACAACGACCTGGATTTTACCTATTAAAAATTCCAATACTTTTCTTGTCGGTACAGAAGATGGGGTTGAAGAATATAATTATAATGAAAACAAATTTGAACTTAAGCTTCAAATTGAAGAAGACTTGCCTAACAACAGATTAAATGATGCCAAGATTGATAAAATTGGGAATTTGTGGTTCGGAACTATGGATGATACAGAAAATGAGAAGTCTGGATCTTTTTACTGCTTGAAACCCAATTATGAATTAATAAAAATAGACGATTCATACACTGTTACTAATGGACCGACAATCACTTACGATGATAAGAAACTATATCATGTAAGCAGTCTTCAAAAAAAAGTTTTCTGTTATGAAAAAAATAATACAACACTTTCTAACAAAAGAATTTTTTTTGAGCTAGATAAGAATGATGGTTACCCAGATGGCTTAACCATAGACGATGAAAATTTTATTTGGTTAGCCGTTTGGGGAGGTGCAAAAGTTTTAAGAATCTCTCCTGATGGCGAAGTAGACAAAACTATAACATTCCCAACTTCGCAAATTACCAGCTGTGTTTTTGGGGGATCTGAAATGAATATCCTATTTGTAACATCTGCTTCAGTAGGTAAAATTCTTACTGAGGATGTACATGCAGGTAATCTGTTTTCTGTTGAGACCAATAGTAAAGGGTTCCCTTCTCCTCATTTTGGTTGAAATTCATTTCTTAAACCTCATTAAATCATTGTCTCGTTTTTATATTTAAAAGACTAAATAACCTAATTTTATTAAATTGTTAGCGGTATATTTGGTAGTTACTACCATAAGTCGTGAACTCAACCTGATTAGACAGGTCCCTGAGACAATAAATCAAGCATTACAGATATTGAAGTTTCAAAATTATATTCCGGTGCCCAGTTCCAATCAAGTTTTGCGGAGTTTGAAATTACCTCGTTAGGCCAACCTTTTACTAAGTTCTCAACGTGTGGGTCTATTTCAAAACTGTATTCAAATCCGGGATAAACCTGCTTGAGATTCTCGCATAGTTGTTGCGCTGTGAAGTGGAAGCCGTGCAGATTATAGGCATGACTCTTAAGACACACTTGGGGTGCATGGGAAATTTCAAAAATGCTGCGAATGACGTCATCAAGAAACATGCACGACATGCCGGTCTCTTTAGACACGGGGAAATTGAATGGATCGCCTAGAACTGCAGCCCTACAGGCGTGTGAAGGATAGGCAGTCTTTGCAGATAAAGGGGCGAATGGTGACAAAACCATTGGAAATCGTAAACATCGGAAATCGAAACCGCAGGTTTTTTTAAGGTAGCTTCCAAAACGTTCTACAGCGACTTTTGTAACGCCATACATGTTTTCAGGCCATTGCATGAAATCTTCAGGCAGCGGATCTTTGGTTTTCGAACCGTAGGTTGCAATTGTACTGGCATAGAAAAATAAACCAACTTCGCAATCCTTGGCGGCTTGAATCAAATTGATCGAAGCTGTTGCGTTTATCTGCCATGCTCTTTCAAGGTCAGTTTCTGAACTGCCAGAAAGAAGTGATGCGAGATGAAAAATGGCTTGTGGCCGCTGATCTTTTAAGATCCTGTTTACCAGATCTTGATCACAGACATCTCCCAGAAAAATGTTTTTGTAAAACGTTTCGTTCTTCACCTCGGTCTCCGGAAGGTCAAGACATAGCACGTCTATGCCTTTGACTGACAGTTGTTGGGCGACAAGCCTGCCAAGGTTTCCGTTACCACCGGTTATTAGGGCTGTTTGAAAAGTGTTCATTTATATATATTACATGTGCTATTTCAGACGACTATTTACAATCTTCTCCAATTTTATAAAAACCCCCAAGATGATATATATTGGGGGTTCATGTTAAACTGTTTGGGACCGAGAAAGAAGCATACAACAGCGCTGATGTCAAACGCAAGGGTTTGTTTGAACTGGTGAACCAGGGGACTCTGCTTCTTGATGAAATCGGCGAAATGTCGCTTTCGCTGCAGCCCAAGCTGCTGCGTGTGCTGGAAAACCTGCGGATCAAACGCCTAGGGGCAAAGAAGGGAATCCAGGTTAATGTCCAGGTGATTGCTTCCACCAACCAGGATTTCTCTGGAAAAATCAAGCAGGGGATTTTCGTGAAGACCTTTATTACCGGCTAAACATCCTTCCGATCCACATTCCTCCTCTGAGGGAACGCAAAGAGGACATTCCTGAACTGACTGATTATTTTCTTGAACAGTATGCCAGGCAGTTCCGCATCAAGACAGAAGGGTTTCCCGTTTTTTCAAAAACCCATTTGTCCACACTTTTGTCCAAACTTTAGCCATTCCCATAAATCCTTTATCATTAATTAGCATTCACACATTCCTATTTCCATTATGATTTTCTATAAAATTAACTCCTATCTCCTTTTAGCAACTCCCACTAATTCTTCACAGAGTCAGATATACCTCCAAATAAAATCCACATCTCTCTTTTAAAATCCACCTCAACACTCTTTTCGTCCTAAGTACCACGTATTTTTACTAATTGTCTTTATTCTGAAATTTGACAACATCTACTTATAGTCTAGAGGAAATTATGGGAGGGAGAAATGGTTACGGACAGGAAATTAAGGCTTATTCTGTGGGTGTTCTTCTCGATACGTGACAGAATCACTGTCCAGATGCTTTTGGATTTTTCTATTCTAACTGTCATGAGTTCTTTATAGTTAAGACTCTAGTTACTGTTTGAGCAATGTTTTGATTGGTTAAGTCTGTTTTTGTCATAGTTTTCCTTTCCTAGTGTTAAATATATTAACTAACCGAATTTCTCCCCCGTGTAGGTTGATGGGATGATATATATAAAGCTTGATGCCCGTTTTGTGACCCCACCCCACCTTCATTCAAATAATACTTAAAACGCCTTCTAAGGCAAGATTAGTTTACTAGCCTTAAATGTTTTACTCTGATTAGCAGTTAGGTGCAATAGTGAATGATTTGACTCGGCTCCAGTGAATCGCTGGTCAGCATCAGGAAAGCCAAAACTTGGGACATCATGATGTCGAAACTCTATTAGATTCAGAGAAGACCTTCATACGATAGAACCAGATGGCTCCGCTTCGCTTTGGAAGCTCTAGTGTAAAACCGTCGTGGATCAGGTCATCTCCAGCGATTTCCTTTTTTTCACAAGTTTCAGCGTTTTCCAAGAAGTACATCGAATTTGGAAGTATCCCTTGTGGGCGGAAAGTGGATGACTCTTGCGGTGATTCCGGCAAACGGATCCCCTGGATGATACCTCGGCCAGATTCCGGTTGGTCGAACTGCCAAGCGACCCATTCCGCAGGGTTGCGGTGGAATGGAGTAAGTGGATAGTAATCGCCGTACAGGAACAAATCGGATGCTCTACGCCAAATGTCAAACATTTTCCTTGCAAGATCATAGTCGTAATCATCCCGGCGGATATCGAGAGTCGCAAACATCATGGGTGCCATGCCACAGTGGAAGGAGAATCTGTCTATCCTGTCGTCGAATCTCGGCCGCTTACCGGCATCCCATGAAAGAGTGCATTCCTTGTAGTAGGGAATCCACTCGTAGAGAGTGCGGTGGAATGCCAGCTTCACGGGATGGTCACCGTAACCGTAGTCGGTGTAGTGGAGCGGCACCGAACGGCGCATGGTATCGATATCATTGCGTCGCCCTCCGCTGGAGCATGAATCGATCCACAGACCAGGATTTCGATCCAGCAGGTCATCCCAGAACTGAAGATAGCCCTGGACATGCAGGTTCTCATTCATCCCTTGGCGGTCAGGATCATCGTTCATGCGCCAGTACCTGAGGGGCTCGAAATTAAAATCCTGTCGGTAAATCTTTATTCCGTTGTCTTTGATCAGACGACAAATATGATCGGTCAGCCATTGGCGGCATTCCGGAATCCCTAGGTTCAGCATCCTGTTTGCCTGTTCCTTGCCGGTCAATTGCCCCTCATCGGTGGCCTTTACCAGCAGTAACCATTCCGGATGTTCCACGTCGAGTTTGGTGCCGGGGCGTACTCTTTCGGGCTCGAACCAAATCAACTGGTCGGCGCCGTTTCGGGCTGCACAATCGGATACCGGTTTCAGACCATTGGGAAACCTTTCAGTATCGGGCTCCCATGATCCGGTTATCTGCCACTTTCTTTCATGGTCATCGTCATAGCATGGATACCAGCCAGCATCGACCCACCAGACGTCAAAAGGAATGCCGCGCTGTTTGGCCTTCTCGATATATCGGAGTTGGTTTTCTTCGGTAGCGGATGTGAATTCCACACCGTCATCAGGGCCACAGCAGGCCAGGAGCGGCCTTATCGGATGACCGTTGGGCCTGGGAAGGATGTGAGCGAGATACCACCTACGCCAAAGGTTCACGGCTCGTATCGCGTCCCCAATCCAGGCCAGGATGGTAATTTTCGGTGTACGAATGCTCTCGCCCGGCATGAGCCGCAAGTGTGTTTTTTCCTGACCTGCCTGAACATGCACGCCGTCTCCCAGCCCATGGAAATTGGCCGCCCACTGTCCGGGCCAGCCAATAGCAATGGTTAGCCCGCAACCCTCAAAATTGACACGATAGTAGGGGAATGCTCCGTCACAGCTACGACCTCCGTTGGGAGCAAACTCGAGCGTGTCACCTGCGATCAGAGAAGTCTCTTCTGGTGTGTAACTTTCCTCACTGCAGAAGTCGCCATTGCAGTGATATAGAACCGGAGAAGAGCCACTGAACGTCCCATCCATTGGGAGAATGTCGCGAATCACAGGCGTGGCTTCATCGCCATTGTTCGTAAACCAAACGACCCATTCCACAACCGGGTAGTCATGGTACTCCGTGTACTCAACTCGTATATTCAATCCAGTCCCAGAATCAGTACCTTCAAAAACGGTTTCCGAAATATTGGCATCTATGCGATGTCTGGCTGAAACCGGTTGCCACTCTTCCGGAATACCTCTTAAAGATCTCTCATCGAAAACGAAAGAGACGGGAAGTTGGGCCGCGCCTGTGAAGAATTGACCTGTCCATTCCCGGCTCTTTAGCAGATCTCCAGAACTTGTTGTAGCGGCTGGGTGTGTTGTACCATTTGTTGTGCCATTTGGGTCATGTTGTACCATTTGTTGTACCATTTGGGTCATGTTGTACCATGTTGTACCATGTTGTACCACTTTTTAGCCCTTTTTGAAAACCCCAAAAACGCTGAAAGTCGTTCAGCCTTCTTAGCTGCTTCCAGATGATCTCCAGAGCGTACATGCTCTTCAACGAATACCTGCCTTTGATTAGTTAAGTTAGTATTTGCCATAACTAATAATTTGTTACCTGAAAATTTTTTCTGAGGATTGTGTCTCTCTCAGAATAACGAAGTAGCGTGGTACCCAGGGAGGGGGTGGTAGGTGCTTGCGTTTTTGTCACAAATTTGTCACAGTTGACCCCAAATAAAGGCAACTATTGGCAATCATGCCCAATATACAAATAACTGATTATTAATTGTTATTTATTGTAGGTAGTTGTATATACGTGACTTTTAATCAGGTGGTCCGGGGTTCGAGCCCCCGCAGACCCACCACTTTTTGCTACTAATATTAGTAATTTAAGTGGACCCACAAAAGTCTTTTGTTGGTCAGTTTACTCATCATAATTTCTCCAAAAAAAAACCGCTCCTGCTTTTGCGGAAACGGGTTCTTCACGCGATTTAGCGGTATTTATATCGCACCCCGCAAACAGTCAGTTCGACGCCATGGGACCAGCCACTCCGGCCTCGGTCTTAAGACGGGCCTCTCTTGGTTTCTGCCTGCAGGTGATCGACTACGCGTCCAGCACCTCCTGGTGTTCCGCGCCGCTCTAGATTTTTGTGTTGCTAACAATATCATTAATCAGTTTGATTTACAAGAATTGGTAGTTTGGTTTAGAATTTTTTTCTGAATTTTAAGAACAACTGGGAGTCAATTACAGAATTCAAATTATATAAAAAAACTTGACAAAATTTTAATATCGTTTTATGTTTCAACAATGTTTCTAACATTTTAGTTGCATTATTAAATTATTTCAAACTATTATTGTCTGTATGTGGTATATCTGATTGATAATATTGAAAAATTTTGTTAGAACATTTTTCGGCCAGCGGGAGGTGCCTATATAACACCCGCAATTATATTACCTCCTTTTCTCAAGATGGAAGACTATTTTGTTAGTCCTCCATCTTGTAGAATGTATTAACCTTATCTCTAACTTAAAATTATATTCAGAATTATTTTGTAAAATGCTAATTAAGGAGGAAATTCTAAAGAAAATGGCAATCTCTATCCTGAAAAAAAGCGGAAGTAATACTGACGAAGCACAAATTGTCGCTGATCATCTAGTACGTTCCAATTTATCAGGACACGATAGCCATGGTGTAGGTATGTTGCCGACTTATATGCGAATGCTTAAAGCTAATTTGCTAAAACCAAATCAAGCTCCAGAATTATTTAAGTTAGATGGCTCAATTATGATGTTCGATGGGAAACGTGGTTACGGGCAAGCGGTGGGTAAAATCGCCATGGACAATGCCATTAAAAAATGTAGGACTACGGGATTGGTTTTGATGACACTTCGTAATGCACATCATCTAGGGCGAATTGGTACTTATGGTGAGCAAAGTATTGCTGCTGGTTTTATATCATTACATTTCGTGAATGTAACGGATCATCCACCTGTGGTTTGTCCCTATAGAGGCACAGATGCTCGTTTTAATACTAATCCTATTTGTTTGGCAATGCCTGGGACAAAAAAGCAACCGGTGATTTTACTCGATATGGCAACAAGCAAAATTGCTCTGGGTAAAGCAAGAGTAGCTTATAACATGGGGCAGGCTTTAAAAGAAGGGCTTTTAGTCGACCATTCCGGACAACCAAGTAGAGAACCCGCTGTTATGGGCGCCTATATGTTCCCAGAACGTAGTGATAATCCACCAGTTGGTGCTTTAACCCCACTAGGTGATTACAAAGGATATGGTTTAGCCTTATTCTGTGAATTGCTGGGGGGTATGCTAAGCGGAGGAGGAACTGTCCAGCCTGAACACTCTCGAAAAAAAAGTATAATCAATAATATGTTTACTATATTAGTAGATCCAAAGAGATTAATCGATTTGTCATGGCTGCAACATGAAGTTGAAGAAATTATAAAATATTGTAAGGCATCTCCACCAACTGAGAGAGGCAAACCTGTCTTGGTTGCAGGAGAACCTGAAAGAAATACTTTTAATCAGCGCAGATTATCGGGTATTCCTTTGGATGATGAGACATGCAAACAACTTCAGGAAGTGGGAAAAACCTTAGGATTATCAAAAAAAGAAATCATCAACATCTAATTGATTTGTAACTAATTATTTAAATATTGAGTTTTGGGAAAACGAATCTAATTTCTAAAGTTGTGGTTAAATGATTTCAAACATAATTAAGTTAAATATTATATCATTCGTCTAGATTAGAAAATTTTAATTTTTAAATATAATGCTTAAATTTGATCAATGAATACCAATAAATTAAAGTTTCTTATATATAAGTTCCCAGAATTAGGAATTCTTATAGCAGTCATTATGTCATTCATAATTTTTAATATTGCAGATGATAGCATGGCTGATACCTCAACATTGGTCAGAATGGCGACACAAGGAACATGTATTGGTTTTGCTGCTTATGGAATGAGCTATCTAATGATTACAGGGGAAATTGATTTGTCGAGCGGTGCGGTAGCAGGTCTTGCAGCAGCAGTTTCAGGAATGATGTTAGACGCTGGTTATAGTGAAATAACATCTTATGGGGCGGCATTGTCTGTTGCGGCATTGGTGGGATTTCTGAACAGCTTTATGACTCTAGTTTTAGGGATCCCTTCTTTTTTTGGAACATTAGGAACAAGCTTCGCTGCTTCAGGCCTTACAATATGGTTGCTAAAAGGTAGTTGGATATATACTGGTGATTATATCCCATTACTAGATTTAATTTTCAGTCCATCATTTTTTTTAGAATTTCCATGGATTTTTTTATTTTATATTATTTTAATTATTTTTGGGGACTTACTAATTCGAACGAGTAAATTAGGAACAATTTTAAAAGCTACTGGAGGTAATCTTTTGTCAGCAAAAATTGCAGGGATTAATACTAATTTTGTGAAAACTTTATGCTTTCTTTTCACGAGCATTAACTTTGGTTTTGCTGGGATATTAGTTATGGGCTACAGCGGTACTACAGACTTCTCAATAGGAATGGATTGGATTCTTTGGGTTATCGCGATTGCAATAATCGGAGGAGGAAGTTTGAGGGGAGGAATTGGAAGTATATTTGGAACTTTTTTGGGTGTTTGCTTAATACAAGTAATAAGAATGGGTTTAATAAACGCAGATATTCAAACAAATGCGCAAAAGATTGTTGTAGGCACTATTTTAATTGGAGCGGCAACGTTTGATAGTCTAAAAATTAAATCAAAAAATTAATTTGAAAAAAATTATTAACAATATTTTTAACAAACAGGAAATTGCTATTTTAGTTCCTTTTTTGTTGTTGATCTTATTTTTCTATTCTAGAAACGAAGCAATGCTCAATCCAATAACTATAACATCAGTCTTAAGAACAATTGCTTTCCCAGCACTAATAAGTATGGGAATGGTTCAATTGATGATAGCCGGTGAAATAGATTTATCTACAGCTGCCGTTATGAGCTTTTGTGCAGTACTGACGGCAAAGTTAGTCAGAGACTTTAACTTTGGTATACCAGAAGCAGTGATTATTTCTCTTTTATGCTCACTCCTAATCGGTTTTATTAACGCATTTTTAACTGTAAAAGTAGGTATATTTTCAGTGATTGCAACAATTGGAACGGGATTTATTGTAAGGGGGAGTAGTTATTTGTTTACTAACGGTTTACCAATTTATCCGATACCAAAATCATTTGCATTTTTAGGATCTCTGAGGCCATTCAATATTTCCTTTACATTTTTTTTAATGTTAGCCGTAGCGCTATTCGTACAGTTACTATTAACATCCACAAAGTGGGGAACTGCAATCTATGCTACTGGTTCAAACAGGCAAGCTGCGGAAGTTTCAGGCATTAATACATTCAAAGTAAAATTGATATGTTTTATGGCAACAAGTTTTTTATCAGGATGTGCAGGACTTTTAACAATGAGTCAGCTTCCTGGAACTCCAGGAGACCCTATAATTGGACTTAACTTAGAATTAGACATACTAGCTGGTGTAATTGTCGGAGGTGTAAGCTTATATGGTGGCAGAGGCTCTGCTATAGGCACTTTAATAGGAGTCGCTTTTATACAAATTGTAAGAAGCGGACTGGTTATAGGTCATTTTAATCCTTATCTTCAACTACCTGCACTAGGGTTGTTGTTGATGATGGCTGTCGCCTGGGATGTTATAAGTCATAAGAAAAACTTAGCTTAACTTTAAATTGCACATTACAAATGTGGGGAAGGAGATTCATGTGATAATTAATCATTTAACAAACTTTGAAAAAATGATTTTAAATTAACTAACACTTCATAATGGAGAATGTATGTTAAAATTAATTAAAATAATGTTAGCCTCCCTGGTACTAATGTCACTCGCGAGCTTGGCATTTGGGCACAAAGGCATTAAAGGAACATTCTATTATGTTCAAAACTCAGCTTGGCACCCTGTTCATCAGTTGACCCAACAGGCATTTCTTGAGGGTTGTAAACAAGTAGGAATTAAATGCAAACTTGCCACTACTGATGAGAATGCACTAGATGCCCTTGTGGCACTGGCCGATCAAACAATTTCACGTTCAGATGCTGCCGGAGTCGCTATGTGGGCGGGAGGATTGCCCGTTTTTAAGAAAGCAATCAAAAAAGCCAAGGCTAAAGGAATTCCAATAGTGTTACCTCATTTTCCAGTAGCGGAAGGATTCTTTGCAGACAATACAGTTCAAATTGCTGCCGATCCCACGGAATGGCCCATTCCACTAGCGAAGAAAATGTGCGATGAAGTGAAGCGTACTGGAGGAAAAGGATCTGTAGCCATCACTATAAACAATCATAATGTGACTGAAGATGCTGTTGCAAGAGTATTTGCAGGTGCAATGAAGAAATATTGTCCTCACTTGAAAATTTTAGCAGTACAAGAAGAAGGTCCTGAACCTACTAAAGCTATTCAAGTAGCAACATCGATCATGCTTGCAAATCCAGATGTAGTTGCAGCTTTATCAACTACTGGAGGTGGCCCTACAACATGGGCAGGAGCACAAAAAGAAACAGGCAAAAAGATCATTGCGGTCGGAATGGACTATACCAGGGTCAATTTAGATTTAGTTAAAAGTGGGCAGGTATGGGGTGCAGTAGCTCAACCGCTCTATACAGAGTGCTTAGGATCTGCTAAATTGCTGATGGAGTTGGCAAATGGTGCCCCACAACCATACTGGACAAAGTTACAAGCACCTTTAATTACAAAGGAAAATGTCAATGACTATTACGACATGCTTGATTACTTGGAACCAAAATATGGGGATAATTTAAACAAAAATCCAGATTCATAATCTTATAATCAATCCCCCTTCTGTGAAGGGGGATAATTTAAACCAAAAATATGGATACTAATAATTCAAAAATTCCAATTCTTCATACAAAGGGGATTTGTAAATCTTTTGGACATGTACAAGCATTGGAAAATGTTGACATTGATTTATTTTCATCTGAAGTTGTAGCTTTAATTGGTGATAATGGAGCAGGAAAATCAACATTAATAAAGATAATTTCAGGAATTTATAAGAAGGATTCCGGAGATGTTTTTTATAATGGAGAAAAAGTTGAAATTAATGTGCCGAAAGACGCAGTTGAAAAAGCAGGCATATCAACTGTTTATCAAGATTTAGCTCTTGTTGAAGTTCAAGATGTTGGTGTAAATATATACTTAAATATAGAACCAACATTTTTTGGTTTATTTATCAACTACAAAAAACTGTACAGAAAAGCAGAAAAATTAATTGAAGATTTAAAAATAGATTTACCGTCAGTCAAGGTCAATGTTTCTGAGCTTTCAGGAGGACAGAGACAAGGGGTAGCTATTGCAAGAGCTCTGGCTAGAGGAAGAGAGATATTTATACTTGATGAACCAACTGCAGCATTAGGAGTTGAACAACAAAAAAATATAAATAATCTTATTTTGAAATTAAAAGAAGACAAAAAAGCAGTATTACTAATAAGTCATAATTTAGAACATGTTTTTGAAGTAGCAGACAGGCTTATAATTTTACGTAGAGGTGAAAAAGTTGGTGAAAGAGTAAAAAAATCTACCAATAAAGAAGAAATAGTTGGATTAATTACTGGTGCAATAAAAGAAGATCAATAAAATAATTTAACAACGTTAAGGTAAGAATTGATAGATTTAAAAAACAAATTAATCCTTGTAACTGGTTCAGGAGCAGGTGTTGGATGTGGGATTGCTATTACTTTTGCAAAATGTGGCGCAGACTTAGTTATTCATTATAATCGCAGTGAAAAAGAGGCAGAAAAAACAAAAGAAAAGATAATATCTTTGGGCAGGAGATGTAAGTTAATTAAAAGCAATTTAAAGAATGTAGAGGAATGCCGAAGAACTGTGGATGAAGCTACAAAATTCTTGGGAGGGCTAGACGCACTTGTTAATAATGCTGGTTTAACGATGCCAAAAGATTTCTATGACATTGATGAAGAACATTTTAATGATATTTTTAACCTTAATTTTAGAAGCTATTTCTTTTGTTCACAACAAGCTATCAAACATTTAATAGAAAGAGGGGAAAAATTGGCAGAATTTAACAAAAAAGATAAATGGGCAGGAGGAAGTATTGTAAATATTTCATCAGTTCATGGCAAATTGGGTTTTCCTGGGCATTCAGTTTATGCATCTACTAAAGGTGCAATTAATAGTTTTACAAAACAATTATCTGTAGAGTTGATATCAAAACATATAAGAGTGAACGCAATAGCTCCTGGAACAATTGAAGTGCCAAGCTATTTTGAAAAAGATCCTTCTTACAATCGAGAGTTTGGAAACTCACTGGTACCTTGGGGTAGGGTAGGATTGCCTGAAGAAGTAGGTTCTCTAGCAGCTTATTTAGTTTCAGACCTTTCAGAATTTATGACTGGGGAAATCATTCATTTAGATGGAGGGCTTACATCTACAATGAATTTGAAAACTGAAAAAAATAATTAGCATACTTACAGTATGGTGGAGTTAAATCAAAAAGAGAATGCTTACAAAAAAATTAAGCGAATGATAGTTAATGGTGACTTACAAATGGGTCAAAATGTTTCTGATAGGTTATTATCAAAGAAACTTAAATTAGGCCTTACTCCAATAAGGGATGCTTTAAATTTATTGAAATCAGAAGATCTTGTTGTTTCTTACCCAAAAAAAGGAACTTTTGTTTTTGAACTTTCGTCTAAACTGTTTTTTGATATTTTTGAAAGTAGAAGAATTTTCGAAACATATGGTTTAAAAACATCAAATAAATTAAATCATAATCTATTATTAATTAGAGAAGAAGAAATTTTGGATAAAATGAGCGTTGCAATAAAGGAAAAAGATTATTTGTCATATGCTAGATTAGATTCAGAATTTCATGAGAGTTTCATATTAGGAGCGGAGAACGATGTATTTACCAAGTTATATTGGAATTTAGAACCAAAAATAGCAACTATAAGGAATACGATTAATTTAAATTTGTCTGAATTTAATACGAATGAATCCTTTAAAATGCACAAGAAAATAGTCAAGTGTATAAAAAACGAAAATATAGATCAAAGTATAGAACTTTTAGATGATCATATATTTGTTTGGTATGATAAGGTCTTCAAATTAACAAGCAATATGAAACTAGATTTAAATACTTTTAAGACTCGATTAAGCACTTATAAACTTTGATTAATTGTGGAAAATTTTTTTAATCTAAAGGGGAAATTATCTATTGTAACTGGCGCGGCCAGTGGCATGGGTAAAGCAATAGCTCTCGGCTTAGCTGAGTGTGGATCTGATGTTATAATAGTTGACCGTGATGAGAAAGGATTATTGATCACAGAAATGGAGTTAAAAAAACTGGAAATTGAAGTATTGAATATCAAATCAGATTTATCTTTAACAGACGATATAGATAATTTATTCGACAGAGTCGATTTATTAGAAAGAAATATTGATTTTTTAGCGAATGTGGCGGGAGAAGGAATATTGGGCAAACCAGAGCTAATTACAATTGAAGACTTAAAAACGGTTTTAAATAATTTGGTTGTTTGCAGGTTTTACATGTGCCAGCAAGTTGGAAAAAGAATGCTCAAGTCTGGTAAAGGTTCAATTTTAAATATAGGTTCTTTAGCTAGCACAACAGCACTTGGAAGAGGGCATATTGCATATTCAATTGCTATGGGTGGAGTAAGCCAAATGACTAAAGAGTTAAGTACTGAATGGAGTTCTAGAGGAGTAAGAGTAAATACTGTGGCACCAGCGCAGGTTCTGAACGACGGTTTAAAGACTCGAATGGAAAAAGATCCTAAACTTGGGGAGTTTTTTTTGGGAGGAATACCTGCAGGTCGACTTGGAGCACCAAATGATATAAAAGGTATCGCAGTTCTTCTGGCATCAGACGCATCAAGCTGGATTACAGGTGCCACCATTCCATTGGACGGTGGCAACTTAGCAATGAATAGTGGTGGAACACCAGGTCATATGAATAATCAAAAAGATTAATCAGGAGAAGGAATGAGATTAATGAGGTTTTTAGATAATAAAGATAAAAAGATAAAATATTGCACAGTTGAAAATGGATCTAATTTTTTAATTGATGGGGATATTTATTCAAATTATAAAGTTACAAAGGAAAAGGCAAATATTTCAAAAATTTTGTCACCAATAAACCCAAAATCGATTCTTTGTATTGGATTAAATTACAAAAAACATGCGGCTGAAGGGAATGACAAAATACCTGAATATCCTATAGTGTTTATGAAGCTAGCTAACTCGGTTCAGAATCCTGAAGATCCAATAATAATTCCTAAACATTTAGAAAGTGAATCAGTGGATTATGAATGCGAATTAGCAGTCATAATTGGTAAACAATGTAAAAATGTAACTAAATCAAATGCACTTGATTACGTATTAGGCTATACATGTTCGAATGATGTCAGCGCAAGGGACTGGCAATTATTTAAAGGGGGTTCTCAGTGGTGTCGCGGAAAAACATTTGATACATTTTGCCCCTTAGGTCCAGTCATTACTTTGAAAGATGAAATTGATGATCCAAATAGTTTAAATATTAAAACTATTCTGAACGGAAAAACAATGCAGGATTGGAATACGGCGGATATGATTTTTGATGTGCCTACGTTAATAGAATTTCTAAGTGGGAGTACTACTTTAGAACCAGGAACTATAATCCTTACTGGGACACCGCACGGGATAGGTTTTGCGAGGGATCCAAAAATTTTACTAAAAAAAGGTGACACGGTTACAATCGAAATTGAAAAAATAGGAAAGCTAACTAATCCTGTAATTGATGAGATTTTATGAAAAATTATTCTTCTCGCTTACACCAATTTTATGAAAATAAGTAAAGAAAAATTAAAAAACATCTTCGTCAAGATGTATACCATTAGAAAGTGTGAAGAAACTTTAGCTAAAGCTGCTCAACAAGGATTAGTTTTTGGTGCTTGTCATACTTATGTTGGGCAGGAGGCAATAGCATCAACTGTCTGTGAAGAATTAGAAAATAATGATCTGATTTTCAGTACCCATAGAGGACATGGCCATGCTTTAGCAAAGGGGTTAGATCCTTTTGAACTTATCTCAGAGTTATTTGGGAAAAAAACTGGTTGTTCAAAGGGAAGGGGTGGAAGTATGCACCTTTTCAAGCCTGAGATTGGTCTTATGGGAACAAGTGGTATTGTAGGGCCTAATATTCTACAGTCTTGTGGTGCAGGATACGCTATGAATTTATTCAATAAGCATAATGTATCTATTTCATTTTTCGGCGATGGTGCAGTAAATAATGGTGCTTTCCACGAAGGGCTAAACATGGCCAGTATATGGAAATTACCAGTTATATTTATTTGTGAAAACAACCAGTTTGCGACTGAAGTGCCATTTAGTTATTCCAGTGGTAGTAAAAAAATAGGAAGTAGAGGTCATAATTATGGGATTAAGGGGTATGAAATAGATGGTAATGACGTTTTTGAAATTCATAAAACTATTAATTTAGCCATCAAAGATGCAAAAGAAGAAAAAAAACCATCTTTAATAGAATGTAAAACATATAGAACCAGATCTCATGCTGAGGGTATGGTTGACTATACTTATAGGACAAAGGGGGAGGTAAACAAATGGAGAAAGAAATGTCCAATAGTTAGGTTGGAAAAACATTTTCTCAAAAATAAAATTTTTACAGATAAAGAATTAAACAAATTTAAGGAAGAAATTGATTCAAAAATTTCCTTCTCTTATCAAAAGGCCAAAGAAGCCCAATTCCCTGAAAAATCAACAGTTCTAGATTTTGTTTATTCAGATTACGCTGAAACAAATTTAAGCGGCAATCATTCAATCAGTAAAAATAAAAATATGATTCAGGCAACTCACGATGTCTTAGATTACGAAATGGGAAAGAATGATAAAATATTTGTTTTAGGCGAAGGTATAGGCAAACGTGGAGGTAATTTTAGCACTACAATAGGGTTATATGAAAAATATGGGCAATTGAGAGTCTGTGATACTCCAATATGTGAAAGAGGATTTGTAGGATTAGCTTGTGGGGCTGCAATGGCAGGAGCAAGACCTATAGTAGATTTTATGTTTATCGATTTCATAAACGACGCTTTCGGTGAAATTATAAATCAAATAGCAAAAATTCAATACATGAGCAGCGGTAGAATTAAAATGCCAATAATTCTACGGGGATGTATCGGAATAGGACATAGTGCGGCTACTCATCATTCTGGGAGTTATTATGCATTATATTCTCATTTCCCCGGACTAACTATAGTAGTTCCTTCTAATGCATATGACGCTAAAGGTCTCTTTGCAACTGCGTTAAATTGCGACAATCCAGTTTTGTTTTTAGAGCATCGTGAAATCATAATGAACAAAGATGAAGTACCAGATGCGAATTATCAAATACAATTTGGAGAAGCAAATATTGTTATTGAAGGAAATGAACTTACTGTTGTGGCAATTTCAAAGATGGTTATACTTGCAAAAGAGGTAATTGAGGGACTATCGGATTCATATAATTGTTCGATTGAATTAATTGATCCCAGATGTGTTTCACCATTAGATTATGAAACCATTTTAGAGTCCGTTAAAAAAACCGGGAGATTGCTGATAATAGATGAAGAGTTCGAATCCTGTAGTATTGCATCGCAAATTTCATCTAAAATTGGTGATATAGCTTTTGATTATTTAGATGCCCCTATAAAAGCACTTAATGGATCTTTTTCCCCAACACCATACAGTCCAAGTCTAGAAAGTCAAGTCATCCCTGATTCAGCAATTATCAAAAAGAAAATTATGGACATGTTTACTGAGTAAATTTGAACAGCTATGAAAAATGAAATCCTGATACCAAAACTAGGATGGTCTATAGATGAAGCAGTTTTTGTTGAATGGCACAAATCAAATGGAGATTATATTAATTCGGGTGATGACATTTTCAGTGTAGAAAGCGACAAGGCTATCCAAGTTGTAGAATCAATAGACTCTGGTTGGTTATGGATTGACCCAGAAGTTCCAAAAGAAGGACAGATTTTAAAATTTGGAACAGTTATAGGGTATTTATCGGAAGATAAAACAAATACCACTATTAATCTTAAAATTGATGATCATGAAAATGTTGAAAATAATCAAATTTCTAACCAACTTGATAAAGATGAAATAAATACAATTGAAGAATTTGATAAGAGAGCCGGAACGCAAGAGGGTGACAACAAATTAAATATATCTGACCGAATTATTATTAGCCCTCGCGCAAAATCTGTTGCTAAAAGATTAAATATAGATTCATTTTCTGAAATAAAAGGTTCAGGCAAAAACAACAGAATAATAGAAAAAGATATTATTCTTTTTCATGATAATACAAATCATAAAACGGTAGGACTTGATGGTTTAAGCCCCAATCATATTAATGTAACAATTAATTGTTCTGAATTGATAGATTTTATAAATTCATACAACGAAACAGAACTAGATAAGGATTTAAGACTGATAGATTATTTAATAAAAATATTTGGCCACGCTTTTACAGATCATAACCAAAATAATGATTTAAATTTAAATAAAGTTTGCTTAATTGATAATGACACGAATAAAGAATCGTTTTTTGTTTGTGATTCAAAGAATAAAGGACTAAAAGAAATCAATAAAATTGCTACTACCCCTGATGTGGATTCAATAATTGATCAATCTACAATTGTTTTATGTGATTTGACAAAATATAGTATTCAATTCTTTAATCCTAAAATAATAGCCCCATCCTTATTATCAATTGGAATCGGAAAAAATTTAAATGATAGGAGCAAAGATTTATTTACATTAAACTTTAGTTATTTAAAAGAATATGAGTCAAGCATGTTTAATAAAATAAAATTAATTACAGAATTTACTAACTCACCATATAGAATATTATTGTAAAATATGAAAAATGTCGCAATTACTGATTATACTTTTGAAGATTTATCTGTAGAAAAAAATATTTTCGATAAACATGGGATTAAATTATCATCAGAAAGAAGTCCTTCAAAAAAAGAATTAATTGAATTAACGAAAAATGCAGATTATATAATTACACAGTTTGCTAAATTAGAAACTGACATTATTGATAATCTATTAAAAGCAAGAATTATTGTTAGGTATGGCGTTGGATATGACAATGTAGATATTGAAAAGGCTAAATCAAAAAATATCCCCGTGTGCAATATTCCTGACTACTGCGTGGATGAAGTCGCTGATCATACACTTGCTTTTATATTAAATTTAACAAGAGGTATAACTAAAAATCACCAAAAGGTTGCAAAGGGGAGTTGGGGTTTGGGTATTCCACTCTGTGATATGAAATCACTAAATAATATGAATGTTGGCATAATAGGTTATGGGCGTATTGGACAGGCAGTAGTAGATAGACTGATACCATTTAAGCCAAATATACTTATAAGTGACCCATTTTGCATTTCTCCCATTAGGAAGAGTAATGCATCATTAGTAGATATTAGTGTATTATTAAAAAACTCTGACATCATTTCACTACATTGTCCTTCTACGGAGAAAACAAGAAATATCATTAGTCACCCATCTCTATCTTTAATGAAAAAAGGAGTCTCTATAATTAATCTTGGTAGAGGCGATCTAATTGAAATGGATAGTCTAATTAATTTTATAAAAAATAAAACCATAAATTATGTGGCATTGGATGTTTTTGACGATGAACCTCTTGCTGAAACGCACCCTATCAGGCACTTTGACAATGTACTTTTATCTTCTCATGTTGCCTCAGCAAGTATAAAAGCTATTCAAAGATTAAGACAATCTGCAGCAGAATTAATAATAAAATGTCACAATAACGAAAAATTAATGAATATTGTAAATTGAGAAATAAAATGAAAACGGTTTTAGTCACAGGGGGTTGTGGATGCTTGGGTTCTTGGGTAATAAAACTACTACTAGAAAAGAATGACAAAGTAATATGTCTAGATAAAAGTAATAATATAAACAGATTGAAATTGATACTTAATGAAAAATACCTAAAAAAAATTTCTTTCAACAATATAGATATATTTGACTTTGAAAATATTAATAAACTTATAAAAAAAGAGAAAATTAATTTTATTCTACATTTAGCCGCTTTGCAGGTTCCTTTTGTTAGGTCCAATCCTATTCTAGGATCAAGGGTTAATGTTGAAGGGACGACTGTCTTATACGAATGCGCTGTAAAAAATATAGATCAAATTGAAGGTTTTGTTGCTGCAAGTTCAATAGGAGTGTTTGGTGATAAAATTATACATAACAGTAATATCATTAAAGAAGATACCATCCCTTATCCACTAAATCTTTATGGTGTTTACAAACTCGCAAATGAGGGTACAGGAAGAATATATTTTGAAGAGAATCAAATAAATAGTATTATGTTAAGACCTTATATTATATACGGACCAGGAAGGGACCAAGGATGGACTTCTGCTCCAACTAAAGCTATTTTACATAAGTTTTTGAATAAAGATTTTACTATCCCGTTCTCAGGTTCTATATATCTTCAATATGCTAAAGATTGCGCTGAGCAGTTTTTACTTGCTCTGGAATCAAATTTAAAAGGTTTTAATATTTTTAATGTTGCCGGAGAAACCGTAAATATTTCAGATTTTATAAAAATTCTAAACCATACAACTTCAAATGATTGCCTTATTGATCAAGATTTCAGCAAAGATTTTCCAATACCATCCAATATAGACATAAATAAAAACGACAAATTTTTGAAAATACCTGAATTAACAAATTTGACTGATGGCATTTCTGAAACTATTGAGTATCTAAAACATGGAATACAAAATAATCTTTTACCTAGCAGTTTTGTAGATGGTTAAGGAATTACAAACAAGTGAGCCCAAAATTTTGTCTTCAAAAAATTTAATCCTTGGAGAAGGCCCTATTTGGCTCCCTCATTCAAAATCTTTAATGTGGCTAGATATTAAAGGTAAAACACTCCATACTTTTTCCTATAATACTAACAATTGTACTAGCAAAAATTTAGTCAAATCAACAACATGGATTTTACCTATTTTAAATTCCAATTTGTTTTTAGTAGGCACAGAAGATGGAGTGGAAGAATATAATCATGTAGAAAATAAATATGAACTTAAGTTATCTATCGAAAGTAATATTCCTAACAACAGGTTAAATGACGCTAAAATTGATAAAATTGGGAATTTGTGGTTCGGAACTATGGATGATACAGAAAATGAGAAGTCTGGATCTTTTTACTGCTTGAAACCCAATTATGAATTAATAAAAATAGACGATTCATACACTGTTACTA
>Ga0187827_10001521_pt1 | contig 33921 bp, 30 predicted proteins | sample ETNtaG_39_FD_167969 | JGI IMG/M metagenome (GOLD analysis project Ga0187827, IMG submission 167969) | Marine microbial and viral communities from oxygen minimum zone, Eastern Pacific Ocean - ETNP2014_SV_150_PacBio MetaG (Illumina Assembly) | ecosystem: Environmental > Aquatic > Marine > Hypoxic...
GAAACCGTTTTATGACCAATACTGTTGACATACGAAATATTGGAGATGGTAAATGGAAAATGGAAACAATTAAGGGGGTTGAATCCTGGAAAACAGATGATCCTGATACAAATCGTATCTGGTGGCGGGATGGGGGTGTTCATCAAAACATTACCCATGCGGCCAATCCCGATCCAATTTCCGGTGCTCATTGCTGGCTGCAGAAAGTGAATATTAGCAAGCCAGAACCAGGAGAGAAATATGGTGATATCTTTGTGGATACCAATAAATCCTTTGAGCATTACAAAAAATGGAATGAATGGGCCAAGGAGAAAGAAACCCATCCTAATGGGCTGCGCCGGCCCTTGTGGATGGCTCGGCCATTAACACCGCAAAAGAACCAGTTCTTTATCAAATAAACTGATTAATTGCTAATCCAAATACTCTTGAAAGAGATGAAATAGCGTTTTATATTATTTTTTGTTTTTCTAAGCATAACCCAATTTGAATAGTTTAGTGGATCTTGACGATCTTCTTTCAACAATAAAGAATAAAAAGATGTACTCCGGACAAAGGTTTAAGAATAACCAACGTGTAATGACATGAAGATCGCAGCGATCATTTTGGCAGCGGGCGGATCCAGGCGAATGACTGAAAAAAATAAATTACTTGAGGAAGTAAATGGTCGCCCAATGATAGCACAAGTCATTTCCACTGCATTAAGTTCTCATTTAGATCCAGTTATTGTTGTTTTAGGGTATGAAGCAAATAAAATAAGACATTCCATATCTGATCTCAATTATACCCATGTGTTAAATAGTAATTGGGAAAAAGGGATGTCCACTTCAATTGTTGTGGGAATATCTGCTTTAGATAAAAACTGTGCTGGGGCGATGATCATTTTAGGTGATATGCCATTAATCACTGTGGATGAACTAAAGCTCTTCATTGAAAAATTTGAATCATATCATGGGGATAAAATCATTTATCCTGTTTTCAATAAGATTCAAGGGAACCCTGTTATCTTCCCGTCAAAATATTTTAATAAGCTAAAGGATTTAAGTGGTGATCAAGGCGCGAAGGCAATTATAAATAAACATAATTCAATTGAAATTGAAATTGGTTCTGAAAGTGTATTGATCGATATCGATACAAAAGAAGATCTGAACTTGATCAAACATAATTCAGAATATGTCATTGCATAAAGACATCTTTAGTACAATGGAGCGCCTGAAAAGCGCCAATAAAGATTTTGCCATCGCCACTATTATTGTGGTCAAAGGTTCTTCTTCCGGGAAAGAAGGGGATAAAGCTGTTTTTGATAAAAATGGCAAGCGAGTACTCGGTTGGATTGGAGGAGGCTGTGTGGAAAACAGGGTTAGCCAGACCGTATTGGAAGCATTAGTAGACGGCAAAACAAAAATTATAGATGTCAATTTAGACAGTGATGAAATGGAATTAGGAATACCTTGTGGAGGAATTATGACAGTTTTTGTTGAACCTCAAAAACAAACCCCAGTATTGTTGGTGAGAGGCATGGGAAGAGTTGTTGAATCAATAGTAGAGTTATGCCAGCTATTAAATTTCAAAATAATAGTGCAAACACCAGAAGAAGAAAATAATAATGTTAAAGGAGCCAATAAGATCATTACCGAACCGTTGGATCTGGATGACATAGATGAAACTATTGATTATTTTATTTTAGCAACCCACCATCGTGATGATCACAAGCAAACATTGGCTGCAATCGATGCAGGAATTCCATATGTAGCAGTTGTGGCCAGTAAGAAAAAAGCAGATATTATTTTGGAATTCCTGAAAGAAAACAAAGTGACGAAAAGCGACCTGATTCGCTTCCATTCACCTGCGGGATTAGATCTGAAAGCAAAATCACCGGAAGAGATCGCCTTAAGTATCATATCCGAGATCGTTATGATTAATAATGGTGGTACAGGTAAAAAAATGAGTGTTTAAATGACATCCAACTCGCCCATATACCTGGATAACAACGCCACAACACCATTGGATCCCAAGGTGCTGGAGGCAATGCTCCCTTTTTATAAAGAGAAATTCGGCAATGCAGCCAGTTTTCATCATGGGTATGGGCACGAAGCGAAGCAAGCTGTTGAACATGCACGAAAGGTCATAGCTCAAGAGCTAAACGCCAAGATCAGGGAGATCGTTTTTACAAGCGGCGCAACAGAAGCTATAAACTTGGCCATCAAAGGTGTGTGTGCTAAAGCGCCTCCAGGAAAGAATCATATCATAACCCAGGTAACAGAACATCCAGCAGTACTGGATACATGTGCTGCGCTGAAAAAGAAAGGCTGGGATGTTTCAATTTTACAAGTGGATTCATCTGGTTTTGTCGATCTAAATGATATTAAAAAAGAAATGAAAGAAGAGACAGCACTTGTAGCTGTTATGCATGCCAATAATGAAATAGGCGTGATCCAGGATATTGCAGAGATCGGAAAGATCTGTAAAGAAAACAAGGTTCATTTTCTCGTGGATGCTGCCCAGTCCTTTGGCAAATTATCCATAGACGTTGTTGAAATGAATATTGATTTGCTGGCAGCGTCTGCTCATAAGATATATGGTCCCAAAGGCGTGGGTTGCTTATATGTCAATCAAAAGATGCCTAAAGTTCAATTAGAAGCTCAGCTGCATGGTGGAGGGCATGAGCGGGGGTTCAGGTCCGGTACGCTCCCAGTACCACTCATTGTCGGGTTTGGTAAAGCAGTTGAAATTTCAAGTATTGTTCGTAATGAAGAAAATGAACGCTTATATCAAATGAGAGATAAAATAATTAACGAAATTACTTCTGTTCACACTAAAGTTATTTTGAATGGCAGCAAAGAAAATCGCATGCCAAATAACGTCAATTTATGTTTTCCGGGAATAGATGCAGAAACTTTAATTATGAAAATGAAAGGGATTGCCTGTTCCACCGGCTCTGCCTGCAGCAGTGCAAATCTTGTACCTTCTCACGTCATTAAAGCGCTGGGCTACGGCAACGAGCTTGCCCATTCTGCTGTACGTTTTAGCTTGGGGCGCTTTAATAGTATCGCAGAGATTGAAGCTGCAATAAAAGAGATCAACAGTACTGTAACAATGCTTTATAAGCGATCATCCAGCCATTTGTTGGTCCATTTATGATATTTTGAAATGAATTGTTTTTTTATAAAATTTTAATAAAATTCCTATAGTACTATAACAATAGAATGATCTAATAAAGATCAATTTCTCTAAGCGGAATTACCTACGTCTTAATAGGAAAGTCAGGATAAGGTATGACGCCGGTACGGTGAAGCTGGAAACAGCATCATTTGCTCCCGTGATTGGAAAGAGAATGAATGAAAGCATAAAACAAATCTACCCTGAAGCAGGCATATCTAGACATGCCGCGCTGCCTATCACCGATCAATTCGAGCGCACGTTTAATTATCTTCGAATTGCAATCAATGAGCAATGTAATCTCCGTTGTATATACTGTATGCCGGAAAAAGGCATTGATTTTCGTGAACAGCATCAATTATTAACCACAGATGAAATTTTTCAATTAATCATAATCATTTCTCAAATGGGTGTCTCCAAAATAAGATTTACTGGTGGAGAACCGTTACTTCGCAACGATTTATTAGAACTTATTCACATTGTAAATGAAACTAAAAATGTTGATTCAATCCATTTAACCACTAACGGATTATTACTTGGCAAATATGTTAAATCGTTAAAAGACGCTGGTTTATCCGGGATAAATATTAGTCTGGATACGCTGAACCCTGAAAAATTCTATAGCATCACGCGACGGGATGGGTTGGATTTGGTTTTGGATGGATTTGAAAAAGCGAATCAATCGGGAATTTCATCCATCAAAGTAAATGTGGTGGTCATGCGGGATTTCAATAATGATGAACTGTTGGATTTTATTCAATTAACAAAAGAAAATGACGTCACCGTACGCTTCATTGAACTTATGCCATTTGATTATCACCAGATATGGAAAACGGGAAAATTTTATCGGGCTGAACAAATTGTATCCGATTTGAAAAAGCAAGTAGATGGATTAGTTCCTGTAAATGGTTCTAGAACGGAGCATCATGTTTTTCGGAAGAATGGTTACAAAGGAAAAGTAGCGATAATCCCTTCCTATACCAGAAACTTGTGTGGAGAGTGTAATCGTATTCGCATCACGGCTGACGGAAAACTCATGAATTGTCTCTATAGCCAGAATGAAACGAATCTTCGTGATGCTATGCGCAGTGGGACATCGGATGAAGAAATTGGGAGTTTAATTCGTGATGCAATGATGAAAAAACATAAAGATGGTTGGGACGCTCAAGATCAAGGTAATGACAACCGGGAATCCATGACCCAAATAGGGGGATAAAATGAATAAATTTTCACATTTAGATAAAAAAGGAAACGTCAAAATGGTGGATGTGACGGATAAGGTCAGCACTGTTCGAATGGCAAAAGCTGAAGGAAAAATATCCATGCTTCCAGGAACAATTATGGCGATTCAGGATGATGCACTTCCTAAGGGAAATGTGCTGACCACGGCGAAAATTGCCGGCGTTCAGGCAGCCAAAAAAACAGCTGAACTCATTCCTATGTGCCACCAGCTGAACCTGTCTTTTGTGGATATTGAATTTGTAGTCATGGCAGATTTCATCCAGATTAAATCAACAGTGAAAACGAAAGAAGCTACCGGTATAGAAATGGAAGCACTGGCGGCTGTGTCTGTTACCGCATTGACTATTTACGACATGTGCAAGGCTGTGGATAAAACCATGTTTATTGGTGAAATCAATTTGGTGGAAAAAGTGGGTGGAAAATCTGACCATGCCACGGAATATCGCCCACAGGTTGGTGTCATCACCATCAGTGACAGTGTGGCATCCGGGAAAAGTGAAGATAAGTCAGGTCCCCTATTAATTACGGGATTTTCCGATTCAGGATGTTCTGTCGAAAATAAGAAAGTCCTTCCTGATGGTTCTGATGAATTGACACCCACAATTCAAAACTGGATTAAAGCTGGAGTGGAATTAATAATCACCACTGGCGGCACAGGGCTGGGTCCGAGAGATCTAACCATAAAAACGTTAGAAGATATTTTCGATTCCAAACTACCCGGTGTGGAACAGGCACTACATGCCTACGGTCGCGGAAAAGTGAAAACAGCCATGCTGTCCCGGTTAACGGCCGGGGTAGTGGATGGGACAATTGTCATTTGTCTACCGGGGAGTACGGGTGCGGTCAAAGATGCGCTAAACGTGTTGATTCCAACCATTTTTCATTCATTTCATATGATGAAAGGTGAAAAACATTAATGGAATATTTGCTCCCATTATTATTTGTACTGGTTGCTTTCATTTATTCCAGTGTGGGGTTGGGAGGCGGCTCATCCTATACAGCACTCATGGCTATTTTCGGAATGAGTTATCTTAATATTCCCACCACATCATTAGCCTTAAACCTGATTGTTACTTCTATCGGTGTGATCAACTTCTGGCGTAACGGCCATGGTCGGCTGGGTCTAATTGGACCGTTTATGCTGACGTCCATTCCCATGGCCTATTTAGCGGGGACATTGATATTGTCCAAGAATATATTTCAGCTGTTATTATTAATAACACTCATGCTGGTGGTAATAAGAATTTATTTCCTTAACAACCTACAGTTTTCATTCCAATTATCTGGAGCAAAAAAGTGGGTTTTTATTCTAGGTTTGGGCGCTGTTCTTGGATTTGTAGCGGGAACTGTTGGGATCGGCGGCGGGATATACCTGGTGCCATTGATTATCATGTTTGGTCTTGGGTCAGAAAAAGAAGCCGCTGCAGCCGGCGCTATGTTCATTTGGGTGAATTCTCTGGCAGGCGTAATTGCTCGATCACAATCAGGTATGTTTGATGCAGGTTTCATTTTGCCGTTGGCAAGTGCTGTTATCGTTGGCGGATTTGGAGGGTCTTATTTGGGTGCCGTACGTTTTGATGCGAAAACAATTCAAAAGGTCATGGGCGCTATAGTTATTATTGCCATCATTTTTTTATTAAGGGATATCTTATGATACTAGTACAGAAAGCAAAAACAATTATTAAAAACCATATTTTTCCATTAGAAATGGAAAATGTTCCATTAGGTAAAACAGAGAATCGGGTTCTTACCCAAGATGTTACAGCTACTTTCCCTATGCCACGGTTTGATAATTCGGCCATGGATGGTTTTGCGGTGCGAGCAGTCGATACACAAGGTGCGAGTCAGTCACATCCTGTAACACTTAAAATAGTGGGTATCAGTTCGGCAGGAACGCCCAGTGATGTAACACTCGGTTCCGGTGAATGCATTCAATGTATGACCGGGGCAAAGATACCAGTTGGTGCCGATACGGTGGTAATGGTGGAAGACACAAGCGGATTTTCAGATTCAGATGCAGTTCAGATATTTTTAGAAACACATCCCGGAAAACATATTCGAAAAAAAGGAGAAGAAATTCGGGAAGGGGATGTCTTGATTTCCAAAGGAACCCGCATTACCCCCAGTGAAATCGGCATCTTGGCCTCTTTTGGATATGGAGAAATTTCAGTGGCGAAAAAACCGCGCATTGCCATCTTTGGTACAGGGGATGAATTGGTGGAGCCAGGCAATGAACTTAAACCTGGGGAAATTTATAATTCCAACCTGTTTGTTTTTGCGGAGTTGGTTGAAAAGGCCGGCGGTGAAGTCACCATGCGTAATGTGATTAAAGATGATAAGGATGCATTGCGATCTTTTTTATCCAAAGCATTGGAAACTTGTGATGTGATCATTTCTTCCGGCGGAGTTTCCATGGGCCGGTTCGATTATGTGCGGGATGTTTTTATGGAATTGGGTGTAAATGAACATTTTTGGAAAGTGGCACAAAAACCGGGGAAACCGCTCTTTTTCGGTACGGGTAATAACACCTTGATTTTTGGACTGCCTGGGAATCCCGTATCATCCTATATCGGGTTTATGGAATGGGTCTGGTCCGTTCTGGAAACCATGATGGGAATCCCGGAGTCAAAACCAACAACCGGTATTTTGGTTGAACCATTTCCGCGGGAAAAAGTAAAATACCGATATTTATTTGGTCACGCATGGTTGGAAGATGGAAAACTAGTTTGCAGACCAGCCACAAAAATCGGGTCCCATATGCTCTCATCTTCATTGGAAGCCAACTGTATCCTTGGATCGGAACAAGGGGATAGTCTGTTACAGTCGGGCGATGAGATCCACGTTAATATTTTGCCCTGGAAAAATATTCAATGATCATAACCCCACAGGAATTACAGCAATGGCTAAATGAAGAAAAAATCTTCACTGTTGTTGATATTCGACCTGATGATCTACGGAGTGAATTTCCATTATCCGGATTGCATCCTATTATTGTTGAAACTGATGAAATCCCTGTATATGAAAATAAAACTATACTTGTTTGCCAATTTGGTATTGTGACAGAAAATATTATAGTTGAACAAAGTTTAGATAATACTTTTAGTCTTTTGGGTGGGGCCCAGGCCTGGGCAGCGTTGCAATCGGAAAAAGAAGATTTGAGCCGCTGGTCGCGGCAAACTGTCCTGCCGGAAATTGGATTGGAAGGACAGAAAAAACTCTTGAATGCAACCGTGGGAATCGTTGGCATGGGTGGACTGGGCTGTCCAGCGGCGCAATCGCTGCTGGCTGCTGGAATCGGTAGATTAAGAATTATCGATGGCGATAAGGTAGAACTTTCAAATCTCCACCGCCAGCCGTTGTACGGTCCGGAAGATGTGGGTCGATTGAAAGTGCAAACCGCCAAGGAGAAATTAGAAAAATTAAATGAATCAGCAGTTGTCGAAACAATGGATGTGTTTTTCAATGCAGACAATGGATTGGATTTAATCCGTGACACTGATATAGTAATTGATGCTACCGACAATATTCACACACGGCTGTTGATTGATCGGTTTTCAAAGGAAGCGGGTGTGCCCATGGTCTATGGCGGTTTATTCCGCTATGAAGGCCAAGTGGCGGGTTTGAATGTGAATGGCAGTGCGGGCTACAGTGAATTATTCCCCGAGCCGCCAACTGGTGGAGATACCTGCGCGGATGTCGGTGTGTTGGGTATGCTGCCCGGGATCATTGGCAATATACAGTCTCTGGAAGCTGTAAAACTCATTGTAGGCATAAAACCAAATCTGGCTGGGAAACTGCTGGTGTATGACGGCATGAACCATACTACCCAAACGATCGAATTATGATACAGGTAAAAGTAAAATGTTTTTCCCAGGTGCAGTATGCGTTGGGAGTAAATGAATTGAGTTTAGAATTAGAACCGGGTACAACTTCCGCAGAACTGGAAGAACTGGTGCGGAATACAGCGCAAGGTAAATTGGATGGGGTCATTTTAAGGATTGCAGTAAATCAAAAATATGTACCAGTAGAAATTGAACTTAAAGATGGGGATGAAATAGCTTTCATTCCACCGGTGCAGGGAGGATAAATGGTCATTGTAGAAATTGTGTCCGGACCGATCACGCCATTTCCATCAGAAGATGATCATCAGCAGGATGGAGCAGAACTGGTATTCAATGGCCGGGTGAGAGCCACAGAGCATGGCGAAAATATCATGGCTTTGGAATACGAGCAGTATGATGGTATGGCAGAAACTGAACTCACACAATTAGCTAATGAAACCTGTAAGAAATTCCCCATCCATGATTTGTTTTGTAAACATCGTATTGGTAAAGTGAGTGTAGGAGAAACCAGCCTCCATGTTGTGATTTGGTCAAAGCATCGAAAAGAAGGATTGGAAGCAATGATATGGTTTATTATTGAATTAAAAAAACGAATTCCGATTTGGAAGTGGGCCATACTAGAGGATGGAACCCGTATCCCCAGTGAATGCAAACATTAAAATGAATGTTTTATGTTAGGACTTTCTAATCAAGCCTTAAGTAATTTACTGTATTGGGTCACCCGCAAGCGGTGGTTGATTTTCGCCTTTGCCATTAGTCTTTTTTTATTTTATGTCCCCTCGCCAGAAACCCTTTCGCCTGAAGGCCACCGTACATTGATCATAGTCGTGATCGCTATTATCCTGATCGTCGGTGAAGTAATTCCCCTGCCAGCAGTGGCGATATTGATATTGATCCTGGAGGTCATTTTAGGTATTGATACGCCCAATGGAGTGGCTAATTCTTTTATGAGTGATGCTGTATTTTTTATTATGGGCTCGTTAATGCTGGCCGTGGCCATTGTGAGTCAAGGATTGGATAAACGACTGGCTTTGGGAATCATTAAAATGACTGGTAATAAAACATGGCGGATCGTTTTTGGATTTGTCTCCATTTCAGCCATTTTATCCTCATTTATTGGTGAGCATACTGTAGCAGCAATGATGCTTCCGGTTGCCTTGACTCTGGTACGCAATACCAGCACAGATCAAAAGGTTGTTCACCGTTTGGCAACATTGTTATTATTTTCTATTGCCTATGGGTGTGCCATGGGTTCCATAGGTACTCCTTCCGGCGGAGGGAGAAATGTTATCATGATCGGGTATTTTTCAGAATTTGGATTGGGAAATATATCTTATCTTGATTGGATCAAATATGCATATCCAATGCTGTTACTGGAAATACCCATTGCTGTTCTGATCCTGTGGATGACTTTTAAGCCGAATCAAACAATTTTGGATTCTGCTGTTCGCAAGTTAAAAGTAAATGTTACCAAGGCTGGAAAAATGACCGGCAACCAGGTTATGGCTATTTTGATCTTTGTGGCCGTTTTCTTAGGCTGGGTCTTTTTAAGCCCTTATTTGGGATTGGGGATCATTGCTCTCATTGGTGTCTTTTTGTATTTATCCTTCGGTTTGATCGAATGGAAGGATATCAATCGTAATACGAACTGGGGTGTGATCATCTTATTTGGTGCGGCTATTTCTTTGGGGATCCAAATGAAGGAAACTGGTGCAGCTGAATGGGTGGCCAATCAATCCATAAGCATTATGAGCATGTTGGTTGATGATATTGGCTTTATGCGTTGGTTTATTTCAGTCTTTTTAACGGGGTTATTGACCAATATTTTGAGCAATGCCGCCACGGTTGCTGTCTTGGGACCTGTTGTTTTGGATATGGGTGGTAATCCAATAATTCTTGGTTTGGCTACTTCCATAGCTTCCGCCTTCGCCTACTTAACAATAGTAGCATCACCCACGTGTATGATTATACATTCCAGCGGCTTGGTGAAATCAAGTGATTATCTGAAAGCAGGCTGGAAGCTGTTTATAATGTCAATGGTCTTGCTTTTCATAATATCCAACTTTTACTGGCCATACCTCTCATGAAATTTTTAATCGCCATCGGAAGCAAAGAATTTTCTGAAACTACATTAGAGTTGGGTATGCGTGTTGCCAGGGCATTTAAGGCATCTGTTACCATCGTATATGTGGGTGAAAAGATCAGTGCATTCAGTACGTCTGAAGTTCTCATGGCTCAAGAAAATTTGGAGAATTGGGAACTGGACAGGCAGGGTGTGGATGTGTTGGAATGGGCCTACAATTACCTTGTTGAAAATGATTATATCAGCTCCAGTGCCGAAAAAGAAGGATTCATTGGCGACAAACTGGTACAGACGGATGATGACCGCTGTGAAGTATTTTTGGAAGGAAAGCACACCCAGGAAGTAGGACTTATTCTGCGCAATGGTGATATCATTCAGCAGTTGAGAGATGAAGTAAAAAGGAGTGAAATTGATGTTACAATAATTGGAGCCAGCAAGAAAAGGCGGATGATCCATGACCTGATCCAATACATAGACAGCTCAATTTTCGTTGTAAAAAATTATGATAGAAAACGGACGTATAAGATGGTTCTGGCAGTGAATGATGCTCCCAATACAAAAAAAGCAGTTAAATATGGAGTGCGCGTAGCACAGGCTTTTGACCTGGAAATCAATGCATTGACGATCTCCAATACGAAAGAATTCAGGGATAATTATAAAAAAGCATCTGCTTGGGCCGATACATTTTTAAGGAGGGCCGGAGTAAAACACAGTATAAATTTGGAATATGGTAAATTTATAGAAACAATTAATTTAATTGCCGGAGATGATCATATAATTGTCATGGGTTCATCCACGAGAAGCCCGTTAACAAAATTTTTCACTGGCAGTAAACCATTGAATGTTTGCGAAAAGTGTAATTGTCCTGCCTTAATTGTAAAATAGTGGGGAGTTAGTTATGGAAATAAAAGTCAATAACCGTAAGGCTGGTGAAGATCAATTTGACCGCGCTGCTGATTTAATCGGGTTAAATGAAGACATAAGAGATTCATTAAAGATGCCCGACCGTGAATTGATGGTAGAAGTACCCTTGCGCAAAGATGATGGCTCCATACATAGTTTTCGCGGTTACCGTGTCCAGCATAACAATTCAAGAGGTCCGTTCAAAGGCGGGATTCGTTATCACCATGAAGTTGACTTGGATGAAGTACGGTCACTGGCCTCGCTCATGACCTGGAAAACAGCATTGGTGGATATTCCCTACGGCGGCGGTAAAGGCGGCATTACGGTCAATCCCCATGAATTGAGCGAGCGCGAATTGGAACGGCTGTCCCGGAGATTTTTCAGGGCCATTGACCCCATCATAGGAGTGAATAAAGATATCCCGGCGCCCGATGTGAATACAACGGCCCAGATCATGGCCTGGTTCATGGATGAGTACAGCATGCTCCATGGACATACACCGGGAATTGTGACCGGCAAACCAATTGATCTTGGCGGATCATTGGGTCGTGAAGCAGCTACCGGCAAAGGCACGGCTATCATTACTCGGGAAACTGCAAAGCGCTACAATATGGATCTAGACGGTGCAACTGTGGCCATTCAAGGGTTTGGAAATGTAGGATCATATGCAGGTAAATTTTTAGCAGAGATGGGCTGCAAGGTCATTGCTGTCAGTGATGTTCATGGCGGGCTGCTTGAACCAAATGGATTTGATGTGCCTGCTCTCTTTGATTACAACTACAAAAACCGGACGGTAAAAGATTGCGGTCAGGGAACACCTATCACCAACGAAGAATTATTGGGCCTCGAATGTGATTTTCTCATTCCCGCGGCACTGGGCGGTGTGATCCATAAAATGAATGCTGAAGAACTGCAATGCAAGATCGTTATTGAAGCGGCCAACGGGCCCACTACACCACCGGCGGATGAATTATTGAACAAAAAAGGTATTCATGTCATACCGGATATCCTGACCAATGCCGGCGGTGTAACCGTATCCTATTTTGAATGGGTACAAAACCTGCAGCAATTCCAGTGGGATGAGGACGAAGTAAATGAAAAACTGGAAAAACGAATGGTGCGGGCTTTTGATGAAGTCAGTTCTTTTTGCGACACAAAGAAAACATCCTTGCGCATGGCAGCCTTTGGTGTTGCCATTGATCGTGTCGCCCAGTCATTTGAATTACGGGGTGTCTAAATCCGTAGAATTAAATTAGTCAAACATGCTAATTTCAAATAACATTTAATATTAACAATAACAATCAGGAGAAATTGATGGAACTCATTCACCCTATTTTTAAATGGCTGCACATTATCGCAGGTGTCCTTTGGATCGGCTTGCTGTATTTTTTCAATTGGATCAACGGGCATTTTGCCGCCACATTGGATGGGGACACAAAGAAAAAGGTCGTCCCCGAACTGATGCCAAGAGCTCTATATTTCTTTCGCTGGGGTGCAGCTTGGACATGGGTTACGGGCGTAGTACTTCTGTATGTCATTTTCTGGCAGGGCAGCTTTGTCTTGGGAGAGTCAGGCGGTATGCTCACTGGAGACAATGAAGTCAGTTTGTGGACTCATATTATGATATCAGCAGTCTTTCTGGCAGTATTTGTATATGATTTCTTATACAAAAGCAGTTTAGCAGGAAACGTTCGCTTAATCACCATTGTCAGTTTTGCACTGATTGGCGCTATGGTGTACTGCATGAAATTCTGTGCTGGTTTTGATTATCGTGCTTTTAATATACATCTGGGCGCAATGTTCGGCAGCATAATGGCTTTCAACGTATGGTACCGGATATGGCCGGCGCAACAGAAAATCATTGCAGCTATCCGTGATGGTGAAGCACCAGATGGAGATTTGGTGGCATTAGCTGGCTTACGGTCAAAACATAACACCTATATGTCTATACCAATGATCTGGACCATGATTAATGAGCATACAACACACTTTGCTGGTGGTAATTTGGGTATTACAGAGTCTACAAATTGGATGGTTTTGATGTTCTTAGTAGCTTTAGGATGGCATATCGTTTGGCAACTATATAAAAAATCAGCCAAAGTACAAGGTTTTTAATAGGTATATAAAACGTTGGAAACCAAAAAACCCTGCCGAAGCAGGGTTTTTTGTTGGAGGGTGTTTTTATAGGGCAAATCTAATTCTTAAATCTTTTAATTTTGATAAGCCTTTTAAATCTTTTTGGGTTGAATTATTATCTAACTTTCGAACCTGAAATTAACACCAAATCAAGTAAAAACAACTTATTTCATGCAAAATATTTTAAAAACAATTTGGTTACTTATATCGTCATTTGGCATCATGTTTGCCGTTTTATCCTGGCTCCAGGAAGCGGGAGTATTATCCAATGCCGACGGTTGGTGGAAAGGTGGGTTTGCACTTGCCTGTGGAACCATACTCTATCTATTGGTTCCAAGTCGAATGGGAGACTGATCGTTGAAACATAGGAATGCTATAGGCCTGTTGATCATCGCAGGTTTACTTTGGAGCATCGCTGGTGTATTGATCAAATCCATTCCCTGGCCACCCCTGGCCATCGCTGGTTTACGAAGTGGGATTGCGGGGATGGTAATATTATTCTATGTCAAAAGACCACGCTTTACTTGGAATAAATACCAACTATTAGCAGCTGTTGCATATGCGGCCACAGTTACTTTATTTGTCATAGCTAATAAACTTACAACAGCAGGCAATGCTATACTTCTGCAATACACGGCTCCTGTCTATGTTGCCTTATTAAGTTTTTCATTTTTAAGGGAAAGATCAACAATGATTGATTGGCTCACGATTGGTGTCATGCTTTTGGGGCTAGTACTTTTTTTCTTAGATGAACTCACGTTCAGCGGCCATTTGGGAAATATTTGCGGCGTGACTGCTGGTATATTTTTTGGGATGTTCACTATTCTGCTGCGTAAACAAAAAGATGCTTCCCCGGCTGAATCGATTATTTTAGGCAATGCCTTAACGTTTTTGATATGTCTACCAGTAATATTAAATGGATTTACAGCTGATAAACAATCTGTCGTGTTGATATTCACACTGGGTGTGGTACAACTGGGTATCCCTTATATATTGTTTGCCATTGCGATTAAATACGTGTCTGCACTAGATGCAATAATTTATCCATCTATTGAACCAATCATTAATCCTCTACTGGTATATTTGATAATTGGTGAAACGATGGGACCATATTCATTGATAGGCGGCTTGTTAGTTTTAGGAGGGGTACTGGTCCGGGCAATTATACAGAAAACGAATAAATTAATAAAACCTACCTCATAATATAAATTTAAATAATAATAGTAATTGTTATTATTTATTTACTATTTTCATAAATGAGATTTAGCTCTCAAAGAGAAATAATCCGTGAAATTGTGGAAAGTACAAATGCTCATCCAACAGCTGACTGGATTTATAATAAAGCTAAAAAAAGACTCCCTAATTTGAGTCTTGGAACGGTATACAGGAATCTGAAACAACTGGATGAAGAGGGAACAATTAAAGCTATTACTGATGAAAATGTTTCCCGTTACGATTGGAATACGGCGTCTCACGATCATATGAAATGTAAGGTCTGCGGGGAAATAATTGATGTTCACTTGCAGGATGACAGTATCCGTAAAAAAATAAGAAAGAATTACAAGTTTGAAGTAGATGATGTGAAAATGACGATCATTGGAACATGTAAAAAACACAAATAATAAAAAAGGAGAATAAATAATGAGTGTACTTGTAGGAAGAAAAGCACCGGACTTTACGACACAAGCTGTTTTAGCCGATGATTCAATTGTTGGGGATTACAACTTTACTGATGCCAGGAATGGAAAATACGCGGTGGTATTCTTTTACCCTTTGGATTTTACCTTTGTCTGCCCATCTGAATTAATCGCTATGGATCATCGCATGGACAAACTAACGGAATTAGGTGTGGAAGTTGTGGGTATTTCGATTGATTCACATCATACTCACTATGCTTGGCGGAATACAGAAATAAATAAAGGTGGCGTCAGTCAATTAAAATATACCCTTGCTGCTGATATGGATCATTCCATCGCTCAAGCATATGGGATCCAATCTGATGGAGGAGATTCGTACTATCCCGCCGGTGTGGCCATGAGAGCTACATTTGTAATTGATCAAAATGGTATCGTTCGTCATCAAATTGTGAATGATGAACCCTTGGGTAGAAATATGGATGAAGTGGTCCGTATTATTGAAGCCCTCCAGTTTTTTGAACAAAATGGACAGGTATGTGCTGCCGGCTGGCAAAAAGGAGATGATGGAATGGTAAATACTGCTGAAGGTGTAGCAGATTATTTATCAAAAAATGCAGAGAATCTTTAAAAATTCTCATCCATGAAAAAACCCCTCTTAAGAGGGGTTTTTTATTTAAGAGAATCATACAGAATTTGATTCTTCCCTAGTATAGAAAATGCCGTAAATTCAACTGTCATTTTACTCAATTTTATTCATATTAATTCGAGGTATTACATTACATGTCAAAATGGGATAAAAACCGTTTCGTTGAACATATGACGGAAAACTGCAGCCGTGAAGTGGCGAAAGTCGGGAATGCTATCATTGATTTCAGCGAGAAACATGCCGATGAAATATCCTGGGGCCGGGGCCATGATCACGGAACCTTGACCTTCCGCTGCAATTCTGATTTTGGTGTACTGCCATTATTTCACATGACCAGCGAAGGCGCATTGAATATCCAGGTGAATTTCCTGCGCAGCAAAGGTGTACCCAAACAGGTATTGCTGGATGTGGTCAGAAAGCTGGAATCAAATTTCCTCCGTGACTATGATGAAGTCATGTATGATGTGGATACATTTGAGCCCATCAACGAATTATTTTTCACTTCATCGCAAGTGGATAAATTCCTGAACACAATGGAAGGTTGCTGTTACAGATTAAGGCAGTGAAATGACCTCACCGATCTATTTTTAGGGGCCCTGTCAGCATTGGCTGACGGGGCTCTTGCGTTTTATTTCTAGGGTGTTTATAAAGTGTTTCTATCTAACAACTAATAGTGGGTAACCTCGTTAAGTAGCATGAGAAAATTATTGTTATTTTTAACCCTTACAGATTTAATCTGGAGCCAAACTGGAAACCTGGCAGGTCTCATTCGAGATGCAACTACTCACCAGCCGCTGATTGGGGTCAATGTTATTATCAGTGACACGGAACTGGGTGCCGCCAGCGACATGGAGGGTTATTTTCGGATAGAAAAAGTGCCCGTGGGTAGTTACAATATTCGTATTTCCATGATCGGTTATGAAGTAATATCCCGGGCCAATGTGCATATCGTCCCCCAGCGGACGACAACCACAAATTTTGACCTGCATCCCGCTGTGCTGAAGGGTGAAGGTGTTACTGTTACAGCGAAATTTTTTGAGCAAACACGAGATGCCATTACCAGCAGCCGGACAGTGGATATTGAGGAAATCCGTTCCGACCCGGTTGGCGCCTACGATATTATGGCCATGATGCAGGCTCTGCCATCCGTAGTGTCCGGGTCAGATCAGTATAATGAAATCATCGTTCGCGGCGGAGCCCCAGGCGAAAACCTGTTTGTCATGGATTACCTGGAAATTCCCCACCCCAACCACTATCCTGAACAGGGCAAAGGCGGTGGACCTATAACCATGGTGGATACGGAATTTATCGAACGGATTGATTTTTATGCTGGCGCTTTTCCCGCACGATATGGTGAAAAGCTTTCTTCGGTGATGGATGTTACGTTAAGATCCGGGAACCGGGAAAGACACTTGGGTGAGATCAGCATGAATATGGCTGGTTTTGGTGCAAATGTAGAAGGGCCGTTGGCGGATAACGGTTCCTACTTGTTCTCTGTAATACGATCCTTCCTGGATTTCGTAATAGTATCCACCGGGATGCAGGCCGTGCCCCAGTATTGGTCGAGCCAAGGCAAGATCACTTACGATCTATCGCCAACAAAAAAGCTCATGTTCAATTATATTGGCGGAATAGATGCCATCAATATTGTGGGAGAAGACAATCCATCGCTGCGCGGAGCGGAAAACGTGGAATTTGATTCCCAACAGACTACCGTGGGCATGACCTACAAAAACCTGTTCTCTAAAAAGGGTTTCAGCATTCTTTCGTTATCCAAAAGCCTTGTACAATTGAATACGGATGTATACGAACTGGCTGAAGACAATCAGCGGGATATGTACCATCAACGGCGTGACCTGGAAAATGAAACAACTTTCCGCGGCGAGGTAAACTATAAGGTTAGGCCCGGGATAGATGTCAACACCGGGTTCAGTATCAAAACCATCAACCTAGATTATGATAACTGGTTTGAACCAAGACCTACAATCCTTTACGGCTATTCCCTATCATCTGCCGTTGAACCGGTTATGGTTCCTGAAGATGTTTTTTATGATATATATTTCCAGAATCCAGCAATGATCGTTACACCCCTAGATACACTTGGCGTAGCGGACACGATCAAAACAAATGCAATTCTAGACTATCAAAAAATGGGAGGTTTTATTCACTTTTCTTTGCAACCAACCTATGCCTTGAAACTTTTCGTCGGTGGTCGTTACGATCATCTGGATTTCACCGGAGCAAGCAGTGCCTCGCCCCGCTTTGGTTTATCCTATCATTTCAGTGAAGTGCTATCATTGAATTTTTCTGCCGGGCGTTATTTTCAGCCGCCCTTTAATCATTATCTAAATTCAGTACGGGGTACTCCCAGTAAATTAAAAAACTATTATGCTGACCAGGCCGTCATTGGATTGGAATATTTCCTTACTTCTGATACGCGACTAACCCTTGAAGTATTCAAAAAAGAATATGATGATATGGTTACCTTTGAGATGCTTAAGGGCTCTGACGGCAGGGATAGTTTGAATATCTATAATACCATTAATGGCGGCAGCGGCAGATCAAATGGTATAGAACTATTCATTCAGAAAAAATATTCAAAAAACTGGTATGGGTCTTTGTCCTGGTCCCATTCCATTGCTGAAGGAGTAGATCCCCGCTCTGATAAATACTACCCTTGGATCTATGATTATGGAGATGTAGTGAACATAATCGGTGGGTACAAAGTCCGTTATGCTGATTATGACTGGTATCGGCAATTCAAGGAGAGTGTCTGGGCCAAGAGTTTTTCTTGGCTGCCCTTTATGCCCAGTGATGAATTTGAGATCAGTTTCAAGTTCCGCTATATGGGTGGCCGGCCTTTTACACCGAAAACTTATGATCACACAGTCCGCGATTGGTATGTGGAATCAACCCAGCCCTGGAACACATCACGATATGATCCTTACCTGCGCTTGGATCTAATGCTGCAGCAGCGGTTTTATTTTAAACGGGTGAATATGGTAGTCTTTTGGGATTTTTTGAATGTTCTTAACATTGACAATCCCTGGGAATATATTTACCTTGCAGATGGTACAAAAGAAATGTACTGGCAATACAAGACAATGCCTGTTGGCGGAGTGATTATAGAATTCTGATGGGCTTTTATTTATTCCTAATATTTATTTTTTTTACTGTAGTGATCGGTATCATTATTTATTTAGCCGCGAAAAATAAAACAGAAGATACCTATACTGTTCTGGACACCGACGAATGGGATTGCCCCGAATGCGGGTTTCACGTTCAAGCAGGGGCAAAGTGTATTTATTGTGACACCGAAAAGCCAGCCTGATATTTCCGTCATTATTCCGACTTTTAACCGGGCTCATACACTGCCAAGAGCTTTGGATTCCGTTATGGTGCAAACTCTCCAATCTATGGAAATCATCATTGTTGATGATGGATCAACCGATGAAACGAATGCAGTTTTAGCTGATTATCCCGGGCTGTGTATAATTTCACAAGACAACCGTGGAGTTAGCGCCGCCCGAAATGTGGGCATTGAAAAAGCAGGAGGTGAGTGGCTTGCATTCCTGGATTCTGATGATGAATGGCTGAAGGAAAAACTGGAAAAGCAGTGGGACGCCATTTGCAATGATGACAAATTGATCTGCCATACGGAAGAAATCTGGATCCGTAATGGCCAGCGTGTGAATCCCATGAAAAAACACCAAAAGTACGGCGGATTGATCTATGAAAAATGTTTACCCTTGTGTGTGATTTCACCATCATCAGTTATGATACATAAAACTGTTTTTAACGATGTTGGGAATTTTGATGAAACGTTGGAAGTTTGTGAAGATTATGATCTATGGTTAAGAATTTGTTCAAAATATCCCGTATTGTTTGTTGATGAACCGTTGATCGTGAAATACGGCGGGCATGATGACCAGCTGTCGAGGAAACACTGGGGCATGGATCGTTTTAGAGCAAAAGCATTGGAGAAAATGATAGCATCCGGAGCATCAAATGATGAAGATGAAAAAGCAACAGTAAATATGCTTATTCAAAAATGCGAGATCATCATTAACGGCATGAAAAAGCGAGGGAAAGATGTTGAAGCAATGGAATGGGAAGAAAAATTGAAAAAATACAAAAAATAACACCCACCCCTAAATCCTCTCCTTTATTATTAAAGGAGGAGACACAGAGGTGGTTGAGCAAAGAATCAATTAAGATGAGCACTAATCTTATCCGTTTTAAATTTGTCCAGATGAAAATTCTATTAATATCCATAATGACTCTCAACTTTACCTTTGGGCAGAATCCATTACCTAGGAATCTGACCGCAGATGAAAAAACACGCCTCCATGAGATCGGCATCAGCCGAACGATCACCGATCCTCCCGACAGCGTGGTCTACGCCCCGGCAGAATTTGATTCCGTGGCCGGTATCATATTCGCCTGGGAATCTTACTATACCCTCCTCACCGATTTAATCAAGGAAGTAGCAGAAGAGGATACTGCCTGGGTAGTTGTAGATAATGCCAATGAAGCTACTTCAGCGTCAGCAACGCTTTCAGGCAACGGCGTGAACATGAATAATGTCGTTTTTCAACAGATACCTACAAATTCAGTCTGGATTAGGGATTACGGCCCCTGGTGGATCTACCAGCCGGATGGTTCCAGGGCAGTACTGGACCTGGTGTATAACCGTCCCCGGCCGCAGGATGATGCCTATCCGGAGAATCTGGCGGCGGAATGGAATATCGATTATTATGGTTTGGGGCTCGTTGAAGCCGGGGGCAATATGCTGCTGGACGGTACGGGAAATGTGTTTATTTCTGATGTTATTTTTGATGCCAGTCAAGGGTTTGACCCCAACCTCACCCAGGATCAATTGGACGAATATTTCCTGGATTATTACGGAGTGGAAAATGTGATCATCACCGATCATTTGGAATACGACGGCACTGGTCATATCGATATGTTCGTCAAGGTCATTAATGATTCAACCGTGATCGTGGGAGAATACACATCATCAACGGCGGGAGCCGGAAATAATTATAACATTTGTAATAATGTGGCAGCACAAATTTCGGGATTAACAAACGGCAACGGCCGGCCGTATACCGTCGTGCGCATGCTCATGCCGCCCTATAGCGGCGGGGTAACGTACACGTATATAAATTCGCTTATCGCTAATAAAAAGGTATTTGTACCGATCTATGGTTTTTCTACTGATGCCGATGTTTTGACCCAGTACGAACAGCTCATGCCCGGTTATGAAATTATCGGTTATGATTGCAATCAGATCATCCCCGCCAATGGTGCAATTCATTGTATTGCCATGAAAGTACCAGCGATGCTGCCCCAGGATTCCTGTGCACAATGGAGCAAAGGCGATGTGAATACAGATGAGGTGGTGGATATCATGGATGTGTTGACAACAGTGGATATTATTCTGGATGCTGGCGAGATCGAACCTTGCGTGCAATTTGCAGCTGATATGAATGAGGACGGGGACGTAACATTCTTTGATATTATTCAGATATTGAATATCATTATGGACTTGTAAAATGACAAAAAGCATATTATTAATCTTTTCCATTTCCTCTCTAATTGCTGAACCCAACTGGGAGAAAACCCGCAATGAGACCGTGGACCTGTTTCAGCAATATTTACGGATCGACACCAGTAATCCACCAGGAGATGTTCGTGAAGCTGCCCTTTGGTTTGCTAACATTTTTGAAGAAGAAAACATCTCCGTTGAAACATTTACTGTCCCTGATGATGCTCACCGCATGCACGTGTTGGCGGAACTGAAGGGTATGAATCCCGAATTAAAACCATTGCTAATGATAAACCACATGGACGTTGTCCCGGTGGATGAAGATTTCTGGGATGAAAAGCCTTTTGATGGTGAATTGCGTGATGGTGTGGTCTACGGCCGGGGTGCCATCGATATGAAAGGCATGGGTATTATGCAATTGATGGCCCTGCTTGAACTCCACCGGGAAGGCTGGCGACCGGAACGTACCATCAAATTTTTGGCTGTGGCAGATGAAGAAATATTGGGACCATTGGGAGCATCATGGATGATCGAGAACCACTGGGACAAGCTGGACCCGGAATGGGTCTGGGACGAAGGGGGGATCGGCAGCGAGGACTCCTTTCCCGGTGTGAGCGCATTTGCCATCGCCGTAGCCCAGAAAAAATCCTTCTGGGTGGAAGCAGTTGTGGAAGGGAAGTCCGGTCATGGTATGCGTCCTTACAAGGATCATCCCAATGAGATATTGGTAAAAGCTCTTACCAGGATTGTGAATTGGAATACACCTTTGGAAATAGCCCCGGTCGTTGATGAAATGTTCAACCGCATGGGCAAAAAAGTCGGCGGGGGAGAGGGCTTTATAATGGAAAGCCTGGACAATGGCTTGGTTCGCTTTTTGGCTGGCGGGACTGTAGCCGGCTCAAGTGTATCTACCAACGCTATGCTGCGGAATACCATTTCACTCACTATGCTGAATTCCGGATATAAAACGAATATTATCCCGGAAAAGGCAACCGCCACCCTGGACATTCGTCTGCTGCCCCATGTGGAGCCGGAAGATTTTTTGGAGGACCTGAAATTGGTCGTCAATGATGATCGCGTACAGTTCATTCCTAAACGCACACCGCGGAATAAGTATGTATCCAGCTGGGAAACGGATTTTTTTAATATTTTGTCTGATGAACTGCATCGTGAAAAACCTGATGCTTTGGCCATGCCTTTCATGACTATCGGCGGCACGGATTCACAGTTCTTCCAGGCCAAGGGTGTGGATTGCTACGGTTTGATTCCTGTAATGATCACAGAAAAAGATATACAATCGATTCACGGAATTGATGAAAGTTTATCGGTAGATAATTTGATGATGGGCACACGGATTGTTTATCATACAATAAAACGTGTGTGCGGCCCCGGTGAATAAACCCCTCATTTACGAACCGATGACAGCCTTCACGGACCTGCTCATTTTCGGACTAGGGCTTTACTTCGCCTGGGAGGTCTATTTTGCTCACGTTTCTAAACTCATGGACGTACATTTCTATTTTGCACTGGTATTCTTATTTATGGGGTTAGCAGGTCTTTTCGGTGCCTTGACCCACGGCATCGGCCCTCATTTCCCACAAAGTGTACACACATTTATATGGAGGATAACATTATACTGCATTGGACTGTCAACCTTTGCCATGCTCATGGGCGGGTTCTACCATGTAGTACCATATCAAACAATGGACTGGCTGAAGTGGCTGCCGTTTTTGGCCCTCGTTGTTTATTTGGTAGCCGTGACGCGTAATGATGATTTTAAAATAGTGATCCTTTTTTATACACCGGCCATGACGCTGGTCCTGCTGGCGATGCTTTATTCCTGGCTACGCTTCCAAAGTGAAGGGACGGTGTGGGTTATTATAAGTATCCTGCTATCTTTTGGCGGAGCAATCGTTCAGCAAAGCGGAATGGCCTTCCATAAGCATTTCAACCATAATGATATCTACCACGTCATCCAGATGGGAGGGATGTATCTTTTGTATAAGGGTGTCATACTACTAAAATAACATCAACAATAAACGCTTTTTCCTTAAAGAGATACCCTCCAAATAAACTATATTCCCACCCGTTTTTTTAAGAGGAAATAGTGGAAATAAATGTAATAAAAATTAATTCGTATTCCCGGGAAATGTCCGTCAATATTACCTGGGCAGAACTGGAAGATGACTTCAGCAAAAATGCCAAAAATTTTAGCAAAAAAGTAAAGCTCCAAGGGTTCCGTCCCGGAAAGGTTCCGGTTAAGATTTTGCTGAAACAATTCAAACCGGCCATGGAAGCGGACTTTGTAGAAAATGCCCTGAATAAATATTATTTATTGGCCTTGAAGGAAAAAGAATTATTACCGGTAAACAAAGCGGAAGTGGAAAAAGTGGATTTTCATTACGAAAGTGACATGTCCTTCACGGCCAAGTTCGAGATTGAGCCGGAAATTAAACTACCCAAACTCCGCAAACGGGCTTTCAAAATTCAGAAAACCAATTACGTCCATGACCAGGAAGATGTGGACAATGTGATCCGTGACCTGCGTCGCAACCACGCCACCATGGAAACGGTGGAAGCTGGTGCTGAAGAAGGCCATTTTGTGTTGGCGGACCTCCAAAAGCTGGATACCACCGGTGTTCCCATCATTGGCAAAAAGCTGGAAAAGCAGTATCTTAAGGTGGGGGGCGGTGTCATCAAGGATGAGAACCTGGACAAGCTCAAAGGAGCCAAACCGGGAGATAAGATCCGCATGCACCTGACAGAAAATGAACAAGGTGAAAAGTCAGAGTATGAAGTGTCTGTGATCAACGTGGAAAAAGAAGTCCTACCGGAGATCAACGAAGAATTCATTCAAAAAGTGGATCCGGCAGCCAAGACTGAAGAAGAACTCCGGGCCAACGTAGAAACACGAATCAAAGATAATTATAAACACCGCAGCCAGGAAGCCTTTGAACGCCAGCTTTCTGATGCCCTCATCGAAAAGGTCGATCCTGAATTTCCTCCGTCCATGGTGGATTCCTACCTGGACCATATGATCGAGGATATGAAGCAGTCCGGACAGCCGGGAGCCGAAGACGTCGATGAAGCCAAAGTTCGGGAAATGTATCAATCGGTTGCGGAACGAAACATGAAGTGGTTTTTGATGCGCAAAGCTATCATCAGTGAAAATGAGTTTGTAGTAACCAAAGACGACGTCCAGGCAGAGATACAGAAATTGCTTGACCGCTCGCCGAACAGCGCAAAGGAGATTGAAAAGTATTATAAAAAGCCCAGCAACCGCACAAGAATTGAGGATGATTTAATGGAAAAAAAGATATTAGATTACCTTCAGCAATTTGCTAAAATAAAAGAGGTGGACGTCAAGACGAAGGACCTCCGCCAGCAGGAAACGCACGAACATGAGCATTAAACAAAAAGAGATCGCCCAGCTCATCCCCATGGTGGTGGAGCAGACGGGCCGCACCGAACGGGCCTATGATATCTATTCCCGGCTCTTGAAAGAACGTATTGTCTTTTTGGGTACCCCCATTGATGATACCGTATCGTCCCTGATCATTGCCCAGTTTTTGTTTCTGGAAGCGGAAGATGCCGATAAGGACATTTATCTCTATATCAATTCTCCGGGCGGGTACATCACAGCCGGTATGGCCATTTACGATACCATGAATTACATCAAGCCCGACGTAGCCACGATTTGCATGGGCCAGGCGTCCAGTATGGGCGCCTTTCTACTGGCCGGCGGAAAAAAAGGCAAGCGTTCAGCGCTGCCCAATTCCCGGATCATGATTCACCAGCCCTTGGGCGGAGCCGAAGGCCAGGCTACCGATATCAAGATCCAGGCTGATGAGATCATTCGCCTCAAAAGTCAATTGAACAAAATATTGGCTAAACGAACCGGCCAAAAAATCGCCAAGGTCGAAAAAGATTCCGACCGCAATTATTTTATGAGCGCCGATGAAGCCAAAAAATACGGCATCATAGATTCAGTATTGGCATCCAGGAAATAACATGAAGTCCGATCCGGCCAGACAATCCGATATTACGCCTGACCAGATCCCGGATACAGACGCCCCGGCGCCCCAGCATAAAACACTCCCACGGCCTTCAGAAATAAAGCAATACCTGGACCAGTACGTCGTGGGCCACGAAGAGACCAAAAAAGCCGTGGCTGTTGCCGTCCACAACCATTACAAGCGCATTTTCTACAACGATGTAGACGATGGCGTAGAGCTGGAAAAAAGCAATATTCTCATGATCGGTCCCACGGGAACCGGGAAAACGCTAATTGCCCAGACACTGGCCCGTTACCTATCAGTCCCCTTTGCTATTGCCGACGCCACGTCCCTAACGGAAGCCGGTTATGTGGGTGAGGATGTGGAGAACATTTTAGTGCGCCTGCTGCAGGTGGCAAACTACAGCATCAATACCGCTGAACAGGGCATTGTGTATATTGATGAAATTGACAAGATCGGCCGTAAATCTCCCAGCAGTTCCATCACCCGGGATGTGTCGGGAGAAGGCGTCCAGCAGGCTATTCTGAAAATACTGGAAGGTACCATTGCCAACGTACCGCCCAAAGGCGGCCGCAAGCACCCTGAGCAGAGTTTGATCCCGGTGAATACAAAAAATATCCTTTTTATCTGCGGCGGTTCATTTGAAGGACTGGAAGAGATCATTTCCCGGCGTGTGGGTAAAACCGAGATCGGTTTTGGCGGGAGTAAAAAGCGTCAGCAGTCCGATAACATAGGTATCTTGCCCCAGATCAAACCCCAGGATATGATCGAATTCGGGTATATCCCAGAACTCATTGGCCGCCTGCCGGTGGTGACCACTCTGGATTCCTTATCTGAAGATGAATTATACGAGGTATTGATCTCGCCTAAGAATTCACTGGTGAAGCAATACCAGAAACTTTTTCGCATGGAAGGGATCGAATTGGAATTCAGGGAAGATGCCTTGAAAGCCGTGATCGCCAAAGCATACGAGCACCAGGCCGGTGCCCGGGGATTGCGTTCTGTCCTGGAAAAAGCCATGATGGACATCATGTACCATATCCCGGAAATGGACGGCGTGCACAAGATCATCATCACCAAAGATGTGATCGAAAAGAACAAATCTCCCCTCTACCGCCGCCGCCGTAAATCGGCGTAATCTATTTCATCAACACTAGTTTTCTGGTCTGCAGAAAACTGCCGCTTTCCATTTTCAACAGATATACACCTGAAGAAAGTTCATTTCCCAACTGATCCCGTCCGTTCCAGGTGAGTTTATACGTTCCTGGCTGGTATGTATTCGTTTGGGATGTGACCTGCTGTCCAAGCAAAGAATAAATTGCGAAAGAAACGTCTGTTTCTTCCGGTATGGTGAAATCCACGTGGGTTACGGGATTGAAAGGATTGGGATAGTTGGCGGACATGGAAAATTTTTCCGGTAGGCCCAGCTCGTTTTCTGTTTGCAAAGTTGTGATTACAAAGACACCATTGGTGCCATTGTACTGCAGGTTGTAGTTGCCAAACATATCAGTCAGGTTCACATTCGCTAGGATCAAACTCACATTCCCTGCCGGGGCATTGCTGTCTACCATATAATTGATCTGGAAAATGGGTCCGGTACCGATAGCAATGGTATCGATGGAATGCAACCCAGCCACAATGATACCAGTGTCATTTATTTGGTAGGAAAAGTCCCAATTCGCCGTGCGCTCCGTTGGCTGGACCGTAGGGGTCCAAATACCATCGTTATTGATATCAAAGAAGTTTTCTCCCTGGTCATAGGTACCATTATTATTTGCATCCACATATGTTTCAGCAACAGGATACAAGCGGTTAGGATGTGATGTATTTATTGTAGCTATGATCATACGGATTGGAATAGAGTTATGCAGGTCAATATATACCGGAGCCGTTTCTCCTGAGAAAGCAGTGGCTGAATCCACTACAATCCCCTGGACAATGGGATTCACAAGATATGTGCTTTCATCAAAGGTAAAACAAACTATGTTCCCATTGGCATCATTAGCGGTTACATCTTCAGCGCTGACATTCACTGTGCCATCCGAGCCGGTATTGGCAAAAACAGTCAACATTAATATTTCCCCGCTACCGGCAGGAATGACGGGGTTTACCAATTCTATAAAATCATTAGTAACAATAATTGAATCAGCGCTGGCTCGACCGGTTACGTCGATATTTTCCAATGAAAGAATGTTCGGGTGCTGGGACAATTCAAATGAAAGTTCATTCAAGGTAACACTGTTGGCCATGGAAATGGACAAATAACCGACAGCGTACGCATCGCCAAAGCCTATGGCACTCATGGTCCCAGTAGCTATATCATCGAAACTAACCTCGAAAGTCATGATGGAATCAGCATAAGAAATATTGGTGAAAGCAACCATGGAAGGTTCATAATAATAACTTACAGTACTGGGCGTGGTACAATGGGTGAATTCATGGTTGTCTGTCAAACCGGGGTAAGGGTCACCTCTGTCACTGGCACCATCATTCTCCAATTCAAATAGACCGTCAGCCTGTTCGAGACCAACACCGTAGTGGGGCTCATCATTATTGACACCCCCTCCCGAAGTTTTTTCAGTATCGATATGCCAGAAAAGCATTCCCGGTTCCTGCATCAGGACGTCAGTGCCTTTTTTTTGGCGGTTTTCAATGAGCCAATATTCACTGTTGTCTTCGGGATTATCCACGCGGTAGATGGTATTGTTGGTGTAAGACTGCTCCAGTTCTACATTTGTTTGTGCGGAACTAATCGTGATCACGTTGGACCAGCCCATTTCAGTTTTACACCAGGCATTCATCGCGGAGGGATACCAAGGTGTGCTTCCTGTTGTGCCCCATGAGCCACTGGCCATCAATGCCAGTTTACCGGACCCTGATGAAGTATAATCTGTATCGTAAAGATCTGGAAGTCCCAGTGCATGGCCGAATTCATGAGCAATAACTCCAATGGCGACGATCCCGGTTCCCTGGATCTCAGGATTTACATTATAGTCATTGATTAGAACACCATCATAGGTGACTGCATTGCTGCCCAACGACCAGCGGTGGGACCAGATATTCGAGCCGTTCCCTTGTTCTGCACCTTGGCCGGCATGGACCAGGGTTACACAATCCACATCGCCATCTCCATCATTGTCAAATTCTGTCCAGTCGATCCCGGCAGCTTCAGCTGAATCCACCATGGCCCGCATCAGTTGTCTTTGCCTTGTACCGCTGTTTTGTTGATCATGGCCGTAATAATCATGATTATGAGGAGCGGTGAAAACACCCACCACCTGAGAAACGGGACTGAATTGACCGTAAGAAATCTCTTCGTAAAATTCACGAAAACTTCCGGAACCGGGATTACCTGGATGGCCATAACCTTCCTGGTTAAATATATTGTCAATATCACTGATGGGATAGGTCACTGCCATATCCGGGAATTGAAAATAGATCACCGGTACATGAAATGTATCAGTTCGTGTGGAATGGAGGTTAACATTCGAACTATGAATAGGACGATGCTCTGGTATGGGTGTTAAATGTTTTTCAATATGTAATGGAGGCGCATCTTGCCCAACAACCCTGCTGCCAGGTATCAACAATCTACCATTAATTCCTTCAGCATACATCCAGACGTCATCTTCATTTATTGCTATGCTCCAGCCGTCTGTTGTTTCATGCCAGTTTGCCCATTCATCCCCTTTCACATAACACTCAATTACTGAGCCGTCAGGTTGCTGAACAGTGATGAGTCCCGGGTAAGCATTGATAGCCCAGATAACATTGATTGAGTAAAAAAGAATCAGGATTCGTTTAATCATTATATATCTGTCCATTATAGATTTAGAAATTAGTGTATTTGTGTACTATTTATCCTTGGAAAAAATCACTGATTGCACTACACTTCACATTCACAATATAAGCAGATTCAATAAATTTGAATTTCGAAGGAGATAACATGCGCAAAGGCTTAACTATCATATTAAGTGTTATATTTATTACGAATTTGAACGCCAAGGTACTCACTGTAGAAAAAACAGCACCTGTATCTAATATATACACGAAGATTATTGATGAATCACAAGTTACCGAGCAACATGCTTTACCTAAAATATTAAGAAATCATAGTTCCTATCGCCAAGCTCAAAACCCAAACATTACAACAACATTGTTAGATTCTTCTGTTCATGGCTATGGCATGGTCGTGCCGCATACGAGCCCTGTGTCATTTGTTGCAAGCAAGGGGATCAATATTGGCTATCGTGGTTGGGTCTTGGAACCATTTACCGATGAACAAGGCAACACCAGTTCTGCCAATAACAGTGGGTTTATAAAAGCAGCCCTTTCCACGGACGGAGCAAATTTTAGTGTTTTTTCTGGTCTCAATGATGAGATAATGGGTCCTAATACACAGGTCATAGACGGACCGTTAATGGGCCGTTATCCCAGTGCAGTGGCTAATGATGATTATCCTTATGTAGTCTGGACAGAAGCCACTCTTTATACTGGTAGCGCTACAAATAATGGCGGCCGCCCCATGTACACCTATGATGAATTTGGTTGGTTTGCTGGTTCTTATTTTCAACCAACCATAGATATTAATTATGGATGGTATAATGGAAGCGATCCTCTGGATGCTGCAGGCGATCTATGGGTGAATTCTCCCGTTCTTGTTGATGATGGCACTTATGAGGCAATGGTCATTACTGCAACCCAGTGGAGTGCTTCGCCAGATGCAAATTTCCCAGAAAAATCTGCATATTTTATGAGATCAACCATTAATTTTTCTGGGAATTATCAATTCTATTCACTACCTGAAATGATGTTCAATCAGGATGATTTAGGTGGAATTGCAAATACTGGGACTACATCATCAGCATCTGTAGACATCAATAGCAGCGGAGTAGGCTATGCTATGTGTACAGCATATTTAACAGATTCTACACTATCCGAACGCCATAATTTCATTATACGTAAGACGAGCGATTTTGGAATTTCCTGGAGTTCAGACGGTATTGGAGGTACTGATTATTATTTTCTTCCAGATACTACCATGGAACGCGTCTTTGTTGAATCAGGTTATTTACCTGACTCAGTAATATTTTACAGTGTAAATGATACTACTGGAGACACGACATTTACACCGACAGATCTTCCGGGTGTTTTTCCACTTTATGATCATGAAGTACACGTAGATGAAAGTGGTACATTACATATTTTCACAACTATGGTTGTTGAATCTGATCAGGCCGGATATATATATGTGGCTTTAGGTGGAGTAGGATTATATCACCTTTGGTCTGATGATCCTACTAACCCTGGTTCATGGCAAGCAGCACCGATTGCTGAACTATCCTCTACATTTGGTGAATCAGGTATGCCGGATGGTAATGGTGGTGGAAACTACTTTAATGTGTTTGGAACAGGTGCTATTAGTAATCATAATGATGATGTAATGTGGGTAGCTTACCATGCGTTGGGCGATACATCACAGCTCGGTTTTAACTGGGATATTTTCTTGAGCAAATCCGTTGATGGTGGTGCAACCTGGAGTGAGCCAGAGAATATTACCAACACAGGTGGTTTGCAGGAAGATGAGATGTATGTACATATGTCTCCAACAGCCACAGATACAAATTGCTTTATGATCTATACCCAACCAGTATATACAACCAATCACTTGAGCGATCCGGCAAATATGGCTGCATTCCAACAAAACATCTATTTTGTCATGTATGGTGAGCCGTTCGAATTGGAAATAGGTAATGAAGTGCCCTTGCCTGGCAAATTCAGCCTGGAACAGAATTATCCAAATCCATTCAACCCGACAACCCACATAGCTTACGGAATTAGCAAAACAGGAAATGTTGAACTAGCGCTATACAATACGCTGGGTCAGCGTGTACAGACGTTGATCAATGAAGTGCAGGGACCTGGTGAATATACCTTTGAACTCAACGCTAATGATTTCGCCAGCGGTATTTATTTTTATAAAATGACCCAACACGATCAAACATTGACACGTAAGCTGGTTTTAATGAAATAAGAGAGAGGATCGAAGTCAATAAACTTAATTGTAAAGCGGTGTTATCATTGTTTGATAACACCGCTTTATTATAATTGTAAGATAAGTAAGTAATAATTATCAACCGGAACCAGAAATTAGTGAAAGCTATTAATTATATTTTGTTGAGTTCATTCTTTTTCTTCCTCACAAGCTGCGAAGAACCTGAAAAGAAAAAAGAAGAAACTGTCATTGAGTTAATTAACACTCTGGATCAAAGTGACCTGGGTGGGAAAACAGGTTATTTATCTGAATATTTTTACGATTTTTTAACCAATTATGATATCGATTTCTACCGCTTCACTGCTAGTTATTATACATTCGATTATGAACAATACCTGAATCTATTCCAAGATGAGCCATCTGTCCTTTCGCTACACAGTTTTCCGGAATATCTGGTAGAGATCACTCCGCAAGAAACAGAATTCACCGAACGCGCACAGATCGACTCATTAACCACTTTAGGAGTGATCGAAAGTGGATCATTACTTATTTCTTCTACACAATTCAAGAATATTAATACGCTTGTCTGGGATACGGATGCAGAAGTAGATGCCCAGCGCTATAAGCCCAATAATTCCGATTGGATTTTTGACACCACCACCGTGACTTATAAAGACACTTTGGATGTGGTTGCATATCGTGCAGTTGTAGATACGCCTATTATTGATCAAGGTGTGCTATTTGTGGATCAGAATGAATGGGTTGATACTACCTATGAATATGTCGCTGATGAGCGTATGGAATTCAACCATACATTCAATTTTGAGCGTAAGCAGTTAAACAGTGATTCCTTGATGTTTCGCATCAATACAGATTGTAATGATAATGGTTCCTGGGATGGCGCTGAATCAGAAGATACTGGGAACAATATTTGGGATCCGGCTGAACCTTTTTATGATCTTGACGATGATGATGAAAAAGATACCAACGAACCCTATGAAGACCGCAACTGCAATGATGTTTGGGATGATGCGGAAGTGTTTACAGATGCCAACAACAATGATACCTACGATGAAGGCGAAACATTCGAAGACCAAGGTAATGGACTTATAGATGCAGCTGAACCGTACACAGATCTGGATGGCGATAATCAACCGGATAACAATGAATTATTTCTTTTTAACCCAATTCCGAACCGTTTACTGGTCAACTGGGTTGATCAAAATACAACGGAAGTCTTAACCACGATTCAGCCGGGTGATTCATTAACAAGTCGCTGGGGCCATACTTATACTAATATCATTGAAGTGGTTGATTTTAATGATTCCAAAACAGTTACAGCTGTTAATAAAGATTCACTCGTTACGCTTTATACAAATCAAGTGGTGGCCCATATCATTGAAGACGGTGGGTCAGAAGACTACTTTATCGTTAAGACTGAATGGGAAGATGTTAATACGGATGGAAATGATTATGATTATTTGCTATTCAAACAGAACGAGCATATTTACAAGTTAGTAAAACCCAGTTTTTTTAAACCATATGGTTTCTATTGGTCCGAAGGTCAGATTGATGCTGGCTTCTGGTTCAAAAATCAATTTGAAGATGAGGTGGTCTATTATTCTGCCAATGGGATACTACGGGAAGGTGAAAACGTTGAAACATCCTATTATGATACAACTGCTGTGGCCATTTATCGTATAGAAAGATCGTTCTTGGTCGAAGTGGAAGATGTTACTGTCCCGGCTAAAAGTATACGCGGCTTTATTAATGATGATGGCAATGTAGAATGTTATGCTAATCCTGTTTGGCCAGCTGATAATATTACAGATTGTCCCGGGGCTGATACCACATTTGTGGATGCGTTCAAAGTTACAAATACACTGACTGAAATTATGATCGGCACGGACGTTGAATATGGAGAAAAAAATGTAACCTGGTTGGTGAAAGATTATGGAATTGTAAAAGATGAACTGCAGATCCGTTGGAATGAATATCCCACATCTTTAAGTGAACAATGGGTAGGTTTATCAAGGTGGGAATTAGGTCGATTTTCGATCACATCCAATGGTGGTTCTGGATTATCAAATCTTATGAAGCGGGCTCATATTGTGAAATTGAATGAACTTCAAACTATACCTGAATTGGATAATCCTTTCAGGGTCAAGCGTACGGCAGGACTACAGCGCGTGGAGTTGCCCGAATGAAAATGAAGATTATCAAATACCTAGCTGTTTTAATCATATTCCTGGGAGCAATATATGCCGGCACAGATGGAACCATTCGCGGCCAGATCAAAGATACTGAAGGCGTGCCCATGCCTGGTGTACAGATATTTGTATCTGAACTTGCCATGGGTGCCATCGCTGATGAAAATGGAAAGTATATTATTTTAAACCTTCCTGTAGGAAGTTATGATGTAAAAGTAATGATGATTGGGTATAAGACAGTGACCATGAAAGAGGTCAGTGTAATGATGGATCAAACTACCTGGCTGAATTTCACAATGGAGGTGGCTGTTATAGAGGGAGATGAGGTAGAAGTGTATGGAGAAAAACCGCTCGTGGATAAAGCTCAAACCTCGCGCAAGGTAACAGTGACTAGTGAAGCCATAGAATCATTGCCAATTCGGGATCTGAATGAAGTATATACATTGCAATCTGGAGTGGTAAAAGTAGAAAGCCGGACTCACGGAATTCCTGATTATGAAGAGA
>Ga0187827_10001524_pt1 | contig 33870 bp, 37 predicted proteins | sample ETNtaG_39_FD_167969 | JGI IMG/M metagenome (GOLD analysis project Ga0187827, IMG submission 167969) | Marine microbial and viral communities from oxygen minimum zone, Eastern Pacific Ocean - ETNP2014_SV_150_PacBio MetaG (Illumina Assembly) | ecosystem: Environmental > Aquatic > Marine > Hypoxic...
TATTTCCATATTTTAATTTGTTTATTATAATTGAACCTATTTCTTTGTTGTTTATTAAAGATAATAGGAGGGTGTTAGAGTTATTGAGCAAGACAAGGACTGTGGAGAAAGAACCTAAGAATTAGGAGTAATATAATTTACCGCTACTTTTCTGTTCTCTGTCTTTGACTGAGTTAATTTTGTTGATTCTTGGGCGGTGGCTTGTGCCGTCTCTTCTTAGGGTGAGATTGAGTAGGGTTAGGAGAGAGTTCATGCCTTGTTCCATGGAGAAGGGACCTTTGACCAGGCCATGTTTTGCAGGAGTGCCTTCGAATACTAACAATCTGTCTGATAAATAGTCTAAGAATAATAAATCATGGTCAACTATGATTGCTGAGATGTTTCTTTGCTCAATGATGTTTTTTATTACTTTGGAGACTTTTAACCTTTGCTCTACGTCAAGGTAGGCTGAAGGTTCGTCTAATAGGACAAGGCTGCAGTCTTTTGATAATGATAGGGCGATGGCTACCCTTTGGAGTTCTCCTCCTGAGAGCTGGTTGATTTGCTTTGTTAGTAAAGGCTTTATGGTTAGAGGGACTATGATTTCATTGTCATATTTCTTTATGGCATCTTTCATGATGTTCATGACTAACTCGTTAGAGGTTGAGTCTATGTATTGAGGCTTGTAGGAGACTTTGACTTTTGTGTCAGGGCTGCCTTTGTCTGGCTTTATGACTCCTGCAAGGAGCTTGACAAAGGTGGTTTTTCCTATACCGTTTTCTCCTAGCACGCCTACTGCTTCGCCTTTGCTGACTTCGCCTGGCTCTGCTATGAGATTGAAGTTTCCTAACTTCTTTTCCATGCTTTTCCAGCTGGTTAAAGGGTTTCGCTTTTTTTCTTTTTCTTTGGCTTTGATTTCAAATTCAATTTTTGAGTTACGGAATCTTATGTTGTCTTCTTTTAGGAAGCCTTCAAGGTATGCGTTTATGCCGTTTTTTGTTGTTCTTGGAAGAGAGACTATTCCATAGCAGTCTTCTTTTCCGTACATGATATGGATTAGGTCTGTCATGTAGTCTAGTGCTATGAGATCGTGCTCTATTATCATGACTGAGGTGTTTTCGTCTGCTAGCACTCTTATGAATCTTGAAACATTGAGCCTTTGCTTTATGTCAAGGTATGATGTGATTTCGTCAAAGATGTATACGTCAGCCTTTTTTAAGACTGTGGCTGCTATAGCAACTCTTTGCAATTCTCCACCGGATATGCTTTCTATTTTGCTGTTGAGTATTGGCGTTATGTCTAGCTGCTGGGCTGTTTCTTCTAGTTTGTTTTTTTCGTCTACTTTCTTTAATAGTTCTTTTACAGTGCCTTTGAATGTTTGAGGGATTAGGTCTACCTGTTGGGGCTTGTAAGAGATTTTGATGTTTTTGTCTCTTACTTTTTCAAAGAAGGATTGGGCTTCTGTGCCTTTGAAGTATTCAATTAGCTCTTTGTGGGTTGCTGCTTTTCCTTTTTCCCCAAGGTTTGGCTTGAGCATGCCTGCAAGGATTTTGATGGCTGTGGATTTTCCTATGCCGTTTACTCCCAGTATGCCTACTACTTTGCCGAATACTGGTATTGGAAGGCTGTAGAGTGAGAAACCGTTTACGCCGTAACGGTGGATTGGCTTTTGTTTTAGTTCTTCTGGGAGGTTTATGATTGAGATTGCTTCTATGGGGCATTTGACGCAGATGTTGCAGCCTATGCAGAGAGATTCATCTATTATTACCTTGTTGTCTGTGCCCATGGTTATGCATTCTTTGCCTGTTCTGTTTACTGGGCAGGCTTTTATGCAGAACTTGCCAGAGCTTTCTGGCTTGCATTTCTCTTTACGGACTATTGCGATTCTTGCCATAGAAGCGTTAAAAGTAAGGGTTGTTTTTAAATGTTATTAAGCAAAGAACATGATTTTCATAAAGAGGTATGAAAGGTAGAATAAAATAAGGGTTACTGCTTCAGGCTTGCCAAGTTTCATTTTCTTTTTGAAGAAGAAGATTAGGAGTAATGAGACAAAGAACCAGAATGGGATGTCAAAGAAGGTGATTACTTTGTCTACAGTGTAACCTGAGACCATTGCACCTATGCCTAATGCAAATAAAGGGTTGGTTATGTTTGAACCTATTAGTGTGCCTAATGACATGCCTGTGGAACCTTTTAGGATTGCTCGTATGGCAACTGTGAGTTCAGGCAGCGCAGTGATTAATCCAATTATTATGCTTCCTATAAAAGAGTCTCTTACTCCCCAAAGAGCTGCTAATGTGTCTGCGTTTGTTACAACGACTTTTGCAGAATATAATAGCAGCGCTAAGCCTATGCATGTTAAGATAGAGTGCTTTAGTATGTTATCCTTAGACTTATGATGATTTCTGAATATTTTTTCGCCTTTTGTTAGGTAGATTAGGTAGCCAATGTAAATAAAGGTTAGGATGAAGCCTTCAGTTCTTGATATTTTACCATCTAAGCACATTACAAAAAGAAGGATGATGCCAGAGAGCATTACTATGGAGTCTATATTAAGTATTTTCTTATGGGATTTTACAAGAACCATTAGACCTATTAAGCCCATGATAAAGGTTATCTGGATTATGTTGGAGCCAATGTTTGTGCCTATTGCTATGTTGCTTGTATCAATTCCCTTTAAGACGTCCATGCTGACTACAAGATGGGTAAAGATTTCTGGAAGAGAAGTGGCGATGGAGAGAACTGTGAGACCTATGAAGGCTTCTGTCATGTTGATGGCTTTTGCAATTTTCTGGAGGTTTATGACTGCTATGCCTGCACTTATCCAGATGCCTATTAGGCCTAACATAAGATATAATATCTGAAGGTCCATAGAGTATTGTTTTTAGGATAGAATGTATATAAAGATTGTTATTTAATAAAAATCCCAATCACAGCAAGCTGTGAGGTACGAAAAAACCTTTGGTTTTTGGTATCCCTCTGGAATATTGTCAAAAGTCCGTGACCACCACCAGTCAATAGACTGGTGGCATGCTCGCCCACTCAAGTGGGCTCGGGTCACTCCCTCTTGAGCACATTTTATTCCACTTTGAACCACCAGTCTAGACTGGTGGAATAAAATGTTTTAAACTTCATATTTTAATCCAACCGTTGCAAGCAACGGGGTATTAAACCCATGAAGTAATAAAAAGATTTATATAATTAATAAATTGATGAATGGTTATGATTGATATTAGCGCGCTTAATATAAAACCTGAAATACTTATTAAGATAATCAGGGTTGCTGTAATGCTTGTTATTCTTGAGGTATTGTATCAGATTATTACAAAGAGTATTAAGAAAGTTTTGCTTAATAAGATTAAGAGCAAAAGACAAAGATCTAATGTTATTGTATTCTTTAATATATTAAGATATTTGTTTATATTCCTGATAATACTTATACTGATATTTACTTATACTGGCTCATGGACAGGGTTAGGGATTTCAGCAGGATTGTTGACTGCTGCATTGGGTTGGGCATTGCAAAGGCCAATTACAGGCATTGCTGCATGGATTATGGTTGTTACGAAGAAACCATTTAGTATTGGAGATAGGATTATTATTGGCTCTGTTAAGGGAGATGTGTCTGATATAACATTGACGCATATTTATCTGAAAGAGATTGGTGGGACTGTTGGAGGAGAGGAGAGTTCAGGAAGGATAATATTGGTGCCTAATTCTGTGCTTTTTGAGCAGAATATTGTTAATTATACGATGCAGGATGAGTTTATATTGAGCGAGGTTAGGACACTTGTGACTTATGAGTCTAATCTTGATGAGGCTGTTAAAATATGTAAGGAAGCTGCGGGAAAGGTTACAAGGGATGTTTTAAATGAAGTTCCAGAGAAACCTGTTGTAAGGACGTTTTTTAAGGATTCAGGGATTGTTGTTAAGGTGAGATTTTTTACAAAGACTGATGATAAAATAAAGGCGGAGAGTGATATTACACAAGCTATATTTGAGATGGTGAAAGAGTCTAAGAATGTTGATATTGCTTATCCGCATATACAAATAGTTAAGTAAAAAAGAGGTAAAATTGGAATTTGTGTTCCCATTAATAACTGCTGTACTGAGCATTTTGGTTATTATGAAGTCTGCTTCTTATGCGATTAATGCTATTATAGATTATGCTAAGAAGACTGGCATTTCTGAGTATTTGATTGGGTTTTTGGTTGTTTCTATTGGTACAACGTTGCCTGATTTGTCTGCAGGGATTTTTGCGTCATTGTCTGGGCAAGGAGCTCTTATATTGGGAGATGTTATTGGTTCAAATATTCTTGATGTGACTGTTGTGTTGGGGATTGCTGCAGTGATTGCCAGAAAGGTTAAGGTTCATGGCAAGATAGTTGACAGGACGATGTTTACTACATTGTTTATGGTTTTATTGCCTTTACTACTTGGGTTAGATGGAATGATTTCAAGGCTTGATGGAATGATATTATTGACAGCTTTCCTTGTTTATTTATCGAGATTGCTTAAAAGAGAGGGTGAATTGGGAAAGGTCAAAAAGGATGTTAAGTGGAAGAATATATGGAAAGATATGTTTGTTTTTGTTGGCTCGTTGATTGCATTGCTGTTGAGCGCAAGATGGCTTGTGATTTCCGCTTTAAGGTTGTCTTATATATTTAACATCCCTGTGTTTGTGATGGGACTTGTGTTTGTTGCTATTGGGAATACAACTCCTGAGCTTATGGTGCAGATTAAGGCTGTGATGAGTGGGCATACGACCATGGGATTTGGCAATATTCTGGGAGCGGTTGTTGCAAATTCAACGTTGGTGATTGGAATTTCTTCTATTATAAATCCTATTCTTTTTGATAAGAAGGCTTTTATGATTCCTGCACTTTTTGCTGTGACTGCTGTGTATATTGGTATTCTGTTTATTAAGAAGAAAGAGGTTACATGGCAGGAAGGAATCGCATTGTTTTTAATATATGCTACATTCTTAGCTTCTGAGATATTCCTATTAAGATGAAATTTGCGCATTTTGCTGACTGCCATATTGGATCATGGAGAGAGCCTAAGCTGAAAGAGATTAGTACAATGGCTTTTGTTAAGAGTGTTGATTTGTGTATTGAGAAGAGGGTTGATTTTGTTCTGATTGCAGGAGATTTGTTTAATACTTCATTGCCTTCTATTGATATGCTGAAGGAGACTGTTGTTAAGCTGAAGGAGCTTAAGGATAATAAGATTCCTGTGTATGTTATTGCTGGGTCGCATGATTATTCTCCTTCAGGGAAGACTATGCTGGATGTGCTTGAGAGCGCTGGATTGTTTGTTAATGTTGGGAAGGGTGAGGTTGTTGATGGCAAGATTAAATTGAATTTTACTGTTGATGAGAAGACTGGTGTTAAGATTACTGGCATGATGGGGAAGAAGGCTGGACTGGAGAGAGTGTATTATGAGAATTTGATTAGAGAGAATCTTGAGAATGAAGAAGGGTATAAGATTTTCATGTTTCATTCTGCGATTACTGAGCTTAAGCCTAAAAGTATGGAGAAGATTGATTCCAGACCTTTGAGTTTTCTGCCTAAGAAGTTTGATTATTATGCGGGAGGGCATCCGCATTTTGTGTTTTCTGAGAAGATTGAGGGTTATGGAACGATTGCTTATCCTGGACCGTTGTTTCCTAATAATTTTAAGGAACTTGAAGAGTTGAGCAAAGGAGGGTTTTTTATTGTTACAGATAATAATGTTGAGTGGCAGCCTGTGCAGATTTATAATACTGAACATATTAAGGTTGAGTGTGAGCATAGGAAGCCTGAAGATGTTGAAAGGGAAATTTTGGATGGTATTTCTAAGAAGGAGTTTATTAATACGATTGTTACTCTAAGATTGAGCGGGGTTTTGGAGTGTGGGAAGCCGTCTGATATTGATTTTAAGGAGATTTTTAAGAGGTTGTATGAGAAGTCTGCTTTTTTTGTTATGAAGAATACGAATGCTTTGAGCACTAAAGAGTTTGAGGAGGTTAAGGTGAGCGCTAGTTCTATAGAGGATATTGAGGAAGATATTATTAAGGAGCATGCTGGCCAGATAGAGATTGAGGACTTTTCTCCTGAGCTGGTTACCAAAGAGCTGATGAATGTTATTAACAAGGAGAAGGATGAGGGCGAGAAGGTTGGTGATTTTGAGAAGAAGGTTAGCGATGAGGTTAAGAAGATTTTGGGTGTGGAGAAGGTGTTTGGAGGTTAAAAATGGAAAAATTGTTTGAAACTGGATGTTGTAAAAGGTTTAAGCCTGAGCCTTGGGAGGATAAGGAGGTTACATGGCATGATAAATTATTTCTTAAGGATCGTGTGATAAGCTTCTTTCATATACCATTGAATTTTGGGAAGGTTATGGTTAAGAATATGAAGTTGATTAAGAAAACGGATGCTCTTGCTCCTGTGCCTGTGCTGCTTTCTGATGAGAATTCTTTGTGGGGAGCTGATGTTTATATTGCGGTTAGTAAGGAAGTGCCTGGAGCAAGGATGGAGAGGATTTCCGGAACGTTTCTTTCCAAGGTTTTTGAAGGGCCTTACAAGGATATGGGTAAATGGATTAGTGAAATGAAGACTTATGTTAGCTCAAAGGGTAAAGAGATTAAGAAGATGTATTTCTTTTATACTACATGCCCTAAGTGCGCTAAGGCTTATGGGAAGAATTATGTGGTTATTTTAGCAAAGGCTTAGGGAATGATTATGAAGGTTGAAGCTGAACTTAGAAGTTTCATTTCAATATACACCTAATTAGAAGTCTAACTCGTCGAAATGACCTAAATTATAGGCTTTACGGAAGGCTAAGATGACTGCCTTTATTTTAGTTTCATCATATTTAGGTCTTAACTTCTTAACTATTTTATACATAATTTCGTCTTTTTTCATAATCCTGTTTATCAGTTTCATTCTTTCAGTGATATCTTCTCCTTTAGGTAATGATTCATCTGCCATCTCGGTAAGTGTAAGAAATATATCCTCCCCGAGTTTTCTGTATCTGCGCCTTGATTCATCTGGATGCATTTGTTGAGCTATTTCTCTGACAAATTTCTCTTCGTCGCTTTCCAGCTCTTCTTTTACCTCTTCTTCAAGGAGAATAGCTCTTGCAATTTTCATTATGCTTGTGTGTATATGCTTATTTTCTCCAAAGAAGGATTGTTCTCTAAAAACCCTATAAAGTTCTGGTTCGCTACGAAAGATAAGTTCAAAAAGCTTAAGCAAAAGGGCTTTTGAAGGTTTTTTTCTGATCAAGTGTATTAAATGCAGTTCCGCTTTGAGAACATTAAAGATTTCGTGAAAGAGTTTTAGAAGCGTTGACTGTTTTTGTTTGACTGATAAAATTGTTTTAGATAATTTTTCAAGCTCATTCGTACTTTTTAATTGTTCCAAGTCTGCTAGAATCTCTTCATCTGTTTTTTCCTCATTAGCAATATTAATTAACTCTGGAGAAATTAAGGATTCAAGTTCTCTCAATATTTTATCCGTAGCTTTGAAATCCTGCAAGGCATTGTCAACGTTTTTAAAATTGAAATGTTTAGATAAGTTTTCTCTTAGCTTAGAATTAGCTATGTGTTTATTCCATAAAGCCATTCGCTTATTATCATCCATGACTAACTCTTTTACAGTGCTCTTTTTACTTCCAAAAAGATGATTTAATAAGCTCATATGATTGAAAAGATAGTATACATTAATAAATATTTGTTTCCTATGAATACCAAAGTCTTTGGGAACTGTGGTTGGATGAAAATGATAAGATTATTAAAGTTGTGAGTTATGTTTTGAGGTATGATAACCAATAAGGAGCTTATCCGGATTGCTGAGGATGCTGCTAAGAAGCATAAGTGTTCTAAGGATGTTGAGGTTGGTGACGTAGGGTGTGCGTTGGTTACTGATAAAAATAATGTTTATGTGGGTGTGAGTATCCAGGCTTGTTGCGGCATTGGGTTTTGCGCTGAAAGTGGAGCTATTTCAAGCATGGTGACTAACAGAGAGTATAGGATTAAAAGGATTGTGGCTGTTAATGATAAAGGGAAAGTGCTGCCGCCCTGCGGAAGATGCAGAGAGTTGATGTTTCAGATTGATGAGAAGAATTATGATGCTGAGATTGTTCTTGGAGTGAGTAAGACGGTTAAACTTAGAAGGCTGCTGCCTGATGTCTGGCAGAGGAAGGTTTGAGGTTAAAAGGTGTTCAATTGAGAATTATCCCTTAGGTGTACTTTTCCAAAGATATGCTCCTATACCTGCAAAAACAAGTCCAACTATTATACTGATTATTTGACTCTTAGTCTCAATTAAACTTGGTAGAAGAATTGGACCAATTATACCTACAAGAAAAATAAAAAATCCCAATCGCAGCAAGCTGCGGGGTATTTTTAGTATTTAGTTTGCGTATTAAGCCGATGCAAGCATCGGGGTATAAAACCCAAACTAAATAATCAATAAAAATAATGAATGGTTATCAGACTTTATATCACAAGATAACAAAAAAACTGATAGAGATAAAGTTATTCATTTTACTATTCTGAATCTAGGAAATTTAAATGTAAATAAAAGAGAAGGAAAAATAAGAATCATTCTAAATTTAAAAAACAAAGATCTTGTTTTAAATAAATATATGAAAAAGAAACTTGAAAATTTGAAATTGTTTCTTAATAATTCCATCAATATACTTCTTGACTCTTAATGGAAATAGGAGCTTGCGTCATATTGTCGCTCCGTTTCACTCCGTGACTTTTCCTTGCAGAAAAAAACATATAACAACCACTTTTAAAAGGAAATCAATAGAAGAACTCAAACCCCTTCCTCAACAACTCTCCTCACGACTTCAGCATCAGCCTTCCCCTGGGTCTTGCGCATCACTTGGCCTACAATGAAATTCAGCGCTTTGGCTTCTCCGGATTTGTAGTCTTTGACTGCCTGGGGGTTTTCTTTGATTGTTTCCAAGCAGATCTTTTCTATTTCATCGGAGTCAGATAGTTTGCCAAGGTTTTGTTTCTGGATGTATTCCTTGACATCAAATGGCTTTTCTATGAGCTTTTCAAGGATCTTTTTTGCTACATTATCAGTTATCTGCTTGTTTTCAACCAATCCTAACAAGTCTATCAAATGAGTTTCATCAAGTTCTATTTCATGGAGTTCTTTTTTGTTGTAATGAAGTACTCGCATGAGTTCTCTTCTTAGCCATTTTGCAGCCAACTCAGGATTTATTTCAGCAGCTACCTTTTCAAAGAGTTCTGCAAGGATCTTTTCTTTGGCTATTACTTCTGCGTCTAGTTTGTTGATTTTGTGTTTTGAGATAAACTTTTTTACTTTTGATTGGGCTAGTTCAGGGATGTCTTGCTTTATTTCGTTTACCCAGCTTTGTTTTAGTTCAATGGGTGTTAAGTCGCTTTCTATGATGTAGCCATAGTCTTCTTCTGTTTCTTTTGTTCTTAAGGAGAAGGTTGCGCCTTTTAGAGTGTCCCAGCCTCTTGTCTCCTGTATTATTTTCCTGCCTTCACTTGTTTCCTGCTTCTGCCTTTGAATTTCATAGTTTAGTGCTTTTTCTATTTCTTTGAAGCCTGTGACGTTTTTGATTTCAACTCTTGTATAGTTGCTTTCTTTTATAGAAACATTGATGTCAGCTTTGACAGCGCTTTTGGATGGATCGCTTATTTCTAAGTATTGGACGATTTCAATCAATTTATTCATGAATTCTCTGGCTTCTTCAGGTGAGCTCATGTCTGGCTCAGTTACTACTTCGCATAGTGGGATGCCTGCTCTGTTATAGTCTACTAGCACATAAGAGCTTTTTTGAAGGCCTGAGGGATGGATTAGGGCTCCAGGGTCTTCTTCAAGGTGGACTCTTCTTAGATTGATTTTTTTTCCAGAGGAAAGTTTAACAAATCCACCAACTCCTAAAGGTATTTCATATTGGGTTCTTTGATAGCCTGAAGGTAAATCAGGATAGAGATATTGCTTTCTGGAGAATATAATCTCAGATTGAATCTTGCTGTTTAATGCTAATGCTAGTTTTACTGAATGTTCTACTGCTTTTTTGTTGGTTACTGGCTTTGAGCCTGGCATTGCAAGGCAGACTTCGCAGGTGTGAGTGTTTGGAGAACTGTCTGGTTGAGGAAGAGAACAACCGCAGAAGAGCTTGCTATTTAGCTTGTTTAGTGAGAGATGCACTTCAATGCCGATGATTATGTAGCTTTTAGGAGTCATTTTAGGTATTCTAAATTTAAAACTGTTCTTGTTATTAAAACTTTCTTTGGAATGTAGTAAAAATAAGGATTAGAATAATAATATTTATATAACTGCAATAGTATTAAACAAGACATGGTTGATAAAAAGGAAGTGGAACGGATATTTCTAAAATTAAGGAAGATATAGCTAAAGAACTTAAGAAAGGAGCTTATAAGGCTGAGGATATAAAGAAGCAGAGAGCGCCTGTGTCTAAGATTATTAAGAAGGCTAAGTCTGCACCAAAGAGGATGAATAGCAATTTTATTAAAACAGGGATTCATGGCCTGGATGGTTTGATGGATAAGGGGATTCCAAAAGGGACTGCTAATCTTGTTTGCGGTGGTCCAGGCTCTGGCAAGACTATATTGGGATTGCAGACTTTAAATTATGCTGCAAGCAAGGGGCAAAAATGCATTTATATGACTTTTGAGGAGTCTGAGGATAGGTTAAGAAAGCATATGAGGGATTTTGGATGGAGCCCTGAAAAGCTTGAGAAGAAAGGTTTATTGGTTATAAAGAGATATGACCCTTTTGCTGTTACAAGACAGGTGGAAGCTTTGCTGGAGAAGGCTAAGGGAGAATTGCTTATTGATGTTAACCCAATTTTGTTTCCTAAGGGATTTAAGCCTGACAGAGTGGTTGTTGACAGCTTGTCTGCTATTTCTGCGGCGTTTGTTGGCAAGGAAGAGACTTACAGGATATATATTGAGCAGTTGTTCAGGCTGCTTGAAAATATTGGAGCTACTTCTTTTTTGATTACTGAGTCTACTGATATTCCTACTAAGCTTACAGAGTCTGGTGTTGAAGAGTTCCTGGCAGATGGTGTTATTATTGTGTATAATGTGCAGAGAGGGAATACAAGGGAGTCTGCTATTGAAATTTTGAAGCTGAGAGGAGCTTCGTTTCAGAAGAAAATTGTTGCAATGCAGATACAAGGAAAGAAAGGTATTGTTGTTTATCCTGAGCATGAAGTTTTTGGCGGAATTCAGTAAAGCGGAAAATCCTAAAAATCGCTATCCCCACAGCAAGCTGTGAGGTATTGAACCCAAGTTGTAATAATTCTAGATATGGTATTCAAATCTTATAATAGGCTTTATGTTTTTGATGTTGTACCATATTAAGAATATAATCACACTTGTCATTGTGCCTAGTACAAGGGCTGTTAAGGAGAAGTTTAGGACATAAGGCATGATTTCTTTTTTACCAGAAGCAAGAAGGAACATGGTGAAGGGTATTGAGGCTGCTGATAGGCCTGCTCCCAGTATGACTGATAAAGGTATGTTTTTGAATTCTATGGTGAACAGTAGAGAGATTAGTTCAAAGACGAGCCCTGCTGCTGTTAGTATGATGACTTTGTTCCAGCCAAGGCCGCCAAAGTTGCTTATGTCAGAAGTGGCTAAGGCTCCTAAGAAGCTGAATATTAGTATGGCCCCGGGCCTGTTGATGAGTAAGGCTATGAATGCCATGAATGCGATTGTTAGTGCTAAGGATAACATGAAGGTTAATGTGGTGTCTGACAGGCTGATGAAGTAGGTGAGAGTGGACCATAACAAGACTAGGATGATGACCGCTAATAGGTCAATCTTCCTTAAGCGCTTGAAGTTAGGGAATAACTGCTTGCTCTTTTTAGAGGTTTCTGGCTTGGTTTCTTTTTTCTTTTTCATGGTATTAAATGAGCCTCTTTAACTTTGAAAGTTTGTGAAGCCTTGCCTGAATTACAGGCAGTTTGTGTTTTATTTGCATTAAGCCTTCTTTGTATTTGTCTACTTTGACATCATAGGTGTGTTTTGGGAGGATGCCTTTAGAGTAATAGTCAGACTGGGCTTTTACCATTAAATCTTCCAAAACTTTTTTCTCAATGGTGGTTTCTTTCACTTTGTCTTTTAGCAGTTTGACCATGAACCTGTTATAGAATATGAAGGTTATAATGGATAAGATTATGATTAAAGCTATGAGCCATTTGTAGTATTGTTTTATAAAACTGAAGGTGGTTTCTGTGCCTGCTTTGTAGATTGCTTTTAGTACTGTGTTTTCTGCTTTGATTTTGCTTATTAAAGGACCTATTTCTGCAAGCAATGATTCTGCTTCTTCGTATCTTTCATCTTTAAATTCGGTTTCTGCTTCTGAGAAGATGCTATAAAGAGGGGAAACGTTTAATCTTAATTCTTCTATCTCTTTTATTCTCATTTCTGAGACTTTGAAATTGTCTCTTAGTTCGTATGCTCGGAGTTTTCTTTCGTTTATTGACTGAGTTTTTTCTAGAACGGTTTTGTAGTCCACTGGGATGCCTATCTTTTCCTGAGCTTCTGCTAGTAGAATTCTTGCTTTTTCTCTTTTCTCAGTGTTGTTTATTGTTTCTATTTGTTCTAATAGAGAAGTGTAATCTTCCCCTTTAAAGTAGCTTTTGGCTTCTATTAGGGTGTCGTTTACCCAGGTTATGCTGAAGCCTTGTTCCTGCATTTCCTGCATGTCTGACTCTGCCTGAAGAATGGCGTTGAAGGCTAGTTCCTGACTGATGTTTTCAAGAGTGAGAGTATCATAATCTATTGCAGAAGGCTTGTCTTCAAAGATTCTTAGGTCTGAGATTATGTTGCCTGTTATTGAGGCAGAAGGGATTTGTATTTGGGCTATGTTTGCTGATAAAAATGTTAGTAGAACTATACATAATGCTAATATGCTAAAGCATATTGTGTACATTTCAGCTTCCTGTTCTATGTCCAAAGTTTTCTTTTTTCTTTTAGTCATTCTGCATTAGCATTCTGTTTACATTTTCTGTTGATATGTTTTTTTTGAATATGTCTTTTACCTTTTGAAAGATTCTTGGGTCTTTGTAGGTTTCTCCTATTAAGCTGGCTGCTAGTTTCTTGAATTCAATGGCACTGCTTGCTTTTTGGTTGTATAAGGTGACTGGTGTTGTGTAGTAGACTGATTCAGGCACTTTTATGTCTTCTCTGAGTACGCTTAGGACTGGCACGCCTGCTGCCTTTTCTATGTCTTCTATGCTTAGCTCAAATTTCTTGTTTCTTACCCTATTGATTATCATACCGGTTATGGGTGTTCGTTTTTGTTTTGCTAGTTTTACTGCTCGCAGTGTTGTGCTTAGAGTGGGATAGTCAGGAGAGGTTACTACTAAGAGCTCGTCTGAGGCTACCATTGCGGAGAGCATTTCGTCGTTTAGGCAGGGAGAGGAGTCTATGAGGATTATGTCATAGTAGTCTTTTAGGTAGCTGATTTTCTTTTTTAGAGCGAAGGGATTTATCTGGCGAGAGATGTAGGCGGCTGGAATGAAGTGGAAGCCTGCTTCATGCTGGTAGATGGCTTCGTTTGCGTTGACTCTGTTGAGGAGCACGTCATGGATGGTTACTTCTGGGTTGACTAGGCCTAGATGCAGGCCAAGGTTGGGGGCTGAGAAGTTGGCGTCTATTACAAGGATTTTTTTGTTGAATTCAGTGGATAGGGCTGCGCCTAGGTTTGCTACAGTGGTTGTTTTTCCTACTCCTCCTTTTAGACTTATTATTCCTATTATTTTTCCTTTAGTCATCTTCCATATACCTCCTTAAGATTGTTGATTATTGATCTTGGTTTTGGCTTGAATATGATTTTGAAGATTTTTGGGATGGGTTCCTGTTCCTTTCTCTCAGGTTTTTGCTGTAGATTGTTTATGTTGAACTCATCTGCTAAGATGCTGAGGATTTGCCTTTTGTCCTGCACTCTTGCAAATGTTTTTGTTTGCAAGACTAAGTCATTTACTGTGAGGCTTGTAGATGGTTCTCTCAGCGAAATATGATTTCCTATAGGGAAAGAGATGATGTCTTCAGAAGTGTTAGAAAGTGTAGGTTTTTCTTGGTTACTGGAAGATACTGCTTTTTTCTTGCTTTTGTTTTTGGTTCTATTTAACAGATTTGTTATTGGGTTATAGTCCATTTTTAAGAGTGTTATGACTGAGATTATTATGAGCAGCGCGATTTTTGATTTGTTTTTTACTGCTTTTTTCTTTTTGATTGTTTTCTGAGATTGTTTTTTCTTGCTTTTGTTATAGATTATGAAGTTAGGCAGTGCGAATTTAGACAAATGTTTCTGTTTCTTCTTTGAGGTTTTCCTTGTTTTTTCTGCTTTCAGAGTTTTATGGGCTTTTGCCTGCGGCTTTTTCTTTCCTTTTAGGTGTTCTTTTTCTTTTAGCTTGTCTAGTTTCTTTTTCTTTCCTAACCTGGTTTCCATGACTGCTATGGCACGTTCTAGTTCTATTCTTCTTAGCTTGTATTCTTCTATTTTTCTTGTGTAAGCTTTTTTTGTTATTGACTGCTTGTTGTAGTATGCTTCCTGAAGATGTTTGATTTTTGTTATTATGACCTTGTCTTCTTTTTTGAGCCTTTCTATTTCGTTTGAGACTTTTATTATGCCTGCCCTTTTGTCTCTTAGCTTTGCTTTTTCTTTTCTTATTTCACCTAATCTTGTTTCATAGGGGTACATTTGTTTGTGATATTCAGTGGTGGAGATTTTCTTTTTCTTGAATGTCTTTTCCTGGAGTTCAAGCATTAGGCTGTTGATTGAGGTTTCTTCTTTGGTAAGGTCTTCAAGCTTTCTTGATATTATTGTTAATGCAAATTTCTTCTTGATTATTACTCCGGTGGCTGAGATGATTATGGCAGAGAAGATTAAGGCCCACCAGTATTGCTGGAGCAGCCAAAGAATGTTTATTCTTCCCTTAGAGAGTAATACATGTGTCATTTGGGCTTCTTTTGCACGTTGGATGGCTGCTTCATAGTCTTCTCTTTCGAATGCAGCGATTGCAAGATTTAAGAGGTTTCTTGCTTCATCTATGTTAATGCCTCTGGATTCGGTTTCTGCCAAATTTCTTCTGAGAGCTTTTATGAGTTCGTCTGCTGTGAGAGCGTTTTTCCAGAGTGCGGTTATCTTTTCGCTTAACTCTTTGGATAGTTTGTAGTCTTTTTCTTCAAAGGCTTTTTTTGCCTGTCTTAGAAGACTTTCTATTTTTTCTGAAGGGATTCCTGCGTCTTTTATTTCAGTGTAGTGCTCTTCTGCAAGGGTTAACTGGTCTGCTGAGAGCTTTTCACTGACTTCATAGATGGAGAGAGTGATGAATCTTGTTTCTACCATGTCTTTTTCTGTGCGTGATGTTACTGTTACATTGTTGGAGAGAGTTTCCTTTTTTATGCCAATTAGCTTGCTTGCTTTGTTGTTGAATAACCTCATCTTTTTAGCTCCCATACGTTGATATTGCTGATTTTGTAGCCGTCTATCTTACCGGCTAATTGAAGTTTGAGACAGTGAGTTTGAACAGAATGCCAGGCTCGGCCTATTTTCTGGCAGAGAACCCTTGTAGAAACTGGCCTGTTAGATGCATTTAGAACCTTGAGAATATCTCGATCTATCTTTTCAGCCCTTCTTTTTACGATAGTACCCATAATTGTAGATAAATATGGGCTGAGCGTATATAAAGCTTTATAACTACCGACGAGTAAGTGCGAACGTTGAGACTGATATTAGGACCGATGTTAGTCCGAACGTATAGTGATAGAATATATAGGTTGAAGGAGATAGTTAGAGAGGAATATAGGCGTTAAGAAAGTTGTTTTTAATAGAAGATGTTAAAATTAAGCAATAATTTTAAATACATCAAGTTCTAAAGTGGATTCTATGGCAGAAAGAACTATTGTTGTGGATCATATGCGGCTTACTTATGAAGGGTTGTTTGAGGTTAATGAGCTGTATAGGACTATAGATGAGTGGCTTAGAGGGAAGGGTTATGATAAGAAGGAGTCAAAGAATATAGAGAAGGTTACGCCTGAAGGCAAATATATAGAGCTTGAACTGGAGCCATGGAAGAAGATTACCTCTTATGCAAAGAATATCGTTAAGATGAGAATTATAATGACTAATATCAAGGAAGTTGAGGTTGAGAAGGATAATGCGAAAGTAAAGATGAACCAGGGTAAGGTGCATATTGTGTTTGACGGCTTCCTTGAGACTGATTATGAGAATAGGTGGGAGTCAGGACCTATGTATTATTTTATTAGGACTATTTTTAATAAGTATATTTATGGGTTTTATACGGATGGATATAAGAAGAATATATTGGATGATGTTAATCATCTGCATTCTACGATAAAGTCTTTTCTGAATTTGTATAGGTATTCAGCAGAAGCATGGACTAAGCCTTCTGCGCAGCTTAGGCCTTAGATTGACTGATTTTTTTCTGTCAAAAGTCCGTGACCACCACCAGTCAATAGACTGGTAGCATGCTCGCCCACTCAAGTGGGCTCGGGTCACTCCCTCTTGAGCACATTTTATTCCACTTTGAACCACCAATCTAGACTGGTGGAATAAAATGTTTTAACAGTTTGATAAATTTTTCAAAATCCTTTGTCTTTACGCAGATACCGCAGGCATGCTCATGGCCTCCGCCATAACCTTCTACACTTTTAAATAATTCTTCAACTATAGGAGGAAGTATTATTTTAGTGGACCTTAGGCTGCATTTGACTTCTCCGCTTTTTTCCCTTCCGATTAGAACGACTTTGTCTGGAAAGAGGTAGATTAGCTCATTACTTAGGTCTGAGGTAAAAGAATTCCTGTTACTATAAATGTATGAAAGGAGTTTTTTACTTTTTTGGCTTGCTTGTTTTATGATTTTTAATAATTCCTGGTACTGCTGATTTACTTTTTGATATTTTTTGTAGATATACTTACCTTGAGGAGAGGTTTGCTCTAAGATTTCATCAGGATGTTTTATTCTTGTAATAACTTTGATACAGCTCATTGCTTCGTAGGAGTTTCCTTTTAAGATGAATGAGAAGATTCTTACTAATGTTCCTAGTTTGGTGGTGAATAATGCATCCTGAGGAGTTTTTATTTTTTCAGGGATTAAAGAAGGGTATGCTTTTTGAAATTCTGGAAGAAAATCTGGAAGTGTCCAGTCCCCTACGGTTCCAGTCATTGCTATCCATATGTCCTGTTTTACTACATTGTAGCAGATTGATGAGACTGGTGAGTTGTCTTTAGGATCTTGTACCCGTGGATTGTAATAATCACAGTTTCTGTAAGGCTCTTTTGGAGGAGGATGGTGGTCTATTATGACTACTTTTGATTTTATGCCATCTATGAAGTCCTGGCTTATTGTGGGCTTGTCAAGCACGAAGACTATGTCTGGCTGGTATTCGTCTACTTTTCTTAACATATCAGGCCCAAGTTCAGGGAAGGATTTGATGATTATTCCTTTTCCATCTCCTACAAACCGGTAGAACTGCAGGAAAGAGCATACACCATCAGGATCGTCATGGAAGAAGATTAATGGGTTTTTGTGCTCTTCCAATTCTTTTCTGATTTTTTTTAGTTGTGATGATGGTAACATTTTAGATTTTGTCAAATTCTGGTTTCCAAGAGATATTAGCTTTTTCAAACTCTGACTTTAATTTTGTTTTTACCAAGTTTAATACTGGTTTCAGTTGAGGAAAATTATTAACGTGTTTATCCGCATAAGTTGCTGTGATTTCAGAGATATCATAATAAGCCTTTTTGCCATTTTCTATAAGGTAAGCCATGGTTTCAATCTTGTCTAAAGCTTTAATAAACTTTGCTTCTTCAGTTGCTGTAGCCTCATATTCAGTCCAGAGGTTATAAAGCTCAGTTCCCCTTCTAAGAGGCAAGTTTTTCCTTAGCTCATTAATCGCTCTTAATTCACCCTGTTCTTTCTGCAGTTTAGCAGCCTCATTATTATGATATAACCTATAATCAATATCTCCTGTGAGTGATTCACCAATATCATGAATAAGAGCTAACTTGAGCGCGTGTTCTATGTTAATAGCTAAGTTTAATTCATTAGCTAGAACAAATGCCATTAAGGAAAGACGCCAGGTATGGTCTGCAGTTGATTCCTTGTTGCGGAGTAGTTCTGACTCACTAAACCTGTAAGTGTCTTTGAGCTTGCCTGCTTTTTGCAGAAAGTTGAAGATTTGTTCAAGATTTTCTTTGGTTTTATCCATAAGAGAGATAATTGCTGTGATTTATATAAATGTTTTTGGTTAAATATACCAGATATCGGATAGGTCAAAATAAGAGTTATCCGATATATTTAAAAGGAAAGAGTATTTACTATAATGAATGATAGTAGATAAAGAATTATTTGAGAGAATTATTAAGAAAAAGAAGAAATTGGACAGTTTAAGACCTTTTTCTAAAGCTTCTTTAAGCAGGTTGAAGGAAAATTTTGATGTTGAATCTACGTATAACTCAAATGCTATCGAAGGAAATACTCTGACTAAATCTGAGACAAAACTTGTTATTGAAAAAGGAATTACTATAGGTGGTAAGCCAATGAGAGAGTATTTTGAGGCTATAAACCATAAAAAAGCAATTGATTTTATTGAATCTATTGTAACAGAAAAGAAAGAAATCACAAAAGAGATTGTTTGTAAGATAAACTGGTTTGTTTTAGATAATATTGAAGAAGATGAGAAAGGAATTTACAGGTTAAGGAAAGTGCATATAGAAGGGGCATCCTTTGTTCCCCCTAAACCAGATTTAGTTCCTGAACAAATGGAAGAATTTCTTGAATGGCTCAAGGAAAATCAAAATAAGATGAATATTGTTGATTTTGCTGCTCTTGCTCATGAAAAATTTGTTTTTATACATCCTTTTATAGATGGAAACGGTAGATGTACTAGACTACTTATGAACCTTCTTCTTATGCAAAAAGGATATCCTTCTACTATAATATTGAAAGCCGAAATAAAAAAGTATATAAGAACATTGGATCAAGCCCATTTAGACAATTATGCTCCTTTTGTGAACTTTATTGCAAGGAGTATTGAAAGGTCTTTGGCTTTATGGATTGATGCCTTAAGAATCCCTTCAGAAAGCGATGAAGATGAGTTTATTTCATTGGCCGAGGCTTCAAGACTTTGTTCTTATAGCCAAGAATATCTGAGTTTATTGGCAAGGAAAGGCAAGCTGGAAAGCATAAAAAAGGGAAGGAACTGGGTTACTACGAGGAAGGCTGTTAGGGAGTATGTTGATAAAAATAAGGGCAAACTATAAATATAAACTTCAATCAATAGATATTATATGACTAATTCAATGCTGCAGGTTACAAAGGGTATGAGGGATTTCATACCTGAAGAGAAGATTATGAGGGATGAGGTAGTTGGCACTATAAAGAAGGTATTTGAGGTTTATGGGTTTAACCCGATTGAGACTCCTATTATTGAGAAGTATGATACACTGGCTGCGAAGTTTGCTGCGGGAGAGGAGTCTGATGCGCTTAAAGAAACGTTTAAGCTGACTGACCAAGGTGGGAGGAATTTAGGGTTGAGGTTTGACCTTACTGTTCCTTTTTGCAGGTTTGTTGGGATGAATCCTAATTTTAAGATGCCGTTTAAGAAGTATGCTGCAGGGAATGTTTTTAGGGATGGGCCTATTAAGACTGGAAGGTATAGGCAGTTTATGCAGATGGATACTGATATTGTGGGGACTAAGTCTGTGCTTGCTGATGCTGAGATGTTGAGCTTAGCTGAGATGGTTTTTAAGAAGATTGGGTTTGAGGTTGTTATTGAGCTTAATAACAGGAAGATTATTGATGGAATTATGGAGCTGGCTGAGATTAAGGAGAAGGATAGGTTTAGTGTTATTATTTCTATTGATAAGCTTAAGAAGATGGGAGAGGAGAGTGTTAAGGAAGAGTTGAAGGAGAAAAAGCTTAATGATAAACAGATTGGGATTATTATTAGCGGCTTTAAGGTGGGAGAAGATAATAAGAAGACTCTTGATAATCTTAAAGAGTTGTTGAGTAATGGTGCTGGGCAGGAGAGTGTTAAAGAGACTGAAGAACTGCTTGATTATCTTGATATGTTTGGGGTTAAGAGTGTGGTGTTTAATCCTTCACTGGCTAGAGGGCTGGCCTATTATACTGGACCAGTGTTTGAGGTGTTTATGAAGGATTCAGGGATTAAGTCTTCTGTTGCGGGAGGAGGAAGGTATGATAAGATTATTGGGAATTATTTGCAGACTAAGTATGAGTTTCCTGCTACAGGGATTAGTTTTGGGATTGATGTTATTAGTGAGGCTTTGAAGGAGAAGAAGAAATTAGTTAGAAAGTCTGTTGTGAAAGCGTTTGTTATCCCGATTGGGACTTTGAAGGAGAGTATTAAGATTGTGCAGAGGTTGAGAGGGGAAGGGATTAGCACTGATTTTGATGTTGCTGAGAAAGGTGTGGGTAAGAATATGGAGTTTGTTGATTCTTATGAGATTCCTTTTGCGATTTTTGTGGGTGAGGATGAATTAAAGAAGAAGATGGTTAAGCTGAGGGATATGAAGTCTGGGAAGGAAGAGATGGTTAGTGTTGATGATGTTGTTAAAAGGTTGAAGGAGTAAATATCTAATTTCTTAGTGAAATATATAAACAAAGAAGGGTTTTTGAGTGTTAGAATGGTTACTTATATAGAAAAGCCTAAAACTGAAAAGGAAATAAGGAATATCCTTAATCCGATTGTGGATAAGTGGTTTTTTAGTAGGTTTAAGGCTTTTAGTTTGCCGCAGCTTTATGGGGTTATGGAGATTCATTCAAGGAATAATATTCTTGTTAGCGCGCCTACTGGAGCTACTAAGACGCTTACTTCTTTCCTGAGTATATTGAATGAGTTGATTGATTCTTCAGAGAAAGGAATTCTTGAGGATAGGATTTATGCTGTTTATATTTCCCCGCTTAAGGCGCTTAATGAAGATATTAAGGTTAATCTTGTGGAGCCTTTGAGAGAGATGGAGAAGATTGCTGGGAAAGAGCTGGGCATTAGGGTGGGTGTGAGGACTGGTGACACTTCTGCGTATGAGAAGCAGAAGATGTTGAAGAGTCCGCCGCATATTCTGATTACAACGCCTGAAAGTTTGGCAATTATTCTTTCTTCTTTTAAGTTTATTGAGCATTTGCAGAATGTTGAATGGTGTATTATTGATGAGATTCATGCGCTTGCAGAGAATAAGAGAGGAGTGCATCTTTCACTTTCTATGGAGAGGCTGAATGCGTTGTCTTCCCATATGACTAAGGTGGGGTTAAGTGCTACAGTTGCGCCTTTGGAGGAGGTTGCTAAGTTTCTTGTTGGTTATGAGGATGGCAAAGAGAGGGATTGCAAGGTTGTGGATGTACAGTTTCTTAAGAATATGGATTTGAAGGTGCTGAGCCCGGTTGCTAATCTGATTGATGTGGAGCAGGAGACTATGCACCATGAGATGTATAAACTTATTGACAAGTTAGTGCAGGAGCATAAGACTACTTTAATTTTTACTAATACTAGAGCTGCTACTGAGAGAGTGGTTGACCATTTGAAGGATAAGTTTCCTAAGAATTATACGGAGAATGCTGAGGAGCCTGATGATTCTGATAATAAAAGGATTGGAGCGCATCATGGGAGCTTGAGCAAGGAGCATAGGCATAGGATAGAGCAGGGGTTGAGAGATGGTAAGCTGAAAGCGGTTGTTACGAGCACTTCTTTGGAGTTGGGTATTGATATTGGTTATATTGATTTGGTGATTTGTTTGGGAAGCCCTAAGAGTATTGCCAGGGCTGTGCAAAGGATTGGAAGGAGCGGGCATAAGCTGCATGAGACTGCTAAGGGAAGGATTGTTGTGCTTGATAGGGATGACCTTGTTGAGTGCGCTGTGCTGCTGAAGTCTGCAGTGGAGAAGAAGATTGATAAGATTGATATTCCTACTGATTGCCTTGATGTTCTGGCGCAGCAGATTGATGGGATGGCTATACAGGAGAGAATTCATATTGATGATATGTTTAAGATTATTAAGAGCAGTTATTGTTATAAGAATCTTAAGAGAAGAGATTTTATGGAGATTATTGATTATCTTAGCGGGAAGTTTGTTTCTTTGGAGGATAGGTATATTTATGCTAAGATTTGGTATGATGAAGAGACTGGGATGATTGGCAAGAGAGGCAGGATGGGAAGGGTTATTTATATGACTAATATTGGCACTATTCCTGATGAGAGTTTTATTACTGTGAAGACTGGGGAGCAGCCGATTGGGAAGATTGATGAGGGTTTTCTTGAGAAGTTAAAGAGAGGGGATGTGTTTGTTCTTGGAGGGGAGAAGTATGAGTTTTTGTATAGCAGAGGGATGGTTGCACAGGTTAAGGCTTCGGTTGTGAGACCGCCTACTATTCCTTCATGGTCTAGTGAGATGCTGCCACTGAGTTTTGATTTGGCTATGGATATTAGCAAGTTTAGAAGGAGGATGGATGATGCTTTTACTAAGCAGAAGAGTAAAAAGGAAATTATGAAGTTTATTTATGATTATCTTTATCTTGATGAGAATGCTGCTAATTCTATTTATGAGTATTTTGATGAGCAGTTCCAGTATGCGCAGATTCCTTCTGATAAGAAGATTGTGGTGGAGTCGTATAATGATGGCAAGCAGAATTATTATTTGTTTCATACTTTGTTTGGGAGAAGGGTTAATGATGTTTTGTCAAGAGCAGTGGCGTTTGCTATCGCAAGGACTGAACATAAGGATGTTGAGATAGGGATTAATGATAATGGGTTTTATATTGGCTCAGAGAGGAAGCTGCCGATTATGAAGGCAGTTAAGCTGTTGAAGTCAGAAGAACTTAGGAAGGTGTGCGAGATGGCGATTGAGAGGACTGAGGTGTTGAAGAGAAGGTTTAGGCATTGCGCTGGAAGAGCGTTGATGATTCTTAGGTCTTATAAGGGGAGACAGAAGAGGGTGGGGAGGCAGCAGGTTTCTTCTATGATTTTAATGAGCGCGTTGAAGAGGATTAATCCCAATTTTACGATTCTTAAGGAGGCTAAGAGGGAAGTGTTAGAAGATTTAATGGATATTGATAATGCTGTGAAGATATTGAAGGGTGTAGAGAATGGCAAGATTAGGGTTGTTGAGATTTCCACTAAGATTCCTTCACCGTTTGCGTTTAAGCTGATTGCGCAGGGGCATACTGATATTATGAAGATTGAGGATAGGATTGAGTTTCTTAGAAGGATGCATCAGAATGTGCTGGCGAAGATTAGCTTGGGGAAGAAGTAGATTATTTCAACACTTTCCCTGTTTCCATGTACCATAGGTATAAGTCAAGCTCTGCGAGAGTTAGTTGTGTGTTGGTTGCTATGTTTCTTAATGTGTCTTCAAGTTTGAAATATTCTTTTTTTGTTAAGGTTTTAGGTTTTTCTGTTAAGTTATGTTTTACAAGAAGGTCTATGATATGGAAGTCGATGATTGCAAGGTTTTGGTGGCCAATGTTTCTTAAGAAGTGACTGGATTCTTTGTAGCCTATGCCTTTGATATTTTTTACTAGCCATTCCCTTGCATTTTGGCTGTCTTGGTTGATTGTATTACTTAGCTCTTTTAGATGTTTTCTTGCTTCAATGATATAAGAAGCTCTTTTTGTATGGAACCTACAACTGTTTTCTTTTAGAGTAGAGATTAACTTTTCTTCGTTTAATTCTAAGAAGCCAGTGGTTATTTTATTTTGGACAGAGATGCATCTTTCAGCGGATGAATTTGCTGTGAGAATGCAGAAGCAGAGTTCGCTGAAGATTTTGTTGATGGGTTGGTTGCCTGTTTTTTTGAATTGGCTTATTCTGAGGTTTACTGATTCTCTTATGTTGCTCTTTTTTAAACCTTCAATGAGTTCAAGTAGTTTCATTAGTATTCATTTAATGTTTCAAAGACATTCAGGCTCATAATATTCTCTTTCGTGCTTGCAAGAAGGACATTTCTTTGGTGGTTCAGTTCCTTCATAAATATAACCGCATTTGCTGCATTTCCAGTTTATTGGCTTGTCTCTTTTGAATAGGGTTCCGTTTTCAACCATTTCAAGGAGCTTTTTATATCTTTCTTCATGATGTTTCTCTACTTCGCTTATTTCTGTGAAGAGTTTCTTTGCTTCTTTATTGCCTTCTTCTTCTGCGTCTTTTGCAAAGCCTGGATACATTTCTGTGTTTTCATAGTGTTCTCCTGCGATAGCTACTTTTAGATTTTCTTTTGTGTTTCCTATTCCTTTTGATTGCTTGAATTCGTCTTTTGCATGCTGCATTTCGTTTAATGCGGTTTCTTCAAAGATCTTTGCAATGTAATGATATCCTTCTTTTCTTGCGACTTTTGCAAAATAATCATATTTGTTTCTTGCCTGGCTTTCACCAGCAAAAGCAGTTTTTAGATTTTCTTCAGTTTTAGTCATTTTTTACCTCATCATTTTTTTAGTTATTCTTTCCTTTGCAATTTTCATTGCAGATTCTCTTGGCATTATACCTTTGCTTTTTGAGTCTTCTAATACAAGTTTAGTGTTTTTTGTTACTTTTTCTTCTACCATGGTGAACATGTCCTGTTCACTGCCGCCAGTGTATTCTATGTAAGAGCTTATTACGCCGCCTGCGTTGGCTACGAAGTCTGGTACTACTAAAATTCCTTTTTTATGGCAGAGTTCTTCTGTTTCTATTGTCATGGGTATGTTGCTGCCTGCTACAATGAGCTTAAAGTTGAGATTGTCAACATCTTCTGAGCTGATAAGGTCAGGGATGGCTGCAGTGATTAGGATGTCTGCTTTTATGTCAAGTATATTGTCTGTAGGTTTACTTGGCTTGTAGTTTGTTACTGTGCCTGTTTCTTTTTTTGTTTTGGCTAGTTCGTTGAAGTCTATGCCTTCAGTGTTTGATATTACACCTTTGCTGTCTGATAAGGCTATTAGTTTTGCACCTTCTTCTGTGAGGAATTTGGCTGCAAACCAACCTACGTTTCCAAAGCCTTCTATGGCTATTGTTGAGTTTTTTAGGTCAAAGTTTAGATGCTCTGCTGCTACTTTTGTTGCATGGAATACGCCAAAGCCGGTAGAGCCCAGCTCATGAGGTATGCCTCCCATTGAAGAGGGTTTTCCTGTGCAGGATTTGTTGTCACCGTTTGCGTTGGAGAACCATTCCATTTCTTTTTCTGCCATGTTCATGTCAGGGGCTGCAACGTATAGCTCAGGGCAGACTATTTTCAGGGCTTTTGAGAAGTCTTTTACTATTTCTTCTTTTTTTTCTGGAGAGAGTTCTTTGCTGTTTGCTACTATACCTGATTTTGCTCCTCCAAAAGGAAGGTCTGCAAGAGCGCATTTCCAGGTCATTGCTCTTGCTAGTTTTGATACTTCTTCTTCGGTTACTGAAGGTGTCATTCTTATGCCACCTTTGCCTGGGCCGAGCTTGGTGTTGTCTATTACAACAAAGCCTTTCATGCCTGATTTAGGATTGTAAACTGTTAGAATCTTTTCTGGTCCGAATTCATCGTAGTTTATCATTTGTGTTGCCCCCTTATTACTAAAAGAGAGGTTGGGAGGGTTATAAATTTCTTTCGGTGGGGAAATAGTGAGTTAATCATTATAAGGAGGTTCTTGGGAAGATGCATTTCGTTCTATTATATCTACTCTTTCTGAGAGAGCAATAAGTTTTTGTTCGTCAGAATTATCGAATTTCCTGTCCTGTCTTCTTTTATATTCTTCAAATCCTATACAAACAGAAATAAGTCCTTCAATAGCAGAAATAGCATAGTTTCCTTTTACTACATTGTGTATAGCATCAACAGCAAATCCTGAATAAATTAAGAATCCTGCAACATCTACAATCTTTTCAAGCTTAGCTTTGTCCATATAATTGTATTGAAATGATTAATTCTTTTTAAATTATTCCTTACTATATAATCCTATAAGCGTTGCTTCTGCAAGTACATGGTCCTGCATGGCTCTTTTTATGTCACCTTTCTTTGATTTTTCTTCTATGCCTAATTTTGTGTCTAGTGCAAATAGCTTGAAAAAATACCTATGGGTTCCTGAAGGAGGACATGGCCCGCCATATTCATGCTTATTGAAGTCGTTTAAGCCTTGGACTGCTCCATTGGGAGCTTTGCCTTCTTCTATTTTTGAGATAAGAGGGATGTTCCATATAAGCCAATGGTCCCATGTTCCCATAGGGGCATCAGGATCATCTACTATTAATAATAAGCTTTTTGTGTTTTCTGGTATTTCTTCTATGTTTAAAGGGGGGCTTATATCTTTTCCCTGACAGGTGTATTTAGAAGGTATTTTACCATTGTTTTCAAAGGCTGGGCTTGTTATTTTTAGTTCTGACATTTTTTCCACCTTGTTTGTTGTTGATGATTGTTTTTGTGAACAGGATGCAAGTAGGAATAGAGCAGTTAATATTAATGTTTTGGTGAAAGTAAGGTGGAATGGTTTCATATTATTCTGCTTTTAGTAAGGTTTATTAATCTGTGATTGTAGTTTGATGTTATGAAACAAAAGGTTCCCCCATCATTAAGGGTATGGTTCTTGATACATTTTGTTGTTGATATGCTGTTTGCAATACCTTTAATTATAAATCCTGTTTGGTTTCTTAGATTGGTAGGATTTGGTGTTGTTGAGCCGTTTGCAACGAGATTGGTGGGTGCTGCATTGATTGGTATTGGAGGGGTGTCGCTTGCTGCGCATAAGGCAGGAGTTGAAACTTTTAATTCATTGCTTACATTGAAAATTTTGTGGTCTTTTAGCGCTATGCTGGGAATAATATTAACTTTGATACAGGGAGGGTCAAAGGTTGGATGGTTTATATTAGCAATGTTCTTTGTGTTTTCAGGTGTGTGGGTTTATTATAAGAAAAGAATAAATAAAAAAATTAACTAACCCATAAACCATGAATGTTGCAAAGTTCTCTTGCTGTTATCTCTTCTGTGTTTTCAATTGTGAATTCCGCTTCTGGCTTTTCTCCTGGATAAAGTCTTTTGCATCCAATAACCTTCCCTGCCCTGGCTATTTGGATAAGTCCGATGTAATGGCTTTCTTCCATGGGATGTTCTACTTCGCCAACTTTTACTTTTACCTTATTCCCTTTTATTTCAACTACTGGAACATGCTTTTCATTGCCTTCCTGTTCCTTTGATTTTTCTTCAAGCAGAATCATTTCACTGCCACAGCAGGATAAGGTTCCTCCACCCGCATGAATTATTGAAATTATGTTTCCACAAAGTTTGCATTTGTATATTTCATCTGTTTTTACCATATTTAATCACCTTTTTTTGAAGCTAAATATCTTGCTGCCTTGATTAGTGCCATGCAGCCCTGCCCTGCAGCAATTATGTATTGATATTCATGACCTGATGCGCAGTCGCCTGCTGCAAAGATGCCTGGGGTGGTTGTATGTCCCTGACAGTCTATCTGAATATGTTTATGTTCGTCAAGCTTGACTATGTTTTTGAATGGTTCTGTGCTGGGGACTCTTCCAATCTCTATTATTATGCCTTTGACGTTTAGTTGTTTTTCCTTTCCAGTTTGGCTATATTTTATTCCTGTTACGAATTTATTGCCTAAGATTTCTTTGGTTTCTGTGTTGAGGATGATTTCTACTTTAGGGTTTTTCTTTACTCTTTCCTGTAGATATTCATGAGCTTTGAATTCGCTATCACGTAGAATAAGATAGATTTTTGAGGCTATGTCTTTCATAAAATCAACAGCTTCAAGAGCTGCATCTCCCCCGCCTATTACTGCTACTTCTTTATCTGAGAATAAGGGACCATCACAGATTGCACAGTAGGTTACACCCTTGTTTGCAAATTTCTGCTCTCCCGGAATGTTGAGCTTTCTTGCATTTGAGCCGGTAGCTATGATAACTGTCTTTGTCTCATATTGTTCTTTGTTTGTGATTACAAGGAAGTTTGAGGCTTTCTTTTTTATGTTCTTTACGGTTTCTAGTGAGACATTCACATTGTTGAATTTTGCCTGTTTTTCAAGAATTGAGCTAAATCCTACCCCTGTTGTTTTGACTATGCCAGGATAGTTGAGTACTTCTCCGCTTACCATGAACTGGCCACCAAAGATTGAAGAAAGAATCTTATAGTTCATCCTCTTTCTTGAAGCATAGATTGCTGCGGTTAAGCCTGATATGCCTGCACCGATTATTGTTGTGTCGTACAAATTAGTTGCCTCTTTTATTAGGGAATTTATGATTAGAAGTATATTAGTAGATATAGTATAATAAAGTTATTATTTTAGCTTTGAAGAGCGGTTTTTGCCTCCTGTTTTGTAAGGAGTATATTCACCTTTGGCTTTTTGTGATGTTCGTTCCTCAGGCGTTTCTTCATAGATTTCCCTTTCATCATAGCCGCAGTTGTCACAGACAATGCATTTGATTTGCTGATAGTCGACAAGCTTTATTTTGCTTGATTTGCATTTTGGGCAGAGTTTCATTTGATCCATGTTTAAAGAGATTATCCTTTTTATATTTATCCAAAAAATAATTAACCCCATATTCCAAGGATTATTCCAATTATTTCAACAATAACATATAACCAGATTATGTAAGCCATTACCCCTATTATTAACGTTATTAAAACAAAGTTGAGGATCTTTCTTCTTTTCTTCTTTAGTTCATCAATTGTGCAAACTTTCTCCTTCTTATAAATATACCAAAACAACGCACCAATTAAGAAAAATAAAGCAATTCCCCTAAACGCCCATTTATACTGGCCATATAATGTATTTGATAAAGAGGCTGCAAAGCTTACTGTGCTTATCCCCAGAAGAACTAACACAACAGGTGTAAAACAGCATAAACCTCCAATAAAGGCCCCAATAGGGATTATTTTCTTAAGAAAAGACTTTTGTTGTTTGCTCAGTTTCATTTTCTATTCACTTAAGCAAAGCAGTATAGCCAAATCTTCTTCTGCTTTTAATGAATGAGGAGCATCTTTGGGCATAAAGATAAAAACGCCTGGCTCCATCTTAATATCTTTGTCAAATAATTTGAAGGTACCTTTACCTTGTAAGACCTGGACACAACCATTCTTTGTTGATGTGTGAGAATCTATATCTGTCCCTTTAGCTAAGCACATTAAAGTGTAGTTGAAGGTGTCAGATTTGGCTAGAACTTTACTAAAGACACCATCTTTAGGAAATTCCATCATTTCATTAAGGTTCTTAGAGAAACCTTTGTTTTCTTCCATTTTTTATATATTTAAGAGACTTTTAATCTTTTCAACATCAAAACCTACTACAATCTCTCCATCTATGTCTATTACAGGAACGCCCATTTGGCCGGATTTGTCTATCATCTCTTTGCTAGCCTTCTGATCTTTGCTTACATCAATGTTTTCGAAATCGATATTATGTTCTTTTAGGAATTCTTTTGCCTTTATGCAGAAAGGGCAGGTTGGTGTACTGTATACTTTTACTTTTGCCATTTTTTGCCTCCTTGAATTCGTTTGTTTTTAGTGTATTATATTATATGTGGTTATAATAACCTTTTGATTATAATAATAAAAAATCCCAATCGCAGCAAGCTGCGGGGTATTTTTAGTATTTAGTTTGCGTATTAAGCCGATGCAAGCATCGGGGTATAAAACCCAAACTAAATAATTAATATCCTGCCTGATAATAATTGCTTGGTCCTAGCCCATTATTACCCAAGAGAGGTCTTAAAGGATCAAATCCTCCGTAAAACATATATCCTTTTGGTTTTCTGCTATTTTCCTTTGTTGGAATTCCAAAGTAATTTATATTTACAGCATAAAGATTAGCGCTTCCTGTTATATTTGCCTGTCCAATATTTTGAACTTTGTACATGTTAGAACCTGAAAGATTTGTTTGCGATAAATAAGATCCGCCAAGATTTGAATATGCAAGGTTCGAGTTAGATAAATTAGCTCCTCTAAAATCAGAGTTGCTTAAATTAACTCCACTAAAATCAACGCCTGACAGGTTTTTATTCCTGAAATTTGCTCCTTTTAACTCAACCTTTTCTTCTCTTCTCCTTGAAATGAAGTTGTTCCACAATTCCTTGTTCTCTGTTATGAATGAAACTAAACTCTCTATATCTCCTTCATTAATAAGGCTGATAAGCTCAACCAATGACTGCTTTTCTGGAATATCATTAAAGTTTTTATTTTGTGCGGTACCTTCCTCAAAATAAACCTCTGAAGTTTCATTATTCTTCTGGTCTGTTCGTTTCTTCTTCAATTTCACATTTGCAAGAGCCATCTTTACAACCACATACTTTACAGACTTTTTTACCTGCAAAATCAAAACATTCTTTTGTTTCTTTCATTATTACTACCTTTTTTATATTTTCCCAACAAGCTCCAAACTGGGTTTTAATGTTTTTTCTCCAGGTTGCCAGTTCATTGGACAAACTTGCCCTTTGTGTTCCCTTATGAATTTTGCTGCATTGATTTTTCTTAGCAATTCGTTAATGCTTCTGCCTATATCGTTGTCATGGAATTCGAATGCTTTGATAATGCCTTCGGGATTGATGATAAATGTCGCCCTTAGTGATAAGCCTTCTTCTTCAATGTATGTGCCATAACTTTTGCTTACTTTTCCTGTAGGGTCGGCTAACATAGGAAATGTTATTTTTTTAATAGTTTCTGAGTTGTCATGCCATGCTTTGTGCACAAATACAGTGTCAGTGCTTATGCTGATTATTTCTGCACCTATTTCTTTTATTTTGTTATAATTATCTGCCAGTTCTCCAAGTTCTGTGGGGCAGACAAATGTAAAATCTGCAGGGTAGAAAAAAAGTATGATCCATTTGCCTTTGTAATCGCTTAAACTGATTTTTTTTGTTTCATTATTAATTAAAGCATCTGATGTAAAGTCTGGTGCTTTTTCGTTTATTGTTACCATTTTACCTTTTATACCAATATTAATGGTTTATTCTTCTTATTTGTTTGAAATAGATAGTGAATATTATAATCCATACTTCCATTTAAATCTTTGTTTTAATTTAAGGAAAAAGAAAGACAGCTCTGGGAAAAAAGGAGGGAAAACCCAGGGCTGCTTATAGTTAAATGTCAAGAACCACCCATCACAGATGGGTGGCATGAAGGATTTACGCCTAGAGCCATCCCATTTTTCTTGGTGGTTCTTGAGCATGCTCAGAAATATAACACCTTCCAAAACTGGATTGTGGACTTCGTCCACTGGTTATAAAACCAGTGGTATATTTCTGACATATTAACCCATTGTGTATTTCCATAAATCATGCTGGATTTGGTCAACTATGTTGGTATAATCAAACATGTTGTCAAACTTTGTTTCCATTGAATCTTCCTCATAGCATTTGCCTTTACGGCAGATAATTTTCTGGTTCATTTATTTCACCTCTAATGACTTAGTTAGAATGAAAAATATATAAAAGTGATTACTTTAGAACATAAGAAAAAGGATAAAGAGAGATTTATATTAAAGGAAAAGTTTATTAAGTATTTATGTTAATCTTATATTATATAAAATGACTAATGACCCTGAAACGTTTATGAAACTGGAAGAATTTGATAAGAAGATACAGTTCTATGAGAAACTTGGGCTTGATAAGAGAGATAATGTTATACTTTCTATGGTTTCTAAAAATCCGAGAGTTTCGCAGGAAGAGATTGCAAAGAACATTAAGTTGAGCCAACCATCTGTTGGTGCAAGGATAAGGAAGCTTCAGCAGAAAGGAGTATTGCATAATGTTAATGGAGTTAATTTTAAGGTTGTAGACCTTAACTTAGCAAAAGTTGATGTTAATTCTACTGATACGAATGCTATAATAGAGGAGTTTAAGGATTGTCCCTTTTTTATTAATGCATTGATTACATCAGGAAGGCATAATCTTTGTTTGTTGTTTATGGCAACTGACCTTAAACGGCTGGAAGGGATTGTGAATCATCATTTGAGAGGCAATCCTAAGGTTAAGGATGTTGAGATGAATATTGTTATTTCTACTGCAAAGGATTTGGTGCTGCCACTGAATATTGATTATGAAAATAAAGAGCAAGCTGGTTGTAAACAGGATTGTAAAGATTGTGCTAATAAGTTTTGAGATTGTTAGTTAGTTTATTCTGAGAATACCTGCGCGCTGTATTTATAGATGTCAACGTTAGGAGATTTCCAACAGTCTTCTGGTGAGCCTTGTTTTAAGCATAGTCTTGATAAGAATCCTTCTTTGTCAGGCAATTGTTCCCAGACCTGAGGGAGATAGGTTGACTGCTTGTTGTTGTATACAATGATTACTCCATCTTCTAAAGGAGTTAGCTGGTCAAGGTATTCCTGCCAGTTGTTTGCTTTGATGAGAATTGGTATGTCCAAAACTGAAACTGTTATAGTGATTTTGTCTAGTTCATCTAGCTGGACTGGCTCAAACCTGGTATCTTTGGTGGCTGCGTTAATGGCATTATCTCTTACAGCAAGGTACATAGGCTGGACTGGCATAAGGCTGCCTATTGAACCTCTTAATATTCCATCTTTTTCTAAGCTGACAAAAAGGCCTTTTTTTCTGAAAAGTTTTGGGAATGTAAAGATAAGCTTAGGCTCTAACATTTCATTATCTTTAACGTATAATTCAATGGTGTCTCTTGCTAAACTAAGCAGTAATGATTTTTCTGAATTACTTAAAGGAGTTTTGTTGTGAGCGACAACAGAACTGTAACCTACAACGCTTTCCTTGTTTCCTGTTGTGTCACCGCTATTTTTGTAATCAACCACACTGATGTCAAGATTTTTTTGGACGGCTAGCTGAAGGAATGCCAATAAGATGTTGTTGCCGTCAGTTATACATTGATTTATATTTTTATAGTTATAGGACATTAAAGAGCCTAAGCAGAACCCGTCAAGTTTAAGCGCTTCATTATAAGGATAGTAATGGGATAAGTCAATACTGAATACGTATAGTGTTTTTCCATCATCATATTCTAATAGTTTGTTTACAAATTCTTCAATTTGATTATCTGTTAATTTTCCCAAAATCATAGGGATGAGCTTAAAGTTAGGGTTTAATGCCTGGAGGAAGGGAAGCTCAACTTCTATCATTTGCATGTCATGCGCTCCTTCTACTGATTTGAATAAGCCGGATTTGGTGTTTAATAGTTCATAAGATGTTTTGGAAATTTCTGTTTCTCCAAGAGGAGTTTTATAGTGAGTATATTTGATTGGAAGGGATATGCCATTAAAGTTAATGTCGGAGTTATGGTTAGAGGCAATTACGAATACTCTTTCATATTGCCTGTCTAATTGTTTAAAGCTTTTAGCAGCTATTTCCCCTGAATATTGGTATCCGGCATGAGGCACTATTATCGCATGGACTTCTTCTGATATAGTTTTTTCAGTATTGTCCAGAAAGGATTTGATCAGGCTGTAGAGTTCATTACTATTTTGAGGATAGAATTGGCCTGCTGCTACTGGTTCTCTGACTGCTTTTTGCCTGGGTGCGCGGACTATTCCGCCTGTTATGCCACACCCTGAAATGAGTAAGAGGAGTAAGAGAAGAGTGATTGTTAATGACTTTTTTTTATATAGCATAATTACCCCCAATACCTTTATACTGAATTTCCTTCTTTTTATATTTTGTGGAAATGGTTATTGCAATTTCGACAGTTTAATAAATGAATTATGGTATGGAATAGATAAAAGGAGAAGTTAGGTTTTAGAAATGAGGTGAAATTGTAGGTTATGATAGCAATAATTTTTGGATTGGTAATGGGAATTACACATTATCTTAGTGAACATCTTAATTTGAAGGAGACAAAATATTATGCTCAATTAATCTCTTTTTCTGCAGGAATTTCTATAACTTATATTTTTCTTGACTTGTTTCCACAGTTTAGTGAAGGGGCT
>Ga0187827_10001531_pt1 | contig 33832 bp, 25 predicted proteins | sample ETNtaG_39_FD_167969 | JGI IMG/M metagenome (GOLD analysis project Ga0187827, IMG submission 167969) | Marine microbial and viral communities from oxygen minimum zone, Eastern Pacific Ocean - ETNP2014_SV_150_PacBio MetaG (Illumina Assembly) | ecosystem: Environmental > Aquatic > Marine > Hypoxic...
ATCTCTCCAAAGCGATAGAGGGGGCTGCCGAAGGCAGATTGGACCCCTCTGTCTCCAGTTTTACATTACATGCAGAGTATGCGCCTGCGGGCGACCAACAATCCGCAATTAAAAAATTAATTTCCCAATTCAATAATGGGCAGGAGCGTTCCATCCTTTTAGGGGTCACTGGTTCAGGGAAAACATTTGCAATGGCGCATGTAATTGAACAGTTGAATATCCCCACTCTCATCCTCAGCCACAACAAAACCTTGGCACGCCAACTGTGGCAAGAGATGTCATCACTTTTCCCAGAAAATGCGGTTGAATACTTTGTCAGCCACTATGACTACTATCAGCCTGAAGCATATCTTCCCAAACGGGACCTCTACATTGACAAAGAGATGCAGATGAATGAGCGAATAGAGCAAGAACGATTCGCCACTGTTGCCTCCCTAGTTTCTCGACCCGATGTAATAGCCGTGGGGACTGTCTCGTCAATCTATGGTCTAAATCCGCCAGAAACTTTCCTCAAGCAACACGCTAGAGTCCATGTTGGACAAGCAATCGAACCTTTGGATCTAGTCAAACAACTTGTAGAACTTCAATATCAGAGAGTTACTGGAGAAATCACTCGAGGGGAACTGCGTTGCAGGGGTGAAGTTGTAGATGTATGGATGCCAAGCAGAGATGACCCGCTTCGTATTTGTTTCAACTTTGATGGCGTGACTCGTATCCAAGTTTGTGAAGCCGTTTCATGGGAAGCGGTGGACGAATTAGATGAAGCGTGGATTCATCCAAAAGAATTCTTCATGACCAGTCCTGAGCGATTCAGACAAGCTCTAGAGGACATCGCATTTGAATTGAGTGAAAGGACTCATGTGCTTGAATCTGAAGGCAAAGAATTGGAAGCGCATAGATTGGAAACCCGCACCACTTTTGACTTGGAAATGCTAACAGAAACAGGGCACTGCAAAGCGATTGAAAACTATTCGATGCACTTCGATGGCCGCACATATGGCCAACGACCTTACTGCCTTCTCGACTTTTTCGCAGCGGCGGCCAAACAGTTTCATGGAGACAATCAGAAGTTTTTGGTCATCATGGATGAAAGCCATGTCACACTACCTCAACTGAAGGGAATGTATGCGGGGGACAAATCACGCAAGGATTCATTGATTGAGCATGGTTTCAGACTCCCATCTGCTGCTGACAATAGGCCATTAATGATTAACGAATTCCAACGATTAGTACCACAAATGCTCTATGTTTCGGCAACTCCTGGTGAGAGAGAACTACGCCATCTAGCAGAAGTAACAGGGCAAGAGGTGCCGAGAGATTTGCTTCACGTGCCAGGTGGAGGAGGTGTAGAAGAGCCTGAATTAAGAAAGCCAAAACGTTCTCCAAGTCTGCTGAACACCTTACAAGAAATCAAAGGTGTCGTTCGAATGGAAATCAGACCTACTGGACTTCTAGATCCGCGCATCGAAGTTCGACCAACTGAGGGGCAGGTGCAGGACTTGTTGGATGAAATCAACCAATCTGTAGAAAATGGAGAAAGAGTATTGGTAACAGTACTGACAATCAAATTTGCAGAGGAAGTTTCGGAATACTTGCAACGAATGGGTGTGAAAGCGCATTATCTCCATTCTGAAATTGATACGATTGAGCGCTCTGAGATAATCAAAGCATTGCGGCTAGGACATATTGATATCATTGTCGGGATTAATTTATTGAGGGAAGGGCTAGATATTCCTGAAGTTTCACTTGTTGCTATTTTTGATGCTGATAGGCAAGGTTTTCTGAGAAACGAACGGTCATTATTGCAAACTATTGGACGGGCATCTCGCAATGAAAATGGACGGGTTCTACTCTATGCTGATTCAATGTCGGAAGCAATGAAATCCGCCATTACTCAAACAGTTGATAGACGTAAGAGGCAAGAAAAGTTCAACCATGAACATGGAATTACTCCCAAAACTATCCAAAAAGCACTTCCTGTGATGGATGTTGAAGCTAGTGAACTAATTGCTGGAACCTCTGGAAAGGGAGGTTCTGGTGGCAAACGATTCGTTGGTGGGGTTACTGGACGGGCACCTCATGATGAGAAGGACCTTGTCAAGAAATTCGACCTTGGCTCAGATGGATGGGCGTCGGCAGATGACACCATCTCTAGAGTTAGTCAACCATCATGGGCTGGAATTGCTGAATCCATTCTTTTACCTGAATCAGATATGGAATTATTAGAAAAATCGGATGGAGAACGAGAACGATTTCTAAGGCGGCTTCGGAAGGAGATGAAGATATCTGCCAGCCGTCTTGAATTTGAGAAGGCTGCCCAATTGAGAGATAGAATTTTCCAATTGGAAAATAATAGATAATTTGCACCGGTTTAATTGAAATCCATAGCCCACCTGAGGCCCCCCATGGGGAAGCGACTTGAGATTGTCATTATGACTCGCGGCCCTGAATTATACAGCACCACTAGATTAGCAGCCGCTACCCGTAGAGCGGGTCATGGGGTAAGTTATCTGAATCCAACTAGATGTACCATCGATCTCCCCCCTGATGGTGCTACAGTTCTATACAATGGAGAGAAAATTGTGCAGCCAATGGACTGTATAGTACCAAGAATCGGTGCTTCAATCACTCGCCACGGGTTGACAATCCTTCGCCAGTTCCAAGCTGCAGGAATAACTACCCTCAACCACAGTAATGGTATTGCTGCTAGTAGAGATAAGTTGAGGGCGCTACAAAGATTCGCTTCATCTGAACTCCCAATACCAAGAACTGCGTATGCTAGAGGTGCCGATGATCTCCATCACTGTATAGAGACTGTGGGTGGGACACCAGTTGTTCTGAAACTACTCGAAGGAACTCAAGGAGTAGGAGTGATGCGTTGTGATACAGTTGCTAGTGCAGAATCTGTAATTGATGTCTTGGCAAGATTACATCAACCGATAATAGTTCAAGAATACATTGCCGAATCAGAGAGTTCAGACATCAGAGCTATTGTGGTAGGCAACAAGGTAGTAGCATCAATGCGTAGAACTGGGAAAAGTGATGATTTTCGAAGCAATATCCATAGAGGGGGGACGGGTGAAAAAATCGATTTGGAGCCAGATATCGAACGTATTTGCATAGATGCCTGTAGAACGCTCGGTCTCAAATTTGCCGGGGTTGATTTATTGGAGTCAAATCGGGGGCCATTATTGATGGAAGTAAACTCTTCACCAGGGCTCGAAGGCATCGAAAGAGCAACGGGTGTAGATATCGCAAATGAAGTAATTGGTGAAATTGAACGGATATGTGATTGACCGCTGTGTTCATTTTTAATTGGCTGTTCGGGTGTAATCATGGAGGGGCCAGATGACTTCGACATCCCGGTAGAGGATTACGATTTCTCGACCACTAATACCCCCTCCTTACTGATTGACCAAATGGCTAAGGCAGGTGGATTCACCGCTACCAAACTTGCTCTTGCACGAGATATGCTAAGTTCTATGTTTCAAGGACTTGACGATGCGAAATCATCATCTGAAGAAACGAGTCATTTGAATTGGCTTTCATTCCCTGCCTGCCTCTGTGCAACAGGAACTAGAGGGTTCTTTGTTGAAGTTTTGAGAAGGGAGAAATTCAATGTTATAGTCACCACTTGCGGCACACTTGATCATGACATCGCCAGGACTTTTCGCAATTATTACCATGGCGCATTTGAACTCGATGATACCGAACTTGGTAAGCATGGATTGAACCGGCTTGGAAATGTAATTGTCCCCAACGCAAGTTATGGTGATATCATTGAGGAAATATTGACGCCAATACTACAGGAGATTGATGACGAACGTAGAGCAATAAACCCTGAAAACCCGTGGCAAGGATTTGGCAGTGTTGAACTCTGTTGGGCAATAGGAGATAGAATAGAAGATGATACGAGCCTTCTACACTGGGCTGCCAAGCAACGTATTCCAATTGTCATCCCTGGAATTTACGATGGTTCCGTGGGGGCCCAACTATTCATGTACCGTCAAAAGGTGAACGATTTCAATCTCGACCTGTTAGCAGATCAGCAACGGCTCTCAGACTTGGTATGGACTGCTGATTCTTCCCACGCCCTGATTGTTGGAGGGGGGATATCAAAACATCATGTCATCTGGTGGAACCAATATAGAGAAGGGTTGGATTCTGCAGTACAAATTACGAGCGCTCCAGAACATGACGGCTCACTATCAGGGGCGAGGCTCCGCGAGGCCATTAGTTGGGGGAAAATAAGAGCGGAAGCGCCACAAGTAGTCGTTGAAGGTGATGCATCGGTCATCCTACCGCTCCTCGGTGCCAGCCTCTTCTCAGAATAATTATTCTAGTTGTAATGCAATGCATTCCATCAATCCTATTCGGAATGGCACAAGTGGATGCCATCCTGGTGTTCCGACTTCTTGTAAAGCAGAGTGCAGGGGATATAAGTCTGGCCGTTTTTGAGTAATTGTTGGTTCAACCTTAGGCTCAAAGATTTTTAGGTTTTCCAATTGAAAAGTTTTGTTTTCAGCGGCTTTTACTCGGGAAAAAAGCACCCCTAACTCAGCACTCATTACTTCGTGGCCCCAGCACCTACGGCCACAGACATCTATTCGACTCGTTGGAAGGTCATCAAGTAATAATAGAGCAACCATGTCTACAACGTCGCGAACATGTACCCAATACCTAGGCTCTCCCTTGGGGGGTTTGCCTAAAGAACTCACTAACCAATCAAGGTGTTGTTCTATTTCACTTGGGCCCCAATCTTCTGAACCGCCAGGTATGTACATATCATGAAGAACAAGTTCAGTAACAGGAAAAGATGAGGGGCATTCGCTGCCACTTGGCCGAATAAGCATATCACAATCAACTGCACCCCCATCAGCGCAACAAATTATGTGTAATCCCTCTTCAGAATTGGTTTGAATTCCAACCCTCTCAAGTCGTTCAGCAAGATATTTGCCAAATACTGTATCACGGCCCGTCAATCGGAGATATTCCATCATTGACCCTCAAGTAATCAGTGTTGATTCTATCTTCTTGGTGACCCCTTCGAAGATACAAAGGACTTCATCCACCTCTTCAATCGTTAAGTTGACTGGAGGGCGAAGTCGGATACTCTCAAACCCTGAGTTCAGGGCAAGAACGCCACCTTTCAGGGCGGCGCTACGGAATTCGTCTCTAAGTGAACGGTTTGGGAGATTGAACGCTGCGAATAAACCAACTCCACGAACGTTAGTAATGCAGTCATACTTCCTTTGCATTTCATGTAATCCTGCTAATAGATAATCACCTACCTTAGTCGCATTGTCCAACAATTTTTCCTCTTCAATGACCTCAAGGATTGTTGCACCCCTGACCATATCAATTAGATTACCCCCAAAAGTGGAATTGATTCGACTACTCGTATTGAAGACATTATCATCATTTTCACATACACGATCATTAGACATAAAACCACAAATTTGCATTTTCTTTCCAAATGCGAGCATGTCTGGCTCAATTCCATGATGTTCAAAAGCCCACATCTTCCCAGTACCCCCTACGCCAGTCTGCACTTCATCAACAATGAAAAGGGCTCCAATATCATGAGCTGTTTTTTGGAGGTTTTTCATATATTGAGGGCGGAAATGATTGTCCCCCCCTTCACCTTGAATGGGTTCTACAATAACAGCGGCAATTTCATCTGGATTATTTTCAGATTCTGCGATTAGAGATTCGATACTAACTGATTCTGCTTCATCTAAGCGCGCTGATTCATCTGCATCTAATGGGAAATTAATCTTGGGATTTGGGATTTTCGGCCATTCAAATTTGGGATATCGGTCAGTTTTTGTTGGGTCTGTATTAGTCAAAGACATTGTGTAACCAGAGCGACCATGGAATGCTTCTTCCAAATGAGCGATACTAACATTGGGGAAATTATCATCACCTGGTAATCCTTTACGGGAGCGTTCTTGTTGCTTCCAATCCATAGATGCTTTGAGAGCGTTTTCTATTCCTAATGCCCCACCTGCAATGAAGAACATATTGGACATATGAGCGGGCTTTGCAAGATTGCCAATGGTATCTACAGCATCTGCCATTTCAACAGAATAAAGATCACTGTTGGTGATGTTATTGACTGCAATTCTGCCAAGTTCAGCTTCCATCTCAACGAGACGCGGATGATTCCAACCAATAGCAAGTGAGGCGAAACAAGAGAACATGTCTAGAATCTTGTTATCGGTTCTACTATCGTGCAATCGGCTTCCTTCTGATTTATCTAAATCAACTACAAAATCAAATCCATCAGCCAAAATGTGTCTAGACAACACATCATGAACAGAGTCTACATCCACCCCCCCCATACCTAAGTTGCCGAGGTAGACCGTTTATTGGATTGCCGATTATATTCATTAAATTAATATGATGGAAATCAACTAATAACACACAATCAAATCAGCATAAAATATTCTTTATTCAATTGAAAATAGTAATTATCAATTGATATATTTAATATCCTGATGTTTTTATTATGAACTTAGTACTATCCGATCCATTGAAAATGAAAATATAACCCGTTTTGCAGTTGATAAATAATTGAAATTTGTTACTTCGGCGGCGATGAAAATTAATTTTGGGAGATAGTTCTCTTTATTCAAGAATTATCCGTCTTTCCAATTGAAATGCAATTACGGATAATCCTTACAAATCTATACTCATATTGAAATCTAACATGTGTTTGGCTTTTGGTTTCAATTGAAAATCAAATAAGCGAGGAGATACACTATTTATTATTACGCAATTGAATAAACCATGATTATCCGTCTTTTTCAATTGGATTTCATATCATATTTCTTACATATAGTTAATATACTGACTTATTGCGTAGTCCTATAACCGAGTAATGGGATGCACTGGATTAGAGAGGGAAAAATATGGCAGATGAATCATTTATGATACAAGAGTTACTACAACGAGAAGTTTACGTTAAACATACCCGCGTAGGGATAATAGTAGGGGAAAGATTTCACCCTAACGAAGAACGAGTTCAGTCACTGAGACTTCAGGTTGACGCTGAAATAGCAGATGAATTCATGAGAAAACCGGCGGAATACGCCCCACTTTCCAAGGAACTTCTGCACAGCATACAAGCTGATGGGACAATCAAACTATCAAAATCGATGCGTGAGTTACAACGCAGATGGCGTAACACTGTCAGAATAGATGAGAAGTTATACGCACCTGACGAACTTCTTGACCGAGCGGTACTCGACACCCAGGGCGAAGATCTTGGAGAAGTTGTTGGCCTAGTCAAAATTAAGAGGACTTATCGTGGGATTCAAGTTAAGGCTCGGTCGATGCTTCGACGGAGATACCGTTTGGAGTCTGAGACAATCAATATTCCCGTTCAGTTCCTCGCTAGAACTAGCCCACGCCTTGATGAAATAATTCTCTCACGTACTTTTGACAAATTAATGGGACTCCCATCATACATGAAATTGAATTCTGGTGAAATTCTAGATGATGATTTTGAAGAGGAAGAATAAACCCTTCAATCGGAATTGTTTAATTCACCCCCTCGGTGGCGTTGGTTGCTCTGGGCGTGTAGCTTAGCTTGGTTGGAGCACCCGGCTGATAACCGGGAGGTCACCGGTTCAAATCCGGTCTCGCCCACTTGAGTATATTTCCTTAGTCTAAGAGAAATAGTAGAATGGTTATAATGGTGAATAAATAGTACTTATTCTAACTTTGATTCACTAGCAAAGGAGATGAACAGGGGGTTGCTCGGATGAACCGAGGGGAGCACCTGCCAGTAGTATCGGGAAGTATTGATGGCGACTTAGCCTCTGAACTTGCGAATAAGTTGGGTTGGGAGCACCACGCCCTTGTAGCACGGCGTTTTCCAGACTCTGAAGCCTATGTCCGAGTACCTGTAAACAGTATTGAGGCTGTACGCTCTGAACCAGTCATAATAGTAGCCACCACATTTCCCGATGATGGAATCGTTGAGGCCTTGCTCATGCTTGAAGCGATTCATGATGTTCGAACTGGCAATCTAAAGAATTTGAAAGGAGAAGGCCCTGAACAACTTGAAAATGTAGGACCAGGAATTATTCTCGCTGTACCTTATTTTGGTTATAGTCGCCAAGACAAGCGATTCCAGCGCGGAGAAGTGGTATCTGCATCACTAATTGTAAGATTGCTTGCTCGTCATATTGACGGCCTGATTATATTGGATCTTCACGCCCCCTCTGTATTGGCTGATCTTGATAAGCCAGTAGAATTTGTCAGTGCAATGCCAGAAATTGCTGATTATTTGCAATCTAATGTGAATCCTGATTTTATTCTCAGCCCCGATAAAGGCGCAATTGAGAGGGCATCGCATGTAGCGAACTTGATTGGTTGCAAATTCTCCTATCTAGAAAAGACAAGAATTGATGCTCACACAATAGAACACAAACCTAAGGATTTGGATGTGCAAGGGGCAGTGGTGGCAATCGTTGATGATATGATTAGTACAGGTGGAACTATTTGCAAAGCGAGTGATGCTTTACTAAGCCAAGGTGCTAAAGAAGTTCACGCTGCCTGTACTCATGGACTTTTCACGGGAGGGGCCATCACTAGACTTGACGAACATGTCAGTGGGGTTCATGCTACTGATTCCATCGCTAGTAATCCACGTGCTCTTGTCTCCTCGGCCTCCGCTCTAGCAAGGGGTGCCGAAAACCTACTAGAGAGACTCAATCTTTGAGTAATGGGTTATTACTACCTACCTACGCAATCCGGTGCGTTTATACAGGCCACGCCCTCGCCGTGACACCTACTGGAGGAGTAATCCTATGAGCGTACATATTGATTTTGAGACACCTGCAGATGTGCAGGAGAAAGTCTACGAGCAAGTGAGAAAGATTAGAAAGGAAGGAAGTGGTAAATTCAAGAAGGGAATGAATGAGGTTATCAAAGTCTGCGAGCGAGGTGATGCCAAGCTTGTGGTGATGGCTGAGAATGTCAACCCTGGTGAAATGATGATGCCAATACCCCTCATATGCAAAGAACGCAGAATTCCTTACATTTATGTTGCCGATCAAGATCGTCTTGGAGAGGAAGCGGGTCTGCCAGAAGGGCGTCCAACTTCAGCCATCGCTGTTACCGAACTGGACGGATCTGCAGAAGATTTCGACAGCATCGTGGCATCTGCTAACGAACTCGCTAGCAACTGAGGTGATTTCTAATGGCAGATGGTTGGCCAGCTGAGGTCGTGGAAATCGTAGGTCGTACCGGAATGACCGGCGAAGCGACTCAAGTGAAGGTCCGTGTCAATGATGCGCCCAATCCACGTGACGTTGGAAGAATCATCACTAGAAATGTTCTCGGACCAATTCGTATAGGTGATATTCTGATGCTGAGGGATACTGGTCGGGAAGCACGCAAATTAGGAGGTCGATGAAATGCCTGAGCGTAGAGTTTGCGCCTTCAGTGGTGAGGAAATCGAGCCAGGTACCGGCACTATGTTTGTCCGTAAGGATGGAACAGTCCTTTGGTTTAAGAGTAGTAAAGCCCGCAAAAATATGGTTAATCTCAAGCGAAATTCCCGCAAGGTCAAGTGGACCCGCCACTATGTAAAAGGCGGCATTCAGTAAAACTCGTCATTTTGTACTAGCGTTTTGCTTAAACAGGAGAGGCTTCACGGCCGCTTTGGTGAGAGGCATGCAGACGACTTTCGTGATGGTGAAACCCGATGGGGTTCAAAGAGGATTAGTTGGGGAAATTATCAACCGTTTTGAACAAAAAGGGCTCCGTTTGGTTGGTTTGAGGCAATTGGTACCATCTCATGAACTAGCGGCTAGACACTACGCAATCCACTCAGAGCGGCCGTTCTATGAGGGGCTACTCAAATTCATCACCTCTGGACCGGTTGTAGCAATGGCTTGGAGCGGTGTTGACGCTATCCCTGTTGCACGCAATATCATCGGACCCACGGATGGCCGTGAAGCGAGCCCTGGAACAATTCGTGGCGATTACGCAATGGACATTGGACACAATATCATCCACGGCAGTGACGCCAAAGATACTGCTGAGTTTGAACTCGGCCTCTGGTTCCCTGATGGTTTGGTTGAATGGGCTCGTTCAGCAGAGGATTGGATTTACGAATGAATTAGTAATCACATCCATTAATAATTACGAATATTACTAATCAATCTAGGAGAAGGTGGTATGCATGACCGAACTGAGACAACCAATCGTCGCGGTTCTAGGACATGTTGACCACGGTAAAACCAGTTTACTCGATCACATTCGATCACTTGGTACTGATAAGCAAGCATCAGTTATGGCAAGGGAAGCAGGGGGCATCACTCAACATATAGGGGCTACAGAAGTTCCTGCAGATATCCTTAATGAACTATGTTCACCATTGATGGGTGGGAAAAACTTCGATTCGCCTGGCTTACTCTTCATAGATACTCCAGGCCACCACTCATTCTCCACCCTAAGAACACGTGGGGGGTCATTGGCAGACATTGCAATCCTTGTCATTGACATTGCCGATGGATGTAAACCTCAAACTCTAGAATCACTACGAATTCTACGGCAAGCAAAGACGCCTTTCGTGGTAGCATGTAACAAAGTTGATCGGATATATGGATGGAAATCCGAACATAGCCGTTCCATGGCACTTTCAATGCGTAGCCAGAGCAAAGATGTAATCGCTCTGTTTGAGCAAAAATATTGGCAATTAGTTGGGCAATTTGCTGAAGAATCATTCAATTTAGAGAGATATGATCAAATCACAGACTTCACAAAAAACATCGCTATGGTTCCTTGCTCTGCCAAAGAAGGTGAGGGTATTCAAGACCTGCTTGCTGTAACCATCGGGCTTGCAGAAAAGTTCCTTGCCGAACAACTGGGAGACGTTGCTGGTGATGCTGAGGCAACTGTATTGGAAATGAAGGAAGAGAGGGGACTTGGCAAGACAATCGACATTATTCTTCACCGTGGCACTCTAAACAAAGGTGATGAGATAGCGGTTGCCACTCCAAATGGACCATTAGTTACGCGGATCAAGGGAATGTTTTCCCCTCGGGGTATGTCTGAAATGAGGGATGCTGGAGATAGATGGGATTCTATTGATTCTGTGTCTGCCGCAGCGGGACTAAAACTGAGTGCACCAGAAATTGAAGAGATTCTTGCTGGCACAACCCTCAGAGCAATTCCTGATCCTGATTCAAGAGAGCAAATACTGGCACTAACTGCCGAGGAATGTGAGATTTCCATTGATTTAGACGAGGAGGGTGTCGCAATCAAAGCTGACACGCTTGGTGGCCTAGAGGCGTTGGCATTTGAGTTGCGTAACATGAAGGATGAATCTGGTGAGCCAAGAAAAATCAATATTCGCTCAGCCACTATTGGACATATCACAAAAAGGGATATCAGAGCAGCAGCAATCTCTGAAGACCCATTTGAACGGGTTATTTTGTCCTTCAGTTCTGGAATACTAACTGAAGCACAAGCGGAACTTAAGAAGAATGATTGTGAAGTACTGCACATCGGTTCAGATATCATCTACCACATTTTGGAAGAATACGATGAATGGCTTGGAGAGACAAAAAAGAGATTGGAAGAAGAGAGTCGAGAACATGTCATTCATCCTGGAAGAATACTAATCCTCGCCGACCATATCTTCCGCCGTTCTGGACCTGCCGTGGTGGGTGTTAGAGTTCTTGGGGGTAGAATTCATGTGGGCCAACGTCTACTAACCATTCAAGGTGAAAGGGCCGGACGAGTCAAATCAATTAGAGATGGTGACCATGTGTTAACCGAAGCAAAACAGGGAGATGAGTTAGCAGTCGCCATAGACGGCATCACAATTGGACGCGGTGTAGATGAAGAAGATGTGTTGCTAGTCGATGTACCAGAATCCCATGTACGCAAATTACGCAAATTGAATATATCACCAATTGAAGAGGAAATTCTTGGTGAAATAATTACAATTCACCGCCGCGAAGACCACTTTTGGGGTAGATAACGAGTGAATTATCAATGACTGATAAACCCCCAACCCTTTAGTATGAATCGGGTCGGTCGGCAACCTGTACAAAGGAGTGTTCACCATGCAGACGACAATGGGAGGTGATGGTCGTACTCGCGATTTGATTGCTACCGTTAGCGCAATATCAAACGGATTGATGAATGAAGTATCAAAAGTCATCATCGGAAAACAAGAGAATCTACGAAAAGTCACAATAGGAATTCTTTCCAACGGTAACATGTTACTCGAAGATTTCCCTGGTCTAGCAAAAACCCTACTTGCCAATACCTTTGCAAGAGCATTGGGCTGTAAATTCAAGCGTGTTCAGTTCACACCTGACTTGTTACCTTCAGACATCATGGGGACCTACATGTACGACCAAAAAGCAGGAGAATTCAAACTTCGACCTGGTCCACTCTTCTCAAACATCCTCCTTGCTGACGAGATTAACCGTGCACCACCAAAGACTCAGGCTGCTCTGCTTGAGGCTATGGAAGAAAAGCAGGTGACCATTGAGGGTATTACCCACAAATTACCCGCTCCGTTCGTCGTGCTAGCTACTCAGAACCCAATTGAACAAGAAGGGACCTATCCACTTCCAGAGGCGCAGATGGACCGGTTCCTGATGAAGATGTCAATGGGTTACCCAGACCGCTCAGAAGAGAAGGCAATTCTTGCCCGTAGAAAATTGCGAGGGAAGGATGATCACGATGTGCAGCAGATTACCTCGCCAAAGAAGGTCGTTGCCATGCAGAAGGCCTTGGAGACTGTCCATATCGACCCTGCAATTCTTTCTTACATTGTCGAAGTTGTTCAGCGTACCCGTGAAGACCACAGAGTCATCACCGGGGCTTCACCTCGTGCTAGCCAATCGCTATTCAAGACTGGACGCGCATCCGCAGCAGTTGATGGGCGTGATTACGTGATTCCAGACGACATCAAGGGAGTTGCACTGCAAATCATCAGCCACAGAATTATTCTCAAGCCAGAAGCAAAGATTCGTGGTATCACTGGAATGCACATTACTAGGAAGATTCTCTCTGAAGTCCCTGTCCCAGTTATCCAGACCGCTTGATTTCACCTAGGGTTAGGTGCCCGTCTAGAGACACAAGTAATCGCGGTACTGATTAAGGTTCAAAGCAGAGGAGACATTCACGAGAGGTGGCGAAGAGGCATGGACCCGTACAAAATGGTAATATCGTGCACCAACCAAAAGGGCGGTTGTGCTAAAACTACCACTGCGGTGAACATTGCCACTTCCCTCGCCGAAGGAAAAAAGGAGTTCGGCATAAAACCAGCAAAAGTATTGTTGATAGATTTAGATCCACAAGGAAATGCTTCCACCTCCTTTGGTATTGATAAAAGTAAGTTAGATCGCACAGTATATGACCTTCTAATGAACGATTTAGGGGAAGAACTACCCATCATCGAAGATTACCTTATTGCTCCTGAAATCATCACTGATTCAATGCAACAAACATGGCGTCAATCAAATCCAGACAAGAAAATGCCAAAGTCTCTAAAAGTTGAAAATCTCTGGTTATTGCCATCTAATATTCAGTTATCCGGAGCAGAAATTGAGTTGGCCACTAGAATTGGTCGTGAAACTAGATTGAAGGAAGGACTTGCCTCTGCAATTCACGAATTTGACTACATCATCATCGATACACCCCCTAGCCTAGGCTTGTTGACCATCAATGCCCTTGCCGCATCTAATTGGGTATTGATTCCCGTGCAGACTGAATGGTATGCACTTGAAGGAATGAGTCAACTAATGAACTCCATTAAATTGATTCAACGAAGAATCAACCCCCATCTCAAATTGTTTGGCATTGCTTTGACGATGTATCAGAGAAGTAACTTGGGCAATACTGTATCTAGGGAAGTTCGCACACATTTCAAAAACGAAGTATTTAGCACTATGATTCCCAGAAGAATACAAATCGCAGATGCGCCCATGGAAGGTGTCCCTGTCGTAATTTTGAACAATCCAAATACTAGGAAACACAAGGGTTCGCAGGCATATTGGTCGTTAGCCAAGGAAGTATCGGGCAGGGTGAAGAAAATAAGACACAAGCATGGCATTAAAGAAACAAGCCGTTTGAAAATTCACAAAATAAATAATGCTTGACGCTGAATACTAATGCCAAGGTTACGCTCGCTTAAGAGTAAATACGCCTAAATCAGCATGTTAACTTGTTAATCAACCGTCAAACTTCTATAGATGTCATGAACCAAGGCTAGCAAAGGTGAGATGATGGGTTCCCCAGATATGACATCAGTGAGCGTCAGTTTTGAAGTTAGAAGACAATTAAATTCGATGCGCGCATTAGAAAATTACCAAAGTGTGGATGAACTACTTCAACATCTATTGAAGATGTATAGACTGAATAAACTCAACAGAGACAGTGAATCTCTGCAAGATTCGTTGAAGTCGTTGAACGATGTAGATGTAAATAGCCTAGTCTCTAAGCTTGATCTCTCTCCTTTCAAGGAGTGATTCAAATGAAGGGCCAAGCACCATCTTACTGGATTACTCCGGGAACTCTTATACGCGGCCTATTTGAAGAGGGTAGTGATGAGCAAACTCTTCTGAGTTTAGCAGCTTGCAACATTATTGAACTACATGCTGATAAGACATTGTGGAATACTATCCTGTGGCTACTCGTCAATAACCTGAAGATAGAAGACAAACCAATTATTACAGGCAAAGAGTTAGGTGAACTACGAGCTCACCTTCCAGTTGTTTTTCACTGAAAACTATTCTTTATTCTGTGCATCCCACCACTGTTGACCATAGTAGGCCCACTGCTCCATCGTCCAACCCATAGGCAATCCACCTTCAGGCAATGGAGGTGCACCCGCTGGTAGTTCAGTAGATGCTGGTGCAGGGGTAGGTTGTTCCTCTACGGGAACTGGTTCTGGTTCAGGAGTTGCTGATGATGGCTTGTCTGTCAATCTCTCAATTAGTTCAGACTTCTTGCCAGATACTGGCAACCCTGCTGCCTTTAGAGCCTCTTTGAGTTGAACTACAGTCATGGAATGATAATCTTGCTCTTCTGAATCTGAGTCTGCGGGAACTTCTCCATCTTGAGTAAACATGCTTGAGTCTGGAACCGCGCCTGGCTTGCTAGCATCTTCATCCAAATTCCAAAGTTGGTCTTTTGTGACACCATCACCAAGTTTCTCGCCTTCCCAACCTTTCTCTTCAGTAATTCCACCACGGGATTCAAACTTTTCACCTTCTTCCCATGCTTGCAATTCCTTGGTAGCATCTTGATGAGTATACTGGGCGTCAGTAGCACGCTTGGATAGTGAAGTGCGTACCAATCCAATTAAGCCCCACATGGCAATAATTCCTGCTATCAAGGCAAGACCTATACCACCACCATAAAAGATGAATTCCTTGATTAATTTTTTCGTCTGGTCGCCAGAAGAAAGATCGCTACTATCGTCAGCGCTATCATCTGGAATGTACACAACTTCACAATTATTGTAATCATCTGAATTTTTAATGCAATACTGTTCTAGGGTCCAAACTGATGGATCTAAATCATCCCAATCTGCATTATCACCGACTTTATCTCTATCACTATCTACCCACTCGGTCTTGTTATCTGACCAATCGATGATAGTATCACCTACATGAGTAATTTCACCACTGTCCTCGTAGCCATCTCCATCAGAATCAATACAGCCAAACCGCTGAATTGTAATATATTTGTTCTCAGTGAAATTAAACTCTATTCCTCGGGTGCTGTTACCCCATTCTGCGGGGCACCAATCAGGGTTGTTACCATTCAAATTGTCTCCATAGTTATCTTGGTCTGTATCACACCACTGTGTTGCATCTTGAGGATAGGCATCTGGACCATTTGGATTTGCTACAGAACAAGGTACTTCTCCTTCGCTTGGGTTACTATAGCCATCTCTATCAGAATCTGGACATCCTTCACGATCCTCGTATGAATTCCCTGGGGAATTGATGCAATCGTCAGGATTTGTCCCATTGGGATTATCTCCTAATCCATCGCCATCGGTATCCTTCCATTGTGAAGAATCTGTAGGGAAAGCATCGCCATTAGTCCCAAGTGTGTTATCACCATACCCATCACCATCGCTGTCTAAATATTGGTCCTCATTGTTTGGGAAGGCATCACCATTGGTCCCATTCGCATTGTCTCCTTTACCATCACCATCAGAATCAATCCATTGACTTGGATCTTGAGGGAATATATCCGCATTATTACCCTGTGGATTATCTCCATATCCATCACCATCTGCATCTGTCTGTTGAGTGGGGTCGTTTGGAAATGAATCTACTATGTCCACAACTCCATCGTCATCATTATCAATATCAAACATCAAAATATCGGACTTATCTGAAAAAGATACGAGCAAGAAGAACGACTCGTTCAAACCCAATTTAATACCAACAACATCACCAAGTGATGAAAAGGATTTATCTTCAGACAAACTTGTTCCATTCAGTATCGACAAAAAACCATTATTAGTGCCGACAATCAAGTTACCGTCCCCTGTTTCGATAGCTGAACGGATGGTGCCACCATTTTGTAGATAGGTATCACCAGTCTTTTGCCAATCGGTTGTCGAATAGGTCAGAAGTTGCCCCGTTACGGATACTACCAATAGGGTTGAGTCATTATCAATCAAATAGAAGCCTGCCACATAACTTTCAATGTCCATCAATTCACGTTCATGGGTACCATTTGCTGCTGATATACGGACAATTAAATCGTGGCCACCTGTCACTACCCTACCATCAGGTAGACCAATAATGGTTGAAAGTTTGATTGAATGTGCTGCAGTGGTGACCCCAGTATCGGTAGTATTTTCATATCTCATTGCAAATTTATAGACTCGATTACTCGCCCAAAGTTCACCTTGGCTCCCCCATGCAACTGCATCAACACCACTGGAAACTGGAAGGGAGTAAAGTACTGAACGAAGTTCTGTGGAAATCACAATTACTCCTGTATCGGTACTAATCGCCAACCGATGTTGATGATTGTCTATTGATCCACCGTTGATTGTAGTATTGAGATCGACGCTCCATACTTGATTGAGGGTACCATCATCATCTAAATCGTATGCTGTAATCCCCCCGGAATTATTGGCTATTACTGTGAGTCCATCATAAGTTTGCCACCATCCTGTTGAACTACTATCAAATTCAGATATCGAACCCGCATTTGCAAGTCCAGAAGCGGTGGCTGTAGAAGAAAAAATAAGTGGAATTGTGATACCGAGGAGAAGGATTGCAGTTAGGCCCAACTGACGACGCATAGCACCTTGAGATGCGTTTTACCTTTCAATGCGACGATTACCCGATTATTTGATAAACGGCCTTATCCGAACTATAATTTCATCATTCTTCTTCTTGGACTGCTGCTTCAACTGGCGTGAGAGTTGGCTTTACTGGAGTCAACTTAGCAACCTCAGAAGTTGTTGATGGAGTGAGAATCTTGACACTGGTCTTAACTGGTCGTAATGTTGCTGTTTCTGCTTCCTTGGGCTGAAGAACTGGTCGGCGAACTGGCTTTAGTACTTCGATTTGCTTTGATTCCCCGGCTTCTGTTGAGGGACGACTGAGATCCAGAATTACTGCTTCATCACGAACTAAGCGGCCACCCCTTGGAGGTCCACGCTTTGATGTGGGTGGCGCGGGAGAATCATCCTGAGGAGGTGTTCGAACAAGGGTACCGCCACCTGGTGGCCCTCTAGATATCTTTTCAAGTATCTCGGAAGTGTCTGCAACTGTTTCGACATCATCAGTTTCTTCGTCGTCCCAATCATCCTTTTCAGCTATCTCCGCCAAAGGAGAAGGTGAATCGGCTAGAGCCTTCTGACCTAGTTCTTCACCTTGAGATACAATCTCTTCCTGAGCTATGTCACTTAGTGAACGAGCAGGCTTTTCGGGCTCTGAATCAATCTTGACAGGTGGCCTTACCGGAATTAAGCGGTCTACCAAACCAGAATCTGCTGTAGGTCTAGGGATTATTGTGGTTGGTTGTGAAATTGGCTTAGGTTCTGCTCTTTGGCCTATTGGTGCACGTGCAGGTGCTAAACGGTCACCGGCGGGCTTGAGTGAGTCCAAAGGTGCTGCTGTCTGTGAACCGAGACCAAGCGGGGAAGACTCCAGCTGACCTAAGCGACCGCCCCCACGTAAGCCACCCAACTTACCTGGGGCTGTCTCAGGCATTTGTCCTTGAGCACCTTTGAGAGCACCCATCCAGCGTTCCCTGCGAGCAAGAACGTCATCTTGTGACTCAAGATTTTCAACTTCATCCTCCATCTGCTTGAGGCGTATTTCATCTTCAAGGTCCTCATCTGAGACAAGGTTGCGCTCAAGTTGACCACGAATCTTCTCCTCAGCAACTTGCTTGAATTCCTCCGAACGTTGCTCCAAGGTGGCGAGTCGCTCACGTATCTCTGTTCTCTTGACTGAGAGTTGTGCCTCGATTTCTGCTCTAATTTCAGATTCTCTACGACGCACTTCAATGAGTGCCTTGTTACGCATGATTTCTTCTCTCTTGGAGAGTTGACGCTCCAACTGATCTGTGACCTCTTGCTCCTTACGGCCGCGGAATTCTCTCAAGCGCGCTTCCATTTCAACTTCGAGTTCCATTGCAGTTTCCTGTTTCAGCAAATCAAGTGAAGTCTCTTGGGATATCTTCTCGTTGCGCACACGAGCATCAATCTCAGCCATGATTTGGCGTTGAACTGCTGACTCTTTGGCACGGAACTCCTGTTCCAATTGATCAATCCACTCTTGTTTGCGTGATTCAAAGGAGGATGAGAGTTGTTCCCGTAACTCTATTTCTCTATCATGACGGAATCTAGATAATCGGCTAGAGATTTCGCCCTCACGGGTCCTACGATATACCTCAAAATCATTTGATAACTTTGATTCAAGAGTATCTTCGATTTCAAGGTTAAGCGCGTGTTCAATTTCGTCAATTGATTGGCTGAATGTCAAATCATAACGTTCACGCAAGCGCTGTTTACGTTCAGCGATGCGTTCGCCGTACTGCTTCCGAAGTTCACTTAGAATTGAAGAGCGGACTTCATCTCTCTTACGAGCGACTGCTAACTCAAGATCCTGCTGCATTCTCTCTTCAAGTTTTTCAGTTTCAGAAGTTAGACGCTGTTCAAGTTCATCTTGAAGATCCTTGGCTATCTCTTCCTCAAGTCGGTGAGCACGATGTTCGTACTCACTTCTCAAGCGTGCCTCGCGTGCGCGGAGGCGGCTGCGTAATTGCTGTTCAAGACGGTGGCGAATACCATCACGGAGTTGAATTTCTCTCTCTGCAAGACGCGCCTGCTGCTCAGATTCAATAGTTTCAGACTGAATTTCTTCCTCGGATTTTAGTTGCTCTTCCATCTCTGACTTCAATTCAGATTCAAGATTGCTCAATTGTTCTTGGAGTGCTTGAGTTGCTTCAATTTCCATTTTCTCTTGAAGGAAAGCTCGGCGGCGCTCAAACTCTTGACTCATCTCTTCAGAAAGTTGTGATTGGAGTTGCTCTCTACTCGTAGAAAGACGGCGCTCTCGTTCAACCTCAAGTTGTTCTTTGAGAGAAATTTCCTCCCTCTCAAGTCGCATATCCAACTCTTCACGTAGAATCTCCTCTTCTCTGCCTAGAGTTTTCATCTCTAGACGAGAAAGTTCTGATTCCATCTCCTCTCTCATTTCTGATTCAAGATTAGTGAGAATAGATTGATGCTCCAACTGTAGGGCTCGACTCATTGCACCTTTTGCCGTGCTAAGACGTTCAGATTGTTCTTTCAGGCGGAGGCGGCGCTCCCTTGAGAGATTTTGACGAAGGGATTCTTCATCGTTGAGATTAGCAGAAATTTGACCTGCTCTCTGTGCAGAAGGGGAGTCTGAGCCAGTTATTTGATGACGTAATTCTGCGAGTGATTGGTTGTCACCAGTAACAACCCGCTTCTTCAATTGAGCCAACTTCGCTTCTGTTTCAGTCAGGGTCCCATCCCCTTGGAGCAGTACGCTCCTATTATGTTCCTGCAACTCTCTTCCTATTTGAGTGGTTAGGGTGACATTATCCGTCAAACGGTCGTTCTTACACCCCAACGGGGATTTGCCGTCATTCCCACTGGAAAGAGGTGATTGGTCCTCAAAATGTGACTTTGAATGATTCTTCACAGGCAGGGCAGATAATTTTTCTGGAACCTGGGCGTGGTCTAAGTCGGAGGCGGCGCTCACAGGCAGGGCATGATATCTCTACCTTGACAACCTTTGGATTGATGATGAATTGATTTGCACAGGAAGAACAAGCCACTGTTGCAGGTCTATCATCCACTCCACAAATCAAAACTTTGGAACAAGAAGGGCAAGCTACCCTCTCTTCCATCCACTCTTTTCGAGTTGCTTCATGGTCGACACGCACAACTGCTCCGCATAGAGTACAGGTCTTCTCACCAAGACCGATGGGAAGTAAACCATCACAATTAGGACAGTTGATGAGAGGGGGGGCTATACCTGAATCCACATCCAACGTAACATCATTGCCAATGTCCTCATCATCACCGCTCAAAATTACACCTCAATTCCTTGATTTGCCAATAATGAGAATACCACTTGGTGTGAATGTAAACGGTAAATCGAGTCCAATCCCCCACTCCTCGGCGACAGATTCTAGCATCTTTTTTGCTGCAATTGCATCTCTTGCTGAACTAGGAATTTCAACCCAATGAATATCTGCGCCCCTACGAATAAGTGAGGTGACCTCCTCGGGAAGTCCGGTCAAATCTGGTTGAGTAGTAGTGCTATCACCTTCAAGATCAATTGGTCCAGTAAGTCTCCACCAACGTGCGCGCCCTTGGTTACGGTGGTTCTCAATTATGCCAGCTTTCGTCAATTGTTGTAAATGGTGATAAAGATGATAGCGGGTGACTTTGATGGCTTCCTGAATTTGAACTGTTGATTTTTCTTCTACATCCTGTAGAGTCTTAACGATGCCCCTCCTCGTCTCATGAGCAAGTGCCACTTTACGGGAGTCTCCACGAATCTTCGTCATTACCATTCCTCCGGTTATTGCATTTCAATCGGTACTATGCTATAACAAGTTGCGTCATTTATTTGCTTGCAAGCATCAGGGCCTTGAGAGATTTCCACGCTTCAATACAATCCGCACCAAGTTGTTTGAACAGGGTACCAAGTATACCGAAACGACTCATTCCCTTATCAGCCAACCAAATGCCATTGAGAATAATGATGAGGGCGCTGGCTTCGTGTACAAAGACACCAATCGCCAGACTTGAATGCCATTGATCAATAACCGAAATAACCAACAATATTGTGACTATTAAGGAGATTAAAAGATTAATCTGAACTATTTTTTTTGCTTTTCTAGAGAGGCGAATAAGACGCGAAAGGATTTGTGGGTCTTTACTAGGAATCAATACATCAGCTGCTTCGAGATTAACGCTTTCGCCACTCCCTACAGCAACACCCACATCGGCTGAAGCAAGAGCGGCGGCGTCATTGAAGCCATCACCAGCCATTAATGTGCAGAGAGCCTGGCTACGTCGTTGTACCCATATTGCCTTACCATCAGGGTCAATGCTACCGCGACAAAATTTTTCTTCAATCCCTAACTTATCACCCAACGCCTCCACAGCAGATTGGGAATCGCCTGAAAGTAATTCAACAGAAATACCCAATTCTTTCAAATCTGAGATTAGATTTGTTGCACCATCACGCAAATCATCGTTATTGAAAATAAACAAGGCCAGTGCTACTTTGCTTTTCGATAGCAGCGATAGACCAAATCCTTTGGCACGGGCATCCGAGGCGGCCAATGCAAGTGCTTTGGGGATTGTTACTCCTTCATCAATCAACCAATTCTCGCTACCAAATCTAACTTTGAATCTACTAACTTTGCCACTGACTCCAGCCACTTCATCTGAGATGGATGTGACTTTGAGAGGCAATATTTCTTGGCTAGAAGCTGCAACCAAAATAGTATCCGCATAGGGATGGTTACTGCGCTGTTCCAAACCAGCAGCCAAAGAAAGTACCTCATCCATCTCTACACCATCTGATAATACAACCGAATCGAGACGCGGATGGCCACTAGTCAATGTCCCAGTCTTATCTAACAAAGCTAGGTCAACCCGAGCAGTGCGCTCAAGCACGTCCCCCCCGCGAGCAATTATTCCGTAATGTGCTGCGTTAGAAAGAGCAGTCGCGTGGGGAATCGGAGCAGCTAGAAGGAGTGCGCATGGGCAAGCAACCACCCATAACAACAACATCATCATCAAATCACCAAAAAAGAGACCTACTACGGCCCCACCAATAACTACTGTAGGAACCCAGAATTTAGTGAAATATTCAACGGATGACTGTAAGCGAGGAGGTTGGTCACGGTAAGTGTGGACCCTTTCAATAAGCCCTGATAGTTTTGTATCATTTCCAACTGCTGATACTTCAATGAGTACTGGACCACGAATCAGTACGAGACCCGCTTCTACAAAGACTCCTGATTCTATCCTTATTGGGACACTTTCCCCTGTCATCGGAGCGCGGTCAATCTGCCCAATTCCTTCTACAACAAAACCATCTACTGGAATCAGTTCCCCACTTCTCACTTCAACAAGATTGCCCAATTGTACCAAATCAATGGGCACCTTATGTGGCTCTGGATGTGATGGATCAAGTGAGGAACTCGGTGAATGGCTTACACTGAAAGTAGTAGAGGACACATCCTCTGTTTTGGTTTGACCTGCAGACACTACACGCGCCTGCTGAGGGAGGCGATCAAGGCCACCTTGCATCGCCTCTCTTGCTCGAAGAAGTGCTGAATATTCTAGATGGCCACTTACTGATTCCAATAAAACTACCATCAATGCTTCAGGCCAATGTTGGAGAACTGCAGCACCGATGACTGCCATTGTAGTAAGTATCTGGAATCCTAATACTCTGTTTCTAATGCTGGCAACTGCCTCTTTGAACATTCTAAAACCGCCCACAACAACTCCAGATATACCCAGAAATGAAATAATAATTGTCGGGGCAGTTACCGCTTCAAGAATCATTACGAGTGGAATAATAAAAAGTGCAAATGATGCACCAATCAGCCTCTGATGTGTTAGAGATAACCCCGACACTTCTCCTTCAATCAAATTGAGTTTACTGCCTGTCATTCTTTCTAAGGTAAGTTCTAGTTCAGACCGGTAGGAAGGAGCGAGAGAATTAGGGGTTTGAATTAAGATGGAATCACCATCCAATTTGACTGCAAGAATGCCTAATGCAGATTGAATCAATCGTTTGAGTGATTTGATGTCACATTTTTGACGTTCCAAGACTGATTCTACTGTAACGCCACGCAACCGCATCCACGGCACATCAGGTTCGTAACCTAGGCTCGTGAGAATGTCATTTACCTTGAATAAGTCGCCTTTGCCCAAATCAATACTAAGTCGAACAAGTCCATCTGCATGAGTGATTTCACACGATGTAACTGCTATGTTCTTACTCATTGCTGAGGTTGCTTTCATTGCACAATCAGGACAATCCATGCCACGTATTTGCCATTGGAAATCGTGAATTCCGTCGGTAACAATTTCCACACCAGAGGTGTCTTCTTCAATAGGTGATGATTCCGTAATATTAGTTTCAGTAGAAGGCTCAACGACTACCGAAACTGAAGTTAGATCTTCTTCCTCGCAACAATCATCAGCACATGATTCAGTAACAGGTTCTGCCGAAACCTCATCATCTGAATCGTCGAAAAAGATGAAATCATCGGATTCATCCTCCTTACGCTGGCGCATGCTTTGACCTATTGCATGACCTGTTTGAATGTGACGGCGTATGAAAAGAAATAAACGGGTGAGGTTTTCAATTGGGAAATTGATTTTCATATTGGAAAATTAGAATCCATCTAATTGAGATTCATGGTGTGCGGGCCAAGGTAGTGCAGGGAGCAGGATTCGAACCTGCGAAGCACTAAGCAGTGGATCTTGAGCCCACCCCCTTTGACCACTCGGGTACCCCTGCGGTGGGCTTGGCTGGGTGCTTCCCTTTGTCATTCTTCCTCATGTAGTGATTCTGCTGTAGTTAGAATCTCTGGGGGGGGGCCTGCCCATTCTGGCCAATCATCGAGCCCCCAAGGCGGAGGCGGTGGTATCTCATCTTCATCTTCTTCATCTTCATCCCAGTCATCCTCAACCCGTTGTGATATGGCAATGGCCATCACCATTACAGAAACAATTAGAATCAAGAAACCGATAATCATAGGCGTATTGAGTGACGATAAGAAGGCCTCGCTTGTAGTCTGTTCCCGTACGAGACCAACTGGCACACTAGTCAAATTATTAGTATTATCATCTAACACAAGATAGAGTTGTAAATCACCAGAACTCCATGCCTCTACATCGAATGTGAATAGTGCGTGCTGTTGAGGCAATAATGAGACATTTGTTTCATTGAGAACAATATATCGCCCACCACTACCACCACTGGCTTGCCAAGTCCAAAGGCCAATCTTTGTCTCTCCCATGTCGTTTCCTTCATTGAAGACTCTGCCATCAATAGTGAAAATGGAATTTATGCTTGGCTGATATGGATTTACTGACAAATCTGAAATCACCGGGTGAAAATAGATGACACGAAGTTGAGGCATACGTGCATCCCCTTCGCTCCCAAACCCCACAAATGGATGCCCCGCTAAATCACTACCCTCGACCCAAACCACCATGTCATCCCCAGGTAATAGAAGAGTATGATTGATATCAAAATCAATCCTTGAAGAGTAAGTCCATGCTCCATCATAATTGGTAGCTAAGGGCAATTCAGCCACACCATGCATACCTAAGATTTCCACTCCATGACGACGGAAGGACCAATGCATACTCAATGCACCATCATCCATCCCCCCCATCTCATGAATTTGAATTGTAACCAGTTGCTGGAGCATCTGATTGGAATTAATTATGTTCAAAGTAGTATCAGGGAAATCAACTACTGGCGCAACTGCATCAATAACCAAGTCAAAAGACAAAGCACCAATTGGCACCGTTGTAGTGCCCCCCGAAACTGCTGCTGTGACCACTGCTGTACCTTGATTCCAACGGTTTTTTAGGACTTCATTAGTAGTTGTGAAACTTTGATTAGAGTTGAGTTCTGTCTGCCAATATTCTGGTTCATTTTGACTGTCATCCATACTGAGAAGTACTTCCCATTCGTCATCTAATGTCACATTTGCTTGATTTGCTTGGTGGGCTAGGCGACCTGAAAAATTGAAGCGGTCATCTGGTTGTAAGTATAGTACTCCATCAACCAAACCACTACCAGGAGGTGATAGATCAATTGCTTGGCTGAGAACCAATTCTATTCGCCCATCTATACTCCAAGCTAGATGACTCAAGGTGCCACCCCCGAGTTCTAGTAATTGGCCATGTTCGACTATAGAAATGCTGGGGGGTTGAGAGGAAACGTTCCAAGAATCAGGAGCATCTGCTCCAATACGGAATCGAATGGCAACATTGAATGAACCTGCTGCAAGTTCTGTAATAGTTACACTAACGGGGGTGATGGGTGAATCATCATCTACTGCTATTGTCCTAGAAAGAGGAGTGAGCCAAATATCACCTCGTGAATCGCCCGTGGCAAGATTTACCGAAATGTTATCTAGTGAACCAATTCCATTGCCATCGGATAATGAAAATGAAATCTCATGGGTCGTACCCACAAGTAAGTTATTCCCCCACCTATCCAGTTTGATGGAAGGAAGTGACAGTGTGGTTGGAAGGTCTTCTTGAGTGATTAGAGTGGCCATGTCATTATTTATTCCTGGACCACCACCATTCTCAACAGGGTGGCCTGCTAAGTCTGTCCCTGTAACATAGAGTGAAACTCTGTTTAATTCGCCATTATCGAAGATATCGATGGCTGGAAAGTCTATCCTAACAGTGCCTTGTAGATTGATTGGTGTAATTTGCCTAGAAATCGAGTACTCCCCTTCATCGGCCTCGGAATCACCGTCGGTATCATCGAGCCCCTCTCGCCATATGTGGAGATCTAAAGGTCCGCCAAATGCTTCAATTTCGGTTACTTCAACAAAAATAGGTAACAGCCTATCTTCGGGCCAAACATTGCCGTCAGCTAACCTTACGCCGCTCGGCGTATGAACCATCAATGGTGATAATGTAGGGGGGTTTGCATCGATTACCAGAGTGACTGGCGTTCTATCTTTCGTTGCATCAATTGCACCATTTAGAGGCACGCCACTGGGGCCAGGTCTGAGAATCCATGATGTGAGATTGACTTCACCACTATCTTCATTGAGAGGAACGGTTGCATTCCAATGTCCATCATTGCCACTTGAGGCGGCTATCTGATAATTTCCCGACTCGCCTTCTACTTGGATGGTGACCAAGAAATTATCGTCCGAGGGGCGCATGCTAGAATCCTCAAAGCGAACTGTTCCTAATACTTCAACAGCCGAGCCAGCTGCGATTTCGAATGGGTAAGAAGGTGAGCCACGAGTGGATAGTAAACGATTGTCTGCGCCTCTTACTTCCCATGAGTCTATTTCCATATCATTCTCAATCGCTTTGGAACTAACACCTATCCTGACAATGTCGGGAGTCAAATGCTCTCCATTTGCCCCCCAAGATTCTGATATGACATCTATCCAATCAACATCATCCCAACCCCATTCAGTCTGTAATTCCCAAGTTATTCTCCAGCCATCATCAATAGGTACAACGGAGCTGTTAGAGATATTGATGGCAACTTGACCACCTCCCCCAGTCTGGAAGAAGTTACCTCCTAAGTCAAAATCTGTTGCAGACAATGAGATCAAGAAACCTTGTTGTGTTAGAAGAGATAAATTGGCACGTACTATTTCAGTGGCTGTGAATAGATGCGTGTGTTCTGTAGTTACAACTGTGGTTCTATCAGGAACCCAAGATTGAGGTACTGCTACAATTTCATCTGTGATAAGGGGTTTGTGTTCCACTCCGCCCCACAAAGAAACCCCGCCTGCATCTGCCTTTATTTGAACTGGGATTTCATGCATGCCATTTACTACAGTAGTGGCATTCATTGCATTGGCCACCACTGGTCCGAGTCCTGTCAAATTCTCCGTCAAGAGATAGTTGACACCATAAATTTGGAACTGAGTTGAATCGGTTGTATTCAATGAAATAGCAACCTGCTTCCAATCTCTTGTGGCGTTTGACCAAGGTTCTGCCGCCTGGGCATTGATTGATTGTATAACTGCCCAGTTCAACGGCACCATCAGCCCTAGGCCATTCGATACTACCTGCTGATTCAGTAGTGTTGCCCCGCCTATTGAAAGATTAACCACCACAGACTGCTGATTGGTTTGCACACCTACCAAGCCACCTGTCACAATAGCCCCTTCAGGGATGAGGATAGAAAGGGAATTCGTGCCATTCGATTGACTATCAATAGTTGCGTCACGCGCATTGGATAACATGAGGGAATCCTGCCATCCTAATTGACCGCGGCCGTCATCCCCTTCGGAAAATTCCCATTCTAGCGTACCGTCATCACCAATATCGACGGTGACATTTAACCCGGGTTGTAATATTCTGCCTTTTACCTGAATAGAATGAAGCCAGCCACCTGGTTGCAAGTCAATCTGAACCCTATATGCAGCAAGTGGTACATTTCTTTGAACTGTTACATTACTCAATGCCCCACTGTAAAAGGGGATACCCATTTCATCAATAAGTTTGACAATAGCGCCTGAGCCAATACCAGATATCTCAAATGTCTGCAGTGGATTATTACCATAGGTTAGTGATCCTGTAATTGACTGAGTGGATAGAACGGGGTTTGTCATATTACCAGATGTTTTGTTTAAATCCAAATGTGGGGAGATTACCCAGCCGTTGGTAGAATCTCGGGTAGAAAAAATGGTGGCGGCACCAACATACAAGGCGTGAACCTTTGGAGTTAATTGTGGGATATCGGTGCCCATTTCTATTTTGATTCTTATCTTGGAATCGAGAGAACCCGGTAATGGAATAATAGGGAAACTGAGATTTGCCATATTTGGTACAATGGTGCCGTCCTCGTATAGCAAGGTACAACGTATCCATGTACCGTTGGGAACTGACGCGTCTACATCGATGGCACCCCCCCCATTTCGACTGGTGTCAATTGGACCTGAAATCCAAGTGCCATTCTCCTCAAACCAGTCGACATAGAGCCCAACATCATCGAGATACCAGCCATCTGACTCAACATATTGGTCTGTGAAAAAAGAGAAACGAAGGCGTATACCTTGACCACCGAATTGACTAACATCAGCTTGTTTTGTAACCCACGACTTGCCGACTCCCGTACCTCTTTGGCCATGGCATGTTGGTATTGAATTACTACCGTCAAAAGCCCATAGGTTGTATATTTCTGATGCTGTGTTCAAATTCTGAAATGTATCATAGAAGTTGGGTTCATTCACCCCATATGGAAACCAAGTACGACCATCGTCTGTTGAAACATAAAGAACCCCTCCATCCCATGAAACCTCTGCACAAATGAATTGTTTGAATGAAATACGGGCGTGGCTATCTGCAGGGATGTTCAATACTGGCGAAGTAAGGTGGGTCCATGTGTTTGGTTGATACAAATTTCCGAATTCAATACCGGCATAGTGTGAACCATTAGATGGTGTATCTGGCCCATAACTCCAGTTCGAGTTATGAGAGTGGAATTCCCAGCCTGAACCTCTAATAGTTTCTGTTCCCCAACCTTCAGGAAGGAGTGGCGAATCATCAAAAGAATCATACTGATAAGTTGGACCATTTACTCCATACAAAGGCAAATATTGCCATTCATCAAATCCAGTTCCAATACCACTGTGTATGATATTCCCATTATTGATATCTGTAAAATTCAAATTCAAATGAGTGGTTTGGTTACTTGTTGTGCCTGAAGTAATTATCACATCATCCAAGAACAAACCTTCTGGTGGATTAAGTGTAGTTCCGCCATATCCTGAACCGGGAAAATTATCGGTCTCCAAATAGACTCTAATGTAAACAGATGAATTACCTGCAAGCGTTTGTGGAAGTGGATGGGAAAGGTGCTTCCAACCTTTTGAATCATCAATAAACATCTGACCACCTATGACAACTCCAAAAGCGGGCATGTCGGCAGAAAATGGTGTCCAAGGTGGCCAAGCACTGGAACTATTGAGTGACCACTCCCAACGAAAATTGTCATAGATATCACCCTCCATGTCGAAATCAACTTCGTAGTCAAGCATGATTGGGCCACTTGCATTTGAGAGATTGACTTCAAACATCAAGTAGGATTCAGCATCACCCATATAGGCACCTGTGAGGTTACCGTGAAACCATGCGCCGGAGTCAGTTCCAACATTTGTTAGATTTACATTGTCAATGAACCAACCAGGGCGTTGTACAGTTGAGTTGATATCAGTCCAAGCTACGAATCGGAATCGAACTGTACTGGCATTGGTGATGCCGGGTTGGTTGTCAAGATGGAATGCTGCCTGCTGCCAACCGGTGGCATTGGGTGAAGCCCATACCTCAAAATTAGAACCACCACTTCCATTTGGTGAAGGTGCAGCAGAACTGATGCGGTTATTGTAGCCCCCTTCAGGAGTAATATAGTTCCAAGATTGGCCGCCATCAATGCTCATCTCAACCCACGCCCCATCAGCATTACCAGAACCCAAAGAAGGAGTGTACATATGCTGCCAATGTGAAAAAGTGAGGTTGAAATCGTTGATAATTGTGGGTACATAGAAATCTGGAGATTCCATCCATGTGTGTACTCCATTTGGTAATGACTGGTCGGCTATGGTGGCAATGATATATCGTCCTGTTACACCACCAATCGGAATTAAGCCACCACTAGATTCTCTAGCAGAGCCATTCAATTGTCCCGGTATGCCTAGCATATCGCTTACCTCCCAAATTCCTGGTGTACCACCCATTGACCAATCTTGTAAGGTTCGAATTAAAGTTTCAAAATCATTGATACGACCAACTGAATGATTGGCATCTAGACTCAAAGCACCATCAAAGAAATTAGTTGTTGTTGAATTCGCCAAACCCCAACTGAAATTGAGTTGCCCGGGCGCATCTTCCTCCCATACAATACCTGTACCGAGATCTGAATTACTATCTTCACCAACCTCAAGCCACGCATCAAGGATTGTTTCGCCCTCGGGAATCGAAAAGCCCGCGATAATAGTGTTACCACCACCCCCACCTAAATCAGCCACACTTGGCCCTGACCAATTAGACTGAGTTGAAGTGGCAAACGGGGAAAGGGGAGTCAAGATGAATATCAACACAATGAGAAATGAGCGCCGCGACAATGAATTACGCAACATGGCTCCGCCTCCGCACTTTCCTGTGTGTGCTTTCTTCGTTTGAATGCTCTCCAACAGAGGGTATACTATCACCCTCTAGTATCAGTTCAAGGTGAAGCATTCTTAGGGTGCCCCTGCGCAGGGGGGTTCCGGGCGACCTAAATGGTGAGTGATGAGGGTGATATCACGCAGGTCAGCACTGCTCAATTACAGGCTATTGAAAACCAATTATTCAGCCTAGTTCGCCAACAAGCAAAGCGTAATCACCCGATTGAATTACCTCGTCCTGACTTTTGGACTCAAGTGGCAGTTCTTCTCGCCAACATTGATACTGAGTTAGCAGAAATTGGGAAAAATGAAGGGTGGAGCGCCAAGGCTGTAAATCTGAGTAGAAAACAAGGAAATGTCAGAAGAGCGGTTGCTGATTTAACTCAACATCGACTTACTTCATTTGTTCGTCACGCTTCGACCGACAATCTCACTTTAGCGCCCCACGGTGACGCTCTAGGTGAAGCAAAGAAGAATTTGACGCCACTCGATTGGCAGCGGCATGATGTGGCAGAAAGATCTTTTTACGAAGGATTAAATGAATTGATTGAGAAATACAAACACCAAGTATCGTGGAATGTATTGCAACAAGGGTTACTAGCTGAGGTGGGGGAACTCCAACAGTAAAGCCAGGAACTACTCAACTAGACTCCTTTGTCAAGCAGAAAGGGGGGCTCACTGGACAGGGGCCACCTAAAATTGAGGTTGAAAAAACTGAGAGAGACCCATACGATGATCCAGATGATGATGAGGAAGATAGAATTTCTCGTATGAGTGCCTACCCCACATCAGGGATGATCAATCCTGATGTTTCCTCTAGTTCAGCGGATGAGGCTACAGCAACATCTCATGACGAAGAGGATGGAGGTTTGGATAGCGATAGTTCAGATGCCTCTACAAATATGATTCGAATCAAGATATTGCAAGATTTACCTGAACCCATCATTGATGCCGATGGCAATGAATTAGAATTGATGACTGGCGATATAGAATTCTGTGACTTCAACTATGCCTCTGGATTAATTGCTGCTGGATTAGCCGAAAAAGCAAGCCTTTGAGAATACGCTCATAATTGAGTGAACTATCTAATCTGACCAAGTCAAATTCAAGTTACATTTCGTAGGGTGATTTCAATAGTCACCGTGTCAGGGATATCCAAGCCGTGAACGACCCGTGCTAGTACTGCCTCATCTTTTGCCGAATTAATCTCTAACTCGATTAGACGCTTGTGAACTCGCATCTCCCAGTGATCCCAAGTCTCGCAACCTTCCCCATCGGGACTCTTGCGGCAAGGAACTACAAGACGGCGGGTGGGTAGAGGAATTGGGCCTCGCATTGAGACACCTGTCTGCTCTGAAATATTCTTAATTCCGTTGCACAACGTGTCAACATGCTCGTGATTGAGCCCCGTGACCTTGATTGCTGTGATACTTGCCATGAGGAGACCAACCTATGAGTTATCTTCGGTTTTTTCTCCAACTATTGGCAATCACTTCTTCTCAATCTTCATGCAAACGCCAGCGGCCACGGTCTTACCCATGTCACGGATAGCGAAGCGGGATAGTTCTGGGAACGTATCTGCCTGCTCAATTGCCATTGGCTTGGTTGGTTGGAAGCGAACTAGACATGCATCACCAGTGACGAGGAAGTCAGGGTTGGCTGTCTTCTCTCCCTTGCTGGTCTTCTCAAGCAAATCTACGAAGCGAACTGCAACTTGAGATGTGTGAGCGTGGAACACGGGTGTGTATCCAGCACCAATTGCCTTAGGGATGTCCATCAACTGAATCTGACCAATGAAGGTCTCATCGTGGCGTACATACATTGGAGGTTTGTCTGTGTAACCAGCAACGTCACCACGGCGGATGTCAGTTGCTGCTAGACCACGAACATTGAATCCAACGTTGTCACCAGGTTCTGCTCGATCGACCACTGTGTGGTGCATCTCGATTGATTTGACTTCTGCACTCTGTTCGCTTGGGTTGAACTGAACAACCTTTCCTGAGTTTAGGACACCTGTCTCAACCTTACCGACTGGGACTGTACCAATTCCGCCAATCTTGTAGACATCTTGAATTGGCAAGCGAAGTGGCTTGTCAACTGGCTTTGGAGGCATCTGAACTGCATCAATTGCTTCGAAGAGGGTCATACCGCTATACCAAGACATGTTATCGCTCTTGTTGAAGATGTTGTCACCAGCAAGTGAACTACCTGCGATGAAAGTGACCTTTGATGGATCGAATCCTGCCATCTTGAGTAGATTACTGGTTTCCTCAACGACTTCGTTAAAACGAGTCTCAGAATAATCAACACCAGAGATATCCATCTTGTTGACATTGACGATGAGTTCCTTAACACCCAATACACGGGCTAGGAAAGTGTGCTCTTTTGTCTGAGCATTGACACCATCGTTTGCTGCAACACAGAGAACTGCTGCGTCTGCTTGGCTGGTGCCGGTAATCATGTTCTTGACGAAATCTCGGTGACCTGGTGCGTCAATGACGGTGAAGTAATAGTTAGGAGTAAAGAACTCCTTGTGTGCGACATCGATAGTAATACCACGCTCTCGCTCTTCCTTCAATCCATCCATTACGTAGGCGAATCCGAATCCCGCCTTCCCTCGCTCTGCCGCTTCCTTCTCGAACTTCTCTATGACGTGAGGCTCGATGTGCCCGCTGTCCAGCATTAAACGTCCTACTGTGGTCGATTTGCCGTGGTCAACGTGACCTACGAACACTATATTCAGGTGCGGCTTGCTTTTATCTTCCCATTGTACACTCATGGTTATACTCTCCTTTGAGTGAGTCGGCCGACTCACCCCCCCTATTTGAACTAAACGCCACGGAAGTGCATATTCAAGGGTAGTGAAAACGCACAACTGAGTTGCAGATAACCTCATTTGTACTTGAGAATAATCTGTAGTTCAAGTATTTCTGCGTTATGCTGTTTGGTATTGAAAACTTGGACTGTCCATTGACCATCCAAATAGGTACGGAAATCTCCGGTGCTGGAAGTCATTGTCAAACAGTAATTGTCATCAGAACAATCTGAGTCTGTTTGTTGCTCATCAGAATTAGCGCTGCTGTTGCGTACTTCTTCATCGGTTTGGTTGAAGAAATAGAGATCCATTCTATTATCCAAGGAAATACCAATCCCAGGATCTTCCTTTGGATAGACGAGTCTTGCTTTGAACTGATTCAATTTGTGTGAGTTCTCCAAATCATAAGTTAAGGGGGCAGTAAAATCTTCTCGGGGGTTTTCTGCAGAATTATTGCGATCAATCTCAATATCACTCCATTTTGCACGGGCGTTGACATAGACCCATGTATCCTCAGTGGAATACATGCCTTGGTCATCTGTGACGGTCAGTTGAATCTTCCATTCACCTGGGGGAACTTCCCATTGATATGTC
>Ga0187827_10001533_pt1 | contig 33789 bp, 28 predicted proteins | sample ETNtaG_39_FD_167969 | JGI IMG/M metagenome (GOLD analysis project Ga0187827, IMG submission 167969) | Marine microbial and viral communities from oxygen minimum zone, Eastern Pacific Ocean - ETNP2014_SV_150_PacBio MetaG (Illumina Assembly) | ecosystem: Environmental > Aquatic > Marine > Hypoxic...
AGGCTTTTTTGGGGCTGCTTTTTTAGCTGCAGGCTTTTTTGGGGCTGCTTTTTTAGCTGCAGGCTTTTTTGGGGCTGCTTTTTTAGCAACCGCAGGTTTCTTTACTGCCGTTTTTGGAGATACTGCTTTTGGTTCCTTGGTATGAGCAACCTTCTTTTCGGCTTTCTTACCAGAAGCAATGGCTGCCTGATTTAACGCTTTAAGACGGTTTTTATTACGACGATGTTTTTTCGCCACAAGTTTCTGTTTTTTATTCATTTTTTTCCTTTTAATTCATTAAATATTTGCGGGAACGTTTGGGAATCGAACCCAACTCCCCGCTTATCACGGGGACAACGGTGTTGAAGACCGCGAGGGGCACCAGCCTCCTAATCATTCCCAAATTGTCTATTCAGGGTTATTTAAGACCCGGAAATCTAATCCAAATTTCTTTTTCAATTTCTGTCCAATTTTTTCTGCCGATGATTTTGTCTCGAAACGTACAATGCGGACGGCATGAAGTCTTTTCCCATTGGAGTTTACAGTATGTACCTCCGTCGCGAATCCATATTCCTGAAGCTGTTTCTTTAATCGATTCGCATTATCAAACTTTCCGAAAGCGCCAACCTGAACTACCCATGGTTTTTCAACACGTTTGGGCACAATGATTTTTCGTGCAGCTTTGAAAGATTTAATACGACTACTTGTGGTACCTGGATCTAACCGAACCAATTTAGCTTCTTTTGAAGAATTCTCCACCCCACCTATTTCATAACCTGAATAATTAAGACTGGGGTATAATTGTTTTAATGTCCTTACAGTTGTACTTGCCGTCGATTCTTCCCCAGTTGCTAAATAGGCATTGACCATTAGATCCATGGCTCTTTGATGATGTTTACCCTGAGGATATTTAGTTAATATTTTTTTAAACTGGACACTCGCTTGGGAATACAAACCGCGAGAAAATAAGTACTCCCCTATTTTCATTTCAGATTTAGGTGCAAAATCTGAATCGGGAAAGTTCTTAATTACATTTCGATATAATACCAGCGAAGAATCTCCATTCTCATTAAGCATTGCTTGAAGAAAATAAACACCTGCCTCATCCGGATATCGATTTAATAATTCTGGAAGTGATTCCTGCACATCCTCCATTTTACCCTTTTCAATCAAGGTTAAATATAGATCTATATTTTGAGCCGAAAGTTGCCATCCCCAAAGAATTGCAATTATCATAAATCCGCGGTACTTCATTTTCCATCAGTCGAGGTTAATAATTGAATAATGCCGTCGATTTGATTTGATAATTCATGCGGTTTGGATACGTTTAAGGAAAGCTTTAAACGCATTAACTGTGCGTGGATAGATTCATTATTTTTACTAAGCGCATCTTCAACAAGAGTCAATGCATTACTGTGCTCACCTTTTTCTTCTAATACATTGGCTAATTTTGCTAAAGCATTTAGATTCGCAGGATCCTTATCGAGGATTCGTTCGTAAAATTTTTCAACTTCACTAAATCGACCAAGATCGAATAATGCAGATTCAATCTTAGAATATATTTGTTGTCCATCCTCTGGATTAAGTATTGCAAACTTTTCCCAATTTTCAATCGCCTTTACCAAATCTCTATTTTCAGCGTATAAATCGCCCAATCTTAAAAAGGGCAACCCAAATTCCGGAGCTGTTTTCACTGCTTTTTGAAATTGAGCTTCTGCTTCTTTTTGCCGACCTTTTTCTAATTTATCCATACCTTGATATACCAAGAACCGAGCAATTTGATTTGGATCTTGGGATTGTGTCAATTTTTGGATTGATTTTGTAATTTGTGTGGCCTGATCCCAATTACGCTGTTTCTCAAATATATTAAGTAAAAATTCATTGGCCCATATACTTTTGCGATCGAGTTTTAATACCAATTCAGCTTCACGTTGGGCTTTGTTTAGTTGGCCGATTTGCATAAAATCGCGTGCTAAGGATTGGTGTATATCCCGCTTGATTTCATTATTTAAATTGGGTCGGACAGTGAGAGATTGATGTATCTTTATTGCTGCCTGAGCGTTGTCTTCTTCTCTTAATATATCACCCATTTGCAAATAGGCGTCAATATGGTTCGTATCTTGTTTAACCACATCTCTTAAGTGTTTCAAGGCCGTGCGCGTATCGCCCCTGACCATCGCATTCAAGGCGTGAGTATAAATTGATTCTGTTCGTTTTCGCTGTTTAGGCTTGAACAAATATAATAGAAATCCTCCTGCTGCAATTAGCAATAGGGCAATCAGTAAAATCCATTTCAAAGAATGCCTTCTCCTTCGTCTGAATCGTAAATACCTTCGTCAATGGCTACATTCCTTAGATCATTAAGTTCATCTGATAATCGGCGGTTTTTTGTTTTCAATGAACGAATTTCTGTTTTTGAAGAAAGGATATTAGTTACAGCAACACCATACCCAATTAAAATGCCGACAGATAATGCACCAAGCATTATCATCGCTACCTGAACATTTTCATATTTCGCAAATATCAAATCAACCGATACCATGTTGGTATTCTGCATTAAAAAGACCAAAACCAATACGAGCACGACCAATCCGGAAAATATTTTAACCAGTTTCATCAAGCTGCCTCCATTTCTTGAATATGAACAATTTCTCCATGTAATGTAATCCCGCGAGCATCCATTATTTTCACTGGAATTAAATCTTTAATTTTAACATTTTCCTTATTGAAAATGACCCATTTATTAGAATCTGTACGCCCAGCCCATTGTTTTTTTGATCGTTTACTTTCTTTCTCTACCAAAACCATCTCTACATTACCAATCATTTCTTTATTTCGAAATAAGGTATGTTTCTTCTGCATGTCAATTAGTCGTTCCAATCGATCTTGCTTTTCACCTTCCGAAACATGATCATCGTATTCTGCTGCTTTAGTTCCAGGTCTGGATGAATACTTAAAAGTGTATGCCGAATCAAATTGAATCGCTTCCATCACCGCCAAAGTTTCCTGAAACTCTAATTCATTTTCCCCAGGAAATCCCACTATAATATCTGTAGAAATCCCCACACCTGGTAGCATTTGTCGAATTTGTTTCGCCTGATATAGAAATTGATCATTGGTATACGTTCGGTTCATACGTTTGAGTACCGCATCATTCCCTGCCTGCAACGGTAGGTGAACATAATTACAAATATTGTCATGTTTGGCCATAACATTTAAAACATCTTGTGTCATATCTTCGGGGTGAGGCGAAGTGTATCGAATCCGTTTCAAACCCGATATTTTAGCCACTGAATCTAACAATTCATGAAATTTTTGACCTTCAAAATGATATGAGTTCACATTTTGTCCCAAAAGGGTGATTTCAACAAATCCATCAGAAACGGCTTGGATAGCCTCCTGTACAATACTATCAACACTTCGAGAGCGTTCCCTACCTCGGGTGAATGGCACAATACAAAATGTGCAAAACTTATCACAACCCCGCATGATAGAAATCCAAGCATTAATTCCTTCATGGCGACTGGGGAACATATCATCATACACTTCATAACGGGAAAGTTTGGTATCAACGGAATGGGAATAATCATCATTCCTGTCTTGTATCATTTCTGGTAAACGACGATAGGAATCAGGGCCTAAAACAATATCAACAAATGGCATAGATTCCAAAATATTTTCTCTCAAATTTTGTGCCATACACCCTAACACACCAATAATTGTTTTAGGATTTTGTCTCTTAATCTGGTGGTAATATCCAAGCCGAGAGTGAACTTTATCCTCTGCATGTTCCCGAATAGCGCAGGTATTCACAAAAATTGCATCTGCTGTATGAATGTCCTTTGATTCCGAAAATCCTTCCCGAGAAAGAAGACCAGAAACCAGTTCAGAGTCAGCGACATTCATCTGACAGCCAAATGTTTCAATGAAGTATGATTTACTCATGTTGTTAGCTTGAAAATTACTGTGAGGTGATTAGAGGAAAAAAGGCTTACTTCAAGTAGCCTGAGAAAAAATAATCCATAGGATTTTGGGGTGCACCATATTGATGAATTTCATAATGTAGGTGAGGGCCAGCTGATCGACCTGTATTTCCAGATGTCCCAATCAACTCACCGCGTAGCAATTCTTGTCCCCGTTTAACTTTTATTTTGGATAAATGAGCGTAAATCGTGCGGTATCCATTTCCATGATCAATTTTAATTACTTTCCCAAATCCCCCTTGATTCCCAGCATATTTTACTTTTCCATCCGCAGGAGTATAAATTTTTGTCCCGGTATTTACTGCAAAATCTAAACCGTAATGAAATCGAACTTTTCCGTTGAATGGATCTTCACGATATCCAAAACCAGAGCCCAAGTAGCCTTCTTGAACAGGGCGAATAGAGGGGATTATTTTCAAATTATCTGAATGATCACGCACTGAATTAAACATCGTATTATAACTTTGCAATTCCAGTTTCACTTTTCTTGATAAGGCATCAACATTCATTTCAATATCAGAAATGAGAGAAGTTACATGGGGGGCAATTTCATCCATATTTGGATTTTTTATCTTCGTGCCTCCGATACCCATTTTACGAACATCTTGATCAATCTGAGGTAACCCAGCATAAGTTCTAATTGCTAAATCTTTTTTTTCTATTATACCCACTTGCCCAGATACATCTTCAAGTTGCGTCTGTAAATCAACTAAAGTTTGAGTTAAGTTCTTATAATTTGACTGAAGGTCTTTCAGCTTAGCTTTGTATAAAATCCCCGTTAAAGCATCGGCGCTTAAAAATAAGGCAATGGATATTAATACAACAGCAACCCCAGAAATCGTCAATAATTTTTGACGCGAAAAATGGAAATGCTGAACGTCTGTATCACGCTCAGAAACAATGATATAATTATGGTATTTATTGGATTTTTTCTTACGACGAAACACGGTTTATCCGCCAAACTTAGCCATACAATTTACAACAATGTCTATCATTCATCAATATGGATCATTTTAGGTATATTTTAAGTAAATGTGATCGGGTATTATGTCTCAGTTTTTGGAGTCCTTTGGTCTTTATTTGCCGAATCCTTTCTCCAGATAAACTCAGAATCCTACCAATTTGTTCAAGATTTTTTGGATCATCTCCATCCAACCCGTAATATAAACGAATCACCTTTTCTTCACGGTCACTCAACGAACTTAGCACATGGACAATTTCTTTTTTTAATGATTCTACGATAATCTTTTTTTCGGGGCGATCATCGTCAGATGTAAGAAAATCAACCCGAGTGGCCGTTGAATCTCCCAAAGGATCATCGAGAGAATAAGTAGTGCTGTAGGATTGAATCATACTTTCCATCCATGATAACGTTGTATGTGAAATTTCCGCAAGTTCACTTGACGTTGGTTCTCGTTCATACACCTGTTCTAATTCAAGCGATTGTCGATAAAGCTTTCCCATTTTTTCAGTCACATTTGACGGTAGCCGAATGGTCCGTCCTGTTTTATTAATGGCCTGGCGAATACTTTGTGAAATCCACCACACAGCATATGAAATAAATCTAAATCCCCTTGTTTCATCAAATCGCTGTACAGCTTTGATTAATCCAAGATTTCCTTCATTAATTAAATCCTCCAGAGGGATACCATATTTTTGGAATTTTTTTGCTACAGCAACCACAAACCGCAAATTATGTGTAACCAATTCATTAATCGCATCCTTATCACCTGATTTAGCCAATTGCGCCAGACGAACTTCTTCCTCATTTGAAAGAGGTTTCAATTCCTTTATTTCCCCAAGATATTGGGTGAGTGCTGTTTTATGTTGGTAAGAAGCGGTTTTAGAAGGTGGCAAGGATATAAATCTTATTCAGATTGTTCTTCTGAACCTTCAGGAGTTTCTAATTCTGAAGGTATTATTTCCTCATCAGCCACACTCTCATCTTCTATCGTGTCAGAAAGGTCGGTGTCTTGAATATTATATTCAGCCTTAATTCGGTTTATTTCGTTTTCCTTTTCTGATATGTCTTTTGAAATAATCGAAATTTTTTCTACATGGATGAAAAATTCGGAATTTCCAGTGAAATTAACCATATTATCATCTTTTGCTTGCTCGTAAACCAATTTACCCAAGGCTTCCTTTTCCCTGCGGGAATCTCGCTGTAACTGATGAATATCCAGTTTAATTTTACTGATTTTAGTTAATTCTTCTGTTTTTGCAACGGCAACCTTGCTCACTTCTTCTGCTTTTTCTACAGCAGCATTGCCCCATTCCTTCATATTATCTTTTAAGTCATCCCATAATTTTGACATAATCTTCTCGCTTTTGTGTTTTTATCATATTGGAATTTGAATGATTAATTTTTTTTCAGCAACATATTTGCAATATAAAATATCCCAGAACCAATGATGAGGGCATTTAGTTCCAATACAACGTTATTTTCTCGGATACCCCAAACAAGCCCAGAGAGTAAAATAACCATGGATACGATTTGAATGCTTCTAAGTAGGACGTACTTCATATTGTTGTCCAAGATTTATCCATCGCAAGATATTTTTAAAGTTCCAAGAATATGCATCACCCAAAATAGACAATGGATTTGTCTTTTCAGAAAGTTTTTTTACAAATCCAACCATGCGTTCATCACTTAATTGTTCGTAAATAATGCGATTCAAGAAAGACAATCTCCTTTTTTGATTTAGTGCTTTGATAATCTTCTTAGATTCTCTTTTCTTTCCCATAATAGATAATCCCGCTGCCTGGCCAGACATCATGGACATACGGATTCCAAACCCAAATAAATAGTCCTGGAATCCGCCGGCTTCACCTATTTTATATGGCGGTTGCATTGATCCAATAGGAAGCGAAAAACTTCCACGGCCTCCAAACGGTTTTCCAGGAGGGATCTTCAATCCCATTGAATTGAAATAATTCATACTATTTTTAAATGAATCAGACTTAAGGTTATTAGATTTTTTAAAAGCAGTAGCTAAAGTTCCCCGGCCATTGAGAATGATTAGGTAAGCATATCCTTTCGGTGCAAATCTTTTTCCTAAAAGTAAATGGACTTGATTTGGTAGCATTGTTTCAAAATTAGTTCCCTGAATAAATGCTGCTGCTCTCGTTGTACCAGTCGCGATAATTTGACATGAATCTGGTGCCTTTTTCCCAAACTCAAATTGGACACCATGGGTTTTACATTGTTGAAAAAGTTGAAAATCTAAATCATTAGATTTTTTTCCCCGACTTACCATGTAAAAGAATGGATGTTTATTATAAATAGTGAAAGGTTTGGAATTTTGAGAATGAACGACAAACTGATTTATAGGGAATGTCGTTAAACGATTGAAATTAATTCCGAAATCATTAAAAAAATCTGGGACTGGTTTGGAAAATATCCAATTTTCTAACCCTTCATAATCTCCGTCACGACCGCCTCCAACTTCGGTCTCTTTTTCATATACTATTGGGTTAAATTTTGATTTTTTTAATTGTAACGCAACCGTTAACCCGGCAATCCCACCCCCAGCTATTTGAATCGATTTATTGGAAGTGTTTATCATCGCAATTTAGCACTCAAGTTGTCGAACGGAGTAAATCTCAGGTAATTGTTGTAAATTTTCCATAACATCCTCTGGAACAGGGTTATCAACCCGAATCACGCCAAACGCCTTTCCATCATTACAATCTCTAAACTCGCGACTTAAAAAATAAGCACCAATATTTATTGAAGCACTTCCAAGCATTGTACCTACTTTTCCAATAATGCCCGGTACATCTTTATTCTGTATAAAAACCAATGTGCCATGTGGTGTTATATCTATTTCATATCCAAGAATATTTACAAGTCTTTTCTGATTTCCTTGAAATATACTACCATGGATATCAGACGTTGTTGATTCCCCTAAAACGGTCGTCCGAATCAAATTAGTATAGGAACCACTATCTGTAGAATTGCTATGTTCAATATCAATTCCTAACTCAACAGCCAAAGATTTCGCATTGATGTAATTCACACGATCTGAAACACGATCTTTTAACAGTCCTTTTAAAAAAGACAATGCAGCTGGTTTAGACTCATCCATCGACCCGCCACAATCCACATATATTTTCTTTATTACACCCGGATTTAATTGCCCTTGAATATGCCCCATTATTTCTGCCAAATCTAAATGGACCTGAAATTCTTTTAATTTTGAAGCATCAGAAATTGGCATATTTAATGCATTAGCCAGCTTTTCACAAATAAGATAATCTCTCACTTGTTCGCATACCGCCATGCTTACCCCTTCTTTTGCTTCCTGAGTTGAAGCGCCAAGATGGGGGGTTAAAACAATATTTGGTGCATTCAATAAAGGATTCGATTCATCTACCGGCTCAGATATAAATACATCAATCGCTGCACCCGATATCTTTCCATCTATAAGTGCCTTAGCCAAATCAGATTCATTTATGATTCCACCTCTTGCAACATTTATAATTCGAGCATTTGGCTTCATAGATGATAACCGTTTATAATCAAAAAGATCACGTGTGGAATCCATGAGTGGTACATGAACGGTAATAAAATCTGATTGAGCGACTAATTTATCCAGGTCAACAATCTCCACCTCTTCTTCATTGAACATTTCTTGGTTTACAAAGGGGTCATACCCTAAAATATTCATACCAAAGGCATGGCAACGGGTCATGACTTCCCTACCAATTTTCCCCATGCCAACAATACCAATTGTTTTATTGAGTAATTCGGTTCCAACCAATGCGTGTCTATTCCATTCGCCCCTTTTCATGCCACGATCTCCGACAGAAATATTCCGGGAAAGTGTTAACATCATTGCGACGGTATGTTCTGCAGCAGAGATAGTATTCACATCTGGTGTATTCATAACGACAATGCCACGACGGGTGGCTGCCGGGATATCTATATTATCTACACCGACACCGGCACGTCCAATTACTTGAAGGTTTTTAGCTGATGTAATCATTTCTTCAGTTATTTTTGTACCACTACGAATAATCCAACCGTGCACATCCTTACAGGCTGTCGCTTTTTCTTCAGGGGATCCATTGGGTAAGTGTACGATCTCAAATTTCGCTTCTTTCAAAACGGCCATACCGCTTTCAGTAATTGGGTCTGATACTAAAACTTTCATATACTATCCCTGTTCAGATCGAATGAGGTTGAGCGCAGAACCCGCTTTAAACCATGCGATTTGTGCTTCATTATAGGTATGATTACATTCAATGAAATCCCTTGAACTATCACCATGTGTTACAGATAAAACGAGTGATTTCCCAGGAGAAAATCGATCTAAATCAACAAAATCAAAAGTGTCATCCTCTTGGATTAAATCATAATCACTTTTGTTCAAAAATGTTAATCCCAACATACCCTGTTTTTTTAAGTTTGTTTCGTGAATCCGGGCAAATGAACGAACCAATACCACTCTCACACCCAGAAATCGCGGTTCCATTGCTGCATGCTCTCTGGAGGATCCTTCACCATAGTTTTCATCACCCACTACAATGGTTGGTATCTGGTTGAATTTATAACTTCTTTGAACGTCAGGTACAGCACCATATTCTCCGGTTATCTGATTTTTGACAGAATTGGTTTTTTCATTAAAATAATTCACTGCTCCCGTGAGCATATTATTAGAAATATTATCTAAATGTCCTCGAAACCGCAACCACGGTCCCGCCATAGAAATATGGTCTGTGGTACACTTTCCTTTGGCTTTGATGAGCAATTTCATGCCCGTAATATTTTGTCCATCCCATGGTTCAAATGGTGTTAAAAGCTGAAGCCGTTCTGATGCAGCATTCACCACCAATTCTATATTTGACCCATCTTCTGCTGGTGCTTGATAGCCTAAATCTTCCACTTCAAATCCTTTGATGGGTAAATCATTACCGATGGGAATTTCTAATTTTACCGATTCACCATTTTCATTGAGGAGCGTATCTGTAACTGGATTGAAAGTTAAATCTCCGGCAATGGCCAATGCAGTCACTATCTCAGGTGAGCCCACAAATGCGTGGGTGTTGGGGTTCCCATCTGCCCGCTTCGCAAAATTTCGATTAAAGGAATGGACAATCGTATTTTTGTCACCCGAGTCTGCGCCCGGTCTTGCCCATTGACCAATACAAGGCCCGCAAGCATTGGAAAAAACACTGGCCCCCAATGCCTCAAATGTATCAATGAACCCATCGCGAGCGATAGTATATCTCACAAGTTCAGAACCAGGTGTAATGGTAAAATCCGCTTTGGTTTTCAATCCGAGATCTACAGCCTGTTTTGCAATGGAGGCGGAGCGAGAAATATCTTCATACGAGGAATTAGTACAAGATCCAATTAAACCCACTTTTACCTCTGTTGGCCATTTGTTTTCTGCCGCAGATTTAGCCATTTCAGAAATCGGTGTGGCTCTATCTGGTGTAAACGGACCATTTAAGTGAGGTTCTAATTCAGATAAATTAATTTCAACGACCTGGTCATAAAACTTTTCAGGGTGGGCATATACTTCATCATCGGCGTTTAAATATTTTGCAATACCGTCAGCAAGATCTGCCACATCTCCACGACCCGTCGCCCGAAGATATTTTTCCATATGTTCATCATAACCAAACATGGAAGTAGTGGCACCAATCTCAGCTCCCATATTGCAAATGGTCCCTTTTCCTGTACAGGATAATTTATTTGCACCTTCGCCAAAGTATTCTACTATAGCATCGGTACCACCTTTTACTGTTAGAATACCAGCAACCTTTAAAATCACATCCTTAGCAGACGTCCAACCACTTAATTCACCTGTTAATTTTACGCCAATCAATTTTGGGAATTTCAACTCCCAAGGTAGGCCCGCCATCACATCTACCGCATCGGCGCCCCCAACACCAATGGCCACCATTCCCAGGCCACCCGCATTGACTGTATGACTATCGGTTCCAATCATCATTCCACCGGGGAATGCATAATTTTCTAACACAACTTGATGGATTATTCCAGCACCGGGTTTCCAAAAACCAACCCCATATTTATTTGAAACCGACTCGAGAAAATCATACACTTCACGATTGATATCTTTGGCCACATCCAAATCTGTATCTGCGCTTTCTTTAGCTTGAATTAAATGATCACAATGGGCTGTGGAGGGTACAGCCACTTTATTTTTCCCCGCCATCATGAATTGGAGCAATGCCATCTGTGCTGTGGCATCCTGCATGGCTACACGATCCGGATCAAAATCCACATATGATGTACCCCGTGTATGGACTGCTGGTGCATCGCCTTGAGATAGGTGACTATATAAAACTTTTTCTGCCAAAGTCAGCGGCCTACCAACGACTTTTCTTGCTGCATCCACACGCCCCGGAATGCGGTCATAAACAGCTTTAATCATATTTAAGTCAAACACAAAAGGTCCTTTCAAAATGGATGGATCATTCTAAAAATGAAATAATTTGTTAAGAAAAAGAGAGTGAAATTACATTGTACCACCGTCGGAAACAATTTCAATACATGATATAAAATTGTAAGTGTAAAATAATATTCATGAAAATGACTTCTATTACTACCTATTCATTTCCCTAAATTTTATACACATGAAACACTATAATAAATGCTTATACCTCATATTCCTCTCTGCACTACTCACAGCAGAAACAACGGTAAGCATCCTTTCTTCCTCAGAAATAAAATTAGTTATTCAATTAAACTGTGATTTAGAAACGCCAGAAGACCTTAAACCCATAGACCTATTGATTGGCTTACCCAATGAAAACTTACCTCAAATTTCAATTCAATCAGATAAAGCTTTAAACTACCAATATCAAAATATTGTGTATCAAAAAACAGAATGGACCCATCAGCAAAAAGTAAATGGCCTCAATACAGGGACCCTTCGAATTAGTCCCCACTCCGTTGAAGGGTTTTACTCTCCGAAGCAAACTGTGACGATTCGATTAGATGGCCAAGGGCGTCAACCACAGAAAATTGCCATAAATCAACAAAAATTGCTCTCGCCCAAAATAACCAATTGGGCCGTGGCGAAAAACTGGGTGGAACCCAAACAATACTCTTTGGCTAAACTTCGAAAATTCCCGGCAGGACGATGGATAAAATTTTCCATTTCTAAAGATAATGTTTATAAAATTTCGGCCGACAGATTCCTTGCTACCCTTGGAACTGGAGAATCAGTAGATCCACGAAGTATCATGCTGTTTACTGGCTCGTCTTTAGGCCGGGACCGAACGTTTGACTTGACCCAAAAAATTACCGGAGATGTAACTATTCCTGAAAACCTTGTAGAATTGGCTATTGCTATTGAAGGAGAATCCGATGGCAATTTAGATTCAGGAGATAAAATCATTTTTTATGGGCAAGGGCCAAGCGGTTTCGACCAACAAGTGAATGATATATTTTGGCATGAAAACCTTTATTTTACAGAATCAGTATATTGGCTTTTCATGCCTGATGATTCGGCGTTGCGAGGTAAAAGAATCACCACAGGAAATTCGGTTCCCGATGGCCCATTGAGTGTGGATTATGGTTTTGTTAATCTCCATTTCGAAACAGATATTGTAAACCATCAAGAATCTGGACTCGCATGGGGGAATTCAATCATCAGACAGGGTGGTTCCTTTTCACAAGATGTCCATTTTATGGATCCCATGGCATCTATTCCTGCAAGTGGCTCATTTGGGCTGATTGGCAAGGAATCAGTGGCCACTCGATATTATTCCACAAAACATACAGCAAGACTTTCATTTAACAATCAGGCGTTATCATCTATCACTTGGTCAAACTTGGGATTAAAATCAGGCGACTTTTCAATTCCAGCAGGCGGTCTCTCCGATGGTATTCAATCCTTTCAAATTTCAAATATTGCAGACAACCCAAACTCTGAACCCCTTTATGATTATTTAACCATCTCCTATGCACGAAAATTATCCTATGTAAGCCCATTTGAATTTGTGTCACCCGTGACGGAAAATGATATTACATTTTCTATATCTGGCTCCAATCTTACCGTATGGAATATTACAGATCCTAAACGCCCGATAAATACACCCATCATATCCCAAGATGATTTAACGTTAATGCGAGTTTCACTTCCCCCAGACATGCTTCAACGATTTTATACGTTTCAATTGGAAGATGTATCCACTATTGAAAATTTGTCATTGTTGGATACAAAACATTTCTCAAGTTTAAGAGATAATTTAAATGGAAGCCATATCATCGTAGGTCCAGAAACATTTCGAATTGCAGCTCAGCCATTGGTGGATCATAGGAATCAGTCTATTTATGCATCAATAGAAGATATTTATGATGAATTTTCCGGTGGCAATAAAGACCCGGTAGCCATTCGACACTTTTTACAATGGACTCAAAACCACTGGGCCCAAAAGCCATCGACTGTCCTTTTTATGGGTGATGCTGATTTTGATTACCGCAATATCACAGGCCAATCAAAAATGCAAGTACCGACCATCCAAGTGGGGTCAACATACTCCCACGCCACAGACGATCGACTGGTGTCTTTCAATGGTGTTATTCCTGAGATGGCTACAGGACGATTCCCTGCGCGAACTCTGGAAGAAGTAACTGCATTCGTGGAAAAGACCATCGCATTTGAGACTTCTATGCCCAATGGCTTATGGAAACAAAGGATTACACTCGTTGCCGACGATCCGGCAAGGCCTGAAAGAGAATCTTATGAATTATCAATTGGGAAAAGTCATACGCTCAATTCCGAACGTTTGACTAATACCATTCCTGGTTTTATGGAAATAAAAAAATTGTATATGGTGGATTTTCCAGAAGTCAGCGATGGTTCCGCATTTGGTGTAATCAAACCGGCGGCAACTCAGGCGTTGTTTGACCAAATTACCGCTGGAACTGCCTTTATTAATTTTATTGGTCATGGCAACCCAACCCAATGGGCTCAAGAAAAAATGTTAATTCTCAACAACGAAAGAAATGATATCAATTCCATGCATGCAGAAATGAAGCTTCCACTCTGGGTTGCAGGTACATGTAATTGGGGACATTTTGATCAAATCGGATCCGAATCGTTTGCGGAAGAATTAATTCGCACACCTATGGATGCAGCATCTGCCGTCATCACAACCACACGAGGGATTACCGTATCCAGCAACATCCAATATTTAGAAAAAGTGTTTTCTGCTATTTTCCCGGGCAATGGCGTAACGGATGCCACATTAGGCATGGTTTTACAATCGGTTAAAACCGGGGGTGCCGACGGCGAACTTTTTCATTTATTCGGCGATCCAGCTATGAAATTGCCAATACCAACCCAGATTGTGAATGATGCCACCGTATCACCAGATACATTAGCTACATTAGAAGTGGGTACACTCAATGGCTCCAGCCCCTTTTCTGAAGGAAATGGGTATTTAGTTTTTGAAGATGGAGCAACCTCTTACACCCAATCATTTAATTTTGCATCCCGAAAAGAGGAAATTACCTATATGAAATCGGGTCCAACCCTTTTTCGGGGATCATTTACTTTTGAAGGCGCATCCTTATCTCCACAATTCCGAGTACCAAAAGACATCACCTATTCCCAACATCCTGCTAAAGTGCGATTTGCGATTACTTCAATTCTGGGTGATGAAGCCATCGGTGCTGTAACCGATTTACAATTAACCCTGGGAGTGCCGTCAAATGATACAAATGGACCCATCATAACATTTGAAACCGAATCGGGGAGAATGCTTCGAAATGGAGACCACCTCCCAGGTGGAGAAAAATTAGTTATCCGCCTTTCTGACCCACTCGGCATTAACCTCACAGGTGAAAAAGGGCATGAACTCTTTCTATATAATCCAGACTTAGAAGAATTATCTTTAGCGATTGATCAATTCATTTATGATATAAACAGTTTAAATACAGGAACAATCCAATATTCAATTCCAGACAATTCAGACCAATTATCCTTAGGCATTAGTGCATGGGACAATGCCAATAATCCAACAGAAGCAGAGATTAGTTTAACCCTGTTGAAAAGCAAGCAACTAAGCCTCCTCCATGTATATAATTACCCAAACCCATTTGATTTTGAAACCCAATTCACATTTGAACTAACCGCCGATGCTGACGTATCCGTGGATATTTATACCTTAGAAGGCCGCCGAATAAAGTCACTACTAACGGAATATTATACAGTTGGATACCATCGAATTTCATGGGACGGGCGAGATGAATATGGGGGATTACTCGCCAATGGTGTGTATATATATAAAATGAGAGCAAGTGATGGAATTCAACAAATTAACCATATTGGTAGACTGGCTGTATTTCGATGAAAAGAATGAAATCAGCTTCCATCATTCTTGCGTCCGGATCGCCACGGAGAAAACAATTATTAGAACAAATTGATTTAAAATTCCAAGTTATACCGAGTCAAATACATGAGGACTTTAATATTGATCTAAAACCGCAAAAATTTGTAGAGCATTATGCTGAAAAAAAAGCCAAGGATGTTGCCAAGCAATATGGAGATAAATGGGTAATTGGTGCAGATACCGTCGTTGTTTATCACTCTGAAATTTTAGGTAAACCGAAGGATGAGAAAGACAGTTTTAGAATGCTAAAGATGCTATCGGGGCATACACACAAGGTATATACAGGTGTTTCAATTCAAAACCGCGAAAGAATGATCAGCGATACATTTCATGATTGCACGAATGTTACATTTAATACTTTATCTGATTCTATTATTTCTTATTATATTGATACTTACAAGCCTTTTGATAAGGCGGGAAGCTATGGCATTCAAGATTGGTTTTCTGTTTGTGTCTATCGGATTGATGGATGCTTCTACAATGTAATGGGATTCCCTTTATCCAAGTTCTATTCACATTTTTCAAAATATTTAGATTTAAATCAATGACCATGGACAATCAAATCATCAATAAATATAAAAACCGTACAAAAAGAGTTTTTCAGAAGGGAATCCTACACGTAACTTTTCGGCCCAAATGTCAGAGTTTTACAAAGAATTAAAGTTAATCCGACAAGATCAGGAAATTGATCTTGAGGAAATCCATAACAGGACAAAAATCAACCTTAATTATCTTCAAGCTATTGAAGATGGAAAATTCGACTTATTACCCAATACCTATATGCGCCTGTTTATTCGTGCTTATGCAACAGAAATTGGTGCCAACCCGGATGAGGCCATTAGTAACCTCGAAATATATTTAGGGCAAAAAACGGATAAGCCTGCTCGGAAAAAGAAAGAATCTTCACCGCCCAAAGAAACAAACCAACCACCGGAAGAGGTGGATGAATCGGTTCAAGCCCATTCACGCAGCCCCAAAATAGTACGATCCGATATGGTTAAAGGGATTACTCTCGTTGGCATTCTCCTTTTTGCGATCTATATCATTCGTGTGATTAACGCAGAAGAATCAGCTAAGGCGCCCCTTGAATATCCCCATGAGTTCTTAGATAAAAAGTCTATTAGTGAGCAAGCACTCCAAAATAATTTTGATGTCTTAGCAGAGTCTGTGCAAATGATTGAAGAAGAATCGCCTTACACCCTTAAGCTTGCTACGGCAGAACGGGTATGGTATCGATCCACAATTGATACACTTGCCTCGAATGAAAATGTCCTCCCCTCTGGAGATAATCGATTGTATGAGTTCAGCCAATCGATTGATATCCTGTTTGAACATACAATAGGATTAAATCTTTACTTGAATGGAATCAAGCTAAACTCATTTGATTCTTCATCTAATCCAGTTCGTATCTCCCTGTCCGCCGTCGACAAAACGGTGACGATCCAGCACTTCATTCCGAAGAGCTAACCCCTACTCTTTAAAGTAATCGTTTATCAAATCCCTTCAACTACGGTGGGGATCGTGTAATATTTTCATAATATTTATTGACACAGGTGGGAGATCATATATACATTGTGGGTAGTTGTGGGTAATAATCCCTAACAATTTGGGCATGACAATAAATCAAAATACATTTACAGGCGAATATTCTTATTCGTTAGACACAAAAGGTCGAGCCAATATTCCAGCAAAATTCAGGGGTGTTCTTTCAGCCGAAAACGAACAATCTTTTGTAATCACGAGGGGTATGGATCCCTGCGTATGGGTCTACCCTATCATTGTTTGGCAATCAATCGAGGATGAACTTCGAAAACTATCTTCGCTATCCCAAGTCAACCGATCCTTTGTTCGGAGTACAGTAAGGTATGCATCTTCAGTTCAATACGACAAACAAGGACGAATTGCCATCTCCCCCAATCTGATTGAATATGCACAGCTTGAAAAAGAAGTGTTAATTCTTGGAATGGTAAATAAAATTGAAATTTGGAATCCCAAGCTACTGGATTCAGTTGATAAGAACTCACAGGAAATTGATTCATCTCAGTTTGATGAACTTGCAAATCAAATTATACTTTAATGAACTTGAATGCGACGCAGGAATGCCCTCTACCTCATATTCCTGTGATGCTAACAGAAGTTCTGGAATACTTAAACCTGCAGCCCAATGGAACGTATCTGGATGGTACGGTCGGGGCCGGCGGGCACGCCACACAAATCCTCAATCAACTTTCCGGCAACGGAAAGTTAATCGGGATTGATCGGGATGCGGAGGCGCTTAAATTATGTAACACCCTATTGGGTGCCTCCGCACGTCCCTACCTTACCTTCCAATCATCCTATCATCGCCTTCCTGAAATCCTTGATCAATCAGGGATTTCTGCTGTGAACGGCATTCTATTAGATCTTGGGCTCTCTTCTATCCAGTTGGGTTCTGAGACACGAGGATTTGCTTTTGAATCCACCGGAAATTTAGATATGCGATTTGACGGTAATACGGGAGAAACTGCAGTAGATCTAATCGCGCGTTCCTCCGAAAAAGAATTGGCAGACATCATATATCAATTTGGCGAGGAACGACATTCTCGGCGTATTGCTCACGCCATTAAAGCTGGTTCGAATTTGATGACTGTGGCCGACCTCAAAGAGGCCGTTCGCAAATCTACCCCTCCACGCCAAAGACATAAATCCCTGGCTCGCGTATTCCAAGCCATACGCATTGCAGTGAATGGTGAATTAGATAAGCTTTCTGCATTTCTGAAATGCTTTATTGACTTTCTCACTATCGGCGGACGGGTTGTGATCATATCTTATCACTCTCTCGAAGACCGCATGGTTAAACATACGTTTCGCTCATTAAAACAGTCAGGGGTGCTTAAAGTTATTACCAAAAAACCGCTTGTTCCTTCCCAAGAAGAACAGGCCGAAAATAGTCGTTCCCGCAGTGCCAAACTTCGGGTAGCTGAAAGGATTGCATAATGGCCGCAAAAAAAAGAAACCGTCGATCTAAAAAGAATCGGGAATTTTTTCAAACTTTATTATTCTTTTCCACCACAATTATTTCCATAGCAGGGTTAATCTTTTATTTATGGGTGTATACAGAAATTGATGAAACAATGTTGGCAATTGAAATTCAAAATCAAGTGGCAAAGGAATTAGATAACACTGTAAAAGAGCTTAAAATGGAAATCGCACAACTCTCCAGGGGAGATCGGATTTCTTATGTAGCCAGAACAGAATTAAACATGATACCCTCACAGCCTGAGACTTTGATGATATATATTGACAACAATAAAATCGCCGGTCATATTGACTAAAACATATTTGAAATTCCGCCCGAGAGTTACTATCCTCTCATGCTGTATCATTTTTGCATGGGTTGGGTTATCTGCGCGGTTATTTCAAATAATGGTTATAGATAGTGATGTATACCGAAAACAGGGGATTCGCCAAGGTCAGCGGCAAGAACCCTTACTGGCAGTCCGTGGAAATATTTACGATACAAACAATACGCCCCTCACTCGGAATATTATTCATTATTCCGTGGGTGTCCATCCGTCTAAGGTTAAAAATAAATTGGAATTTGCAAACCTGATTTCAAAATCTACTGAGAGAGAAGCAGATTATTATTTAAAAAAATTAAACTCAAAAGCAGACTTTGTGTATTTGGAGAGAAATTTACGAACCAATAAAGTGCAGGCGCTATTAGGTCAAAGAATTGCCGGGTTAGTGCTGGACCGTAAATTTAGACGATCTTATCCCCATACCCATCTGGCTTCACAACTTATTGGATTCACAGACGTAGACGACAAAGGATTAATTGGAATCGAAAAAGAATTCAATTCATACCTTTCTGGTTTGAATGGGTGGGTCGTAAAACAGGTGAATGGCGAAGGTCGATCTCAAGTCAAAACCAGTTTCCCAATAAAACCACCTGTTGACGGTGCAAATATTCAATTGACGATTAATCTTGAGTATCAGAGCATTCTCCAAGAAGAATTAGCGCGCCAAATGGATTATGCAAAAGCAAAAGGTGCCATGGGTATTTTAATGAATCCCCAAACTGGTGCAATTCTCGCCATGGCTTCACTTCCAGATTTCAATCCAAATCAGCCTGATGTTTCTCCACAGGAAAATCAAAAAAACCGATTAATCACAGACCAGTTTGAACCGGGATCTACATTTAAAGTTGTTACAGCTACAGCGGCGGTGGCAACAGAAACTGTATCTTTGTTTGACGAGTTTTATTGTGAAGACGGTCAATTTACAGTTGCAGGGAAAATAATAACAGATCATGAAAAATTTGGATTACTTACCTTCCCGCAGATCATAGCCCATTCCAGTAATGTTGGCACCATAAAAATTGCCCAAAAATTAGGCGAAAAACCTTTATATAAATATTCGAGAGATTATGGGTTTGGAACATCAACGGGGATTCGATTCCCTGGCGAAGTTCAAGGTGTTTTGCGAAAAACAAAAGATTGGAGCGACATGTCGCTTGCGGAAGTATCTATTGGCTATGAGGTGGCGATTACGGCGCTTCAACTTGCATCTGCTTATTCAGCTATCGCCAACGGAGGTGTTCTATTAAAGCCGAGGTTAGTGAAACAAATATTATCCCAAGAGGGAAAGATAGTATATACTGAAAACCCAGAGGTAATTCGAAGAGTTGCGTCAAAAGAAATCATGTCTACAATAACTGATATCTTAGTTCAAGTCGTGAATAGTGGCACGGGAACAAAAGCCGACATTCAAGGCTGGTCTGTTGCGGGTAAAACGGGTACAGCTCATAAATTTATTGATGGTGAATACTCAAAGAATAAATATATTTCAAATTTTGCTGGTTTTTTCCCAGCGGAAAATCCGCAGGTCGTTTGTGTCATTGTATTAGACGAGCCCCGTTATGGACTTCACTGGGGCGGATATGGAGCTGCACCTGTATTTAAACGAGTGGTTCAACGAATAATTAATATGGATGATTCTATTCAATATCAGAAGCCTAAAATCGATGCGCAAACTTTGCTATTTGCCGATGGATCTTTGAAAAATAAAACAAGCTTACCGCCTCTATCGACCGTTACGCCATATCCAAAATATACAGATGGATATACGGTCGTTCCTGATGTCCGAGGAATGAGTATTCGCAAAGCAAAGCAGATTTTACTTTCATCAAAGATGCGCGTCAGTTTCAAGGGATCGGGTACTGTCGTATGGCAAAGCCCTAAACCGGGAACAAAAAAGCTACCAGGATCTTTATGCACTATGGGGCTGAATTAAATGCAACTGAACCAACTCGTTAAAGATATCGTAATGGATGGTGTTTCCCTGTCTCCTGTTGATGTGACAGGGATTTGTACCCATTCAGCGGATGTCACCCATGGTAGTTTATTTGTTGCGATATATGGTAAGGATACAGACGGCCATGACTTTATTCCTCATGCAATTAAAAACGGCGCATCAGCCATTATATCAAATGGTCGCGAATTAGGCGAACTTCCAGTTCCCAATATTAAAGTCGCGAATCCACGATTGGCTGCCAGTAGAGTCGCTGCTGAATATTATGGCCATCCAACAAAAGAACTAACCGTTATTGGTATTACAGGCACTAATGGAAAAACCACCACCGCGTCCATCTTAAATGAAATTATGAAATCTGCCCAAATAAAATCTGCTCAACTCGGCACTTTGGGTATCATTGCTGAGGGATATACTCCTGAAAAAACACTCACTACTCCCGATCCTATTCACCTCCAGAAAACGTTTCGAGAATTATTAGAAAAAGGATTTACCCATATCATAATGGAAGTTTCTTCTCACGCTCTCGATCAACATAGGGTCGCAGATGTACATTTCAATATTGGCGCGTTTACAAATCTTTCGCCAGAGCATCTTGATTATCACCATTCTATGGATGACTATTTTCATGCGAAAACAAAATTATTTCATTCTTTACCAATTACAGGTACGGCTATTGTCAATTTTGATGATGAATTGGGTCAAGCCATGGCAAGGGAGTCTCAAGCGCCAGTCGTTAGTATGTCCAAGCAAGGATCAACAGACATTTATTTTTCTGATTTATCTCAGGATTTAAATGGTATTCATGGGACGATCATAGCTGGAGAGGTAAGTATTAATGTCTCCTCTCCCCTGTTGGGAGAATTTAACGCAGAAAATATTTTATGTGCAGTCAGTATGGCTGTTTCTTTGGGGATCCATTCAAACATTATTCAAGATGGAATATCAAAGTCTATAAATATTCCTGGCCGGATGGAATCTTTTCAACTAAAAAATGGCGCTACCGTCGTTGTGGATTACGCACACACTACGGATGCCTATACAAAAGTATTAACGACAGTTCAGCAAATGATGGCACCAAAAGGGAAAATGAATATTGTATTTGGGTGTGGCGGAGATAGAGATGCAACAAAAAGATCTGAGATGGGACGAATTGCTGAACAGTATAGCGACCAATTATGGGTAACACCAGATAATCCGCGATCAGAAAACATTAATGAAATTAATGATCAAATTTTAATGGGGATTTCCGGAAATAATGTTGAAGTTTTTGATGATCGAAGTGTGGGTTTGAATACTGCACTTTCAACATTGAATGATGAAGATGTTCTTGTTGTATTGGGAAAAGGCCGGGAAACATATCAAGAAATTAAAGGTGAAAAAATTCCATATTCTGATGTCAAAATTATAGAAGAATTTATCCATGCGAATTAATCTCCCACAACCAAACGCGTTTGTAAAAATATTTAAGGAGATCGTGGGATGCTCTCTTGACTTAACCATAACAGGCATTGCCACTGATAGCCGAGAAGTTTGTTCCGGAGATTTATATATCGCCATCTCTGGTGAACGGGTGGATGGACATACATTTTTAACGGATGTATTTGAAAAAGGTGCAACCTGTGCTCTGGTTAATTCAAAAGTAAAAAACATTGATGGTCAACTTATCAAGGTCAATGATCCAATTGTAACCATTGGGCAAGTAGCCAATGCATGGCGTAATCAATTTGATATTCCTGTGATTGGTATTACAGGGTCTAATGGTAAAACTTCTTCAAAGGAATTACTTAATCATATATTGGGTGCTCAATATCAGGTTCATGTGACGGCGGGAAACTTTAATACATCCATTGGACTTCCACTTACCCTCTTAAGACTTACAGGTGAAGATACCATTTCAATATTAGAGATGGGTGCGAATCAACCAGGAGATATTGCAGAATTGTGCGAGATTGCGCAACCTACCCATGGTCTAATTACCAATATTGCACCCGCACATTTAGAAGGATTTGGTACGATTGAAGCAGTGGCTAAAACAAAGGGTGAGCTTTTTAATTCCTTAGAAGGTGGCATTTCCTTCATTAATGCAGCTGATAATCGTGTGAATGATTTAAGTGTGCCGGGTGAATCTATTTCCTTCGGTCTCACGCCCGAGTGTGATTTCCCCGCAGATATCCACCACGAGAAAGATGGACCAATTACACTGACAGTTGACACAGAGGAAATTCCCACACATTCTGTAAATTTTACTTTTGCAAAAAATGTTATTGCCTGCACGGCCATCGCCAGAACGCTTGGGTTAAATTGGGATGAAATCCGCGAAGGTGTTGCATCTTTTCAGCCACCAAAGGGACGGTGTGAAGTGAAGAATAAAGGATCAATAACCATAATTGATGACACCTACAATGCAAATTTAGAATCCACCATCGCTGCCATTGACTACCTAAAAGCTTTCAGCGGAAATGGACAACGAATTTTTGTTTTTGGCGATATGTTCGAATTGGGTGCTTTATCTCAAGACCAGCATCGGCGCGTCGGAGAAAAATGTAATGAAGCTGAATTGTCGGCGGTTTTTACAGTCGGCGATGAAACAGTAGCAACAGATGCCGTGATCACCCAGACAAAAGTTCATGCACATTTTGATAATAAAGTTGATTTATTAACATCCCTAAAGTCTATCCTGAATAATGATGATAAAATCCTCGTGAAAGGATCCCGCGGTATGGAAATGGAAACAATTGTGGAGGCTATGTTAGAAGCCTGATGCTGTACCACCTTCTATACCCACTCCGTGAATATTTTTCCCCATTCAATATTTTTCAATATATCACATTTCGTAGTGCCAGTGCAGCAATCTTGGCTCTACTCATCAGTTTCATCCTCGGACCGGCCATAATACGGAAACTTCGTCAAAAACAAATTGGTGAGGAAATCCGTGAACATGGCCCCCCGTCCCATTATAAGAAAAAAGGGACACCAACCATGGGAGGGATAATCATTCTCACCGCCATTATCCTTCCCACGGTTTTGTTAGCAGATTTGACAAATCCATTTGTTCAGATTTTGCTCATTTCCACTATCTGGATGGGGTTAATCGGTTTTATTGATGATTATTTAAAATCAATTAAAAAAATGAAGAAGGGGCTTGTCGCTCGTTACAAGCTAACCGGACAAGTATTGCTGGGTGTTATTATTACATTATGGATTTACAATACACCTGCATGGGATAGCTTTAGAACTGTTACTTCACTTCCTTTCTTTAAAGATGCAGTAGTCGACTTTGGAATTCTATATCCCGTCATGGTAATTCTCGTTGTTACGGGTACTTCAAATGCTGTAAACCTCACGGATGGTCTTGATGGATTAGCCGCTGGACTTTTGGCTATTTCATTTACAGTTTTTGCAGTCATTTCATATATGAGTGGTAGGGTCGATTTCTCTGATTATTTAAATATCATATACCTACCTGGCGCAGGAGAACTTACTATTTTTACTGCCGCTTGTGTAGGGGCTTGTATAGGGTACCTATGGTTTAATGCCGCGCCAGCAGAGGTGTTTATGGGTGATGTTGGATCCCTATCTTCTGGTGCTGCTTTGGGTACACTGGCTATTTTACTTAAAAAAGAATTTTTATTGGTTATTATTGGGGGAGTTTTTGTAGCTGAAGCTGTGTCTGTAATTCTTCAAGTTAGCTATTTTCGTTATACACGAAAGAAAATGGGGGAAGGTAAAAAACTATTTCTTATGGCGCCGTTCCACCATCATTTTGAACTGAAAGGATGGCCTGAATCTCGTGTGGTCATTCGCTTCTGGATTATCGGACTTTTATTGGCACTCCTTACATTAACCACATTCAAAGTTCGATAATGGATATTTCAAACAAAAACAAAATAGATTTAAACACCGTTTCCATAACCGTTATCGGCCTTGGGAAAAGTGGAGAAGCCGCTGCTAAACTAGGAAATTATCTTGGTGCAAAAATATTTTTAAGTGATGGTGGATCAACACCCGATATTATGGAGAGACAAGAACGCCTTTTTTCAATGGGAATCTCTGTTGAAATCGGTGGCCATAGCGATAAAATTTTTAATGCTGATCTTTGGGTGCTTTCTCCTGGGATTCCTCAAGACGCTGATATTGTACTCAATGCAAAAGAGAAAGGTATCCCAGTCATTGGTGAAATTGAATTTGCCAGTTGGTTCACCCAAGACCCAATTGTGGCGCTCACCGGTTCTAATGGCAAAACCACATCGGTGCATTTATTAACAGAAATGTGTGCTACAGAAAATCTTTCCCCTGCCCTTTCTGGCAATGTGGGAACCGCCTTTTCCGAAGTAATTTTAATGGATTTGAGAGATAAGCCCACACATCGGGTTCATATTTTGGAAATATCTAGTTTTCAAATGGAATATATTGTCCATTTTAAACCATATATATCCATTTATCTAAACATCACCCCGGACCACCTTGATCGTTATCCAGGAATGGATGAATATGTTCAAGCAAAAATGAATATGATTCAAAACCAAACACAGAATGACCATATTGTATTTAATAATGATGATTCTATTCTCAGCCAAAATTTTGAAGATGTTGATCCCCAAACCCATGGGTTTAGTATACTGGGTAAGGGAGAAACACAGTTTACAATGAACGCGACAAAAATCTATGATGATGCGCACGCCACGCTAATTCAACTGGATCAACTCGCTTTGCCCGGACAACATAACCTGGCGAATGCTCTGGCTGCTGCAACTGCGGCAAATATCCTCGGTGTTCCCAATTCACGAATCGCCCAAGTCATGTCTACATTTGCAGGCGTGAAACATAGGCTTGAAAAAGTCTTAAACATCAACGGGGTAACCTATTATAATGATTCCAAAGCCACCAATGTGGATGCGGTCAAAGTTGCCCTAGATAGTTTCAACACCTCCATCCACCTCATCCTTGGCGGAAAAGATAAAGGCGGGGAATTCTTACAACTCCTTCCACATGCCCAAAATAAAGTGAAGGGAATTGTTGCTTATGGGCAAGCGGGTGAAAAAATCTCTACAGCACTCAGGGATGCGGTTAAGATAGAACAAGTTTCTAGCCTAAAAGACGCTGTTGAGATTTGTCATCTAAACGCAGAACCCGGGGACATCATTTTGTTGTCTCCGGGCTGCGCCAGCTTTGACCAATTTTCTAACTTCGAAGAACGGGGTGAGGTGTTCAAATCAATTGTTAAAGATCTCAACCAATCATGAAACATTTGGATATAATCACAAAAAAATATGATCAAGTTCTATTGGTACTGATTCTACTCCTTTGTGTGGTTGGAACTGTCATGCTTTATAGCTCCAGTTCCTCCCTTTCTCTGAATGAGTCTGGTGGAACTACAGATACAATTTTTCTTCGTTCGCATCTCAAGCGTATGATTGTTGGTATGTTTATAATGTTTTTCTTTATTCTCATGGATTACCGAAAATTTAAATCAATTGCGCCTTATTTGATCGTGGGATCAATCATATTATTATTTGTGACAAAACTAATTTACGTTATTCAAGGAATTAGCTTTCCCGCACGGTGGTTAAACTTGGGATTTATCACGGTTCAAACATCGGATATTGCACGGTTTTCCTTAATGGTTTACTTGGCATATTACATTGATAAAAAAAGGAATAAACTCAAAGACTTTTATTCAGGTTTTATCCCACCCATCATTCTCATAGCAGGCATCCTTGCTTCCATTGTTGTTCAACCTGATTTTAGTACAGCTGCCGTGATTGGGCTTATCGGCTTCGCCATGTTATTTATCGGCGGTGCAAAAATGTCCCACATGATGGCAACGGGTGCAGTTGCAACCGTAGTGCTGATACCTGTTATGATGATGCGATCATACCGAATGAAGCGTGTGATTTATTGGCTCGGAACCGTCTTCGGAGCCAATTCAAGTGGCGCTAATCAAGAAGAGATGGGATATCAAGCACAACAATCACTTATTAGCTTAGGAAATGGTGGATTTTGGGGATTGGGATTAGGAAATAGTATGGAAAAGAACCTATTTCTCCCAACGCCACATACGGATTTTATTTATGCAATTATTGGCGAAGAGTTGGGATTGTTGGGGGCCATTTTAGTCATAACACTATTTTTACTTATTTTCCAACGGGGTGTAAAAATCGCCAAAGAAACAACCGATCCTTTCGGGGTTATGCTGGCCGTTGGCATCTCATTTAGCATTATCATTTATGCATTTATAAATGTGGCTGTCGTCACGGGTATATTCCCAGTAACGGGCCTACCAATGCCACTCGTAAGTCACGGTGGTAGTGCCTTAGTCATGAACTTGGCTTGTTTAGGCATCCTTATCAATATCAGCCAAGCCAAACGTAGTGTCAATCATCGCTCAGGATGGAAACCCCAACTCAATGGGTAGGGCAATGAATATCATCATTTCTGGCGGTGGTACGGGTGGACATCTCTATCCCGCTCTGGCGATTGGTGATGAAATTATGGCGCGACATCCCCATGCAAATATCCATTATGTTGGATCCACCTTTGGTATTGAAAAAGATGTCCTTCCCGTAAAAAATGTGAATCATTCTTTACTATCCATTCGTGGGTTTCAACGAAGTTTTACTCTAAAAAGCATCGGGAAAAACTTATTATTGCCCGGCCGATTAATTGCGTCAATTGGTCAAATAAAAAGTTTATTCGATTCGATTAATCCGGATTTGGTGATTGGAACCGGGGGCTATGCTTGTGCCCTTCCCCTTCGTGAAGCAATCCGGAAAGATGTACCAACTCTCATTCAGGAGCAAAACTCCTATCCCGGCATTACCACAAGATGGTTTGCGGATAAAGCAAAAAAAGTTTGTATCGCATTTGAAGAAGCTCAATCTTACATAAAAAATAAATGCATTCTGACCGGAAATCCGGTAAGAAAAGAAATTAGTTTAGGTAACAAAGAAAATGGAATAAAGCAGTTCGGGTTCTCCCCAAATAAAAAGACCCTTTTTCTATTTGGCGGAAGCCAGGGTTCTTTGGCATTAAATCAGGCTATGGATAAAATGATCCAATCTTTCTCTATTTCCAATACACAAGTTATATGGCAAACAGGGAAAACCCATTTCACCAACTACCGCCACCACGACAATGAATTGTGTACAGTTATTCCGTTTATAGATGATATGGCCAATGCATATGCGGCCAGTGATTTAGTATTAAGCCGTTCGGGAGCGATTACTTGTTCTGAATTGACTGTTTGTGGGAAACCTTCCATCTTGATTCCCTTCCCTGCAGCAGCTGCAGATCATCAAACGAAAAATGCACTTTCTTTGGCGGAACACGGGGCAGCATCTATCATAGCTGAAGATAATTTAATACCTGAAAAAACAGCCAACCTTATTCAAAATATGTTAGACCAGAAATCCCAATTAAAAGAAATGGCTGATGCCAGTTTAAAATTGGGGAAACCAAAGGCCACTTTAGATATTGTAAACCATGCCATGGAATTGATTCAATCATAATGTTTCGAAAAGTCAATAAAGTCCATTTTGTGGGTATTGGTGGAATTGGAATGAGTGGTATTGCTGAATTATTAATTAATTTAGGATTTAATGTTACTGGTTCGGACTTAAATGATTCAGAAATCATCCAAAATTTAAAATCAAAAGGTGCCGAAATTGTTGAAGGACATCATGCCAGCAATGTCAATGATTGTGAAGTGATGGTCTATTCTAGCGCCGTCCCATCCGATAACCCCGAATTAATGGCCGCAAAAGACCGGGGAATTCCTATAATAAAACGGGCTGAAATGCTGGGAGAGCTCATTGCATTAAAACAAACCAGTATTGGCGTAGGCGGCACACATGGCAAAACATCTACCTCATCCATGATTGGAGCAATGCTGTCCCATACGGGATTAGATCCAACCTTAGTCGTGGGTGGATTGGTTAAAAATATCGACACCAATTCCCAACTCGGTGACAGTGATTTAATTGTCGTGGAAGCAGATGAATATGATAAAAGCTTTTTACAATTAAAACCAACTATTTCTGTGATTACCAATATCGAGCAGGAACATATGGACTGTTATGATGATGCGGACGATCTCCATAATTCTTTCGCCCAATTTGCAAATTCTGTTCCCTTTTATGGGGCTGTCATTGCCTGTTTAGATTCTTCCGGTGTACAAGATATTATTCCTAATATAAAACGCCCTGTAGTTACATATGGTTTTTCGCCTCAGGCCGATATTGGTGCCAAAAATATAAAAACGAATGAAACGCAAACGACCTACACCCTATACCATAATAAGAAGAACTGCGGAAAAGTCACACTCCATGTCCCGGGGAAACATAATGTACTTAATTCCTTGGCTGCTGCAGCCATTGGATTTGAATTAGGGATAGAACCAAAAAACATCATTGCAGGCCTGAATAGTTATGGTGGTGTCCGAAGACGTTTTGAAATAAAAGGCATCGCCCATGATGTTATGGTTGTAGACGATTATGCACACCATCCAACTGAAGTGGCTGCCACCCTAAATGCCGCACGAGATGGGTGGAATCGAAGAATCATTGCTGTATTTCAACCACATTTATTTTCTAGGACAAAGGCTTTTTATAAAGATTTTGCAGCTTCATTTATGGATAGTGACATTTTAATTGTAACCGATATTTATCCTGCCCGTGAAAAACCAATCAATGGTATTAATGGGAAACTCGTTTTTAATGCGGCAAAGTCTGCGGGTCATAAACAGGTATATTATGTACCAGATTTAGAAGATTTACAGGAAGCCCTTGATGACATTGTAACGGGAAACGATATGGTAATTACCATCGGAGCTGGAACCATTTGGCGGTATGCCCAATCCTATTTTGACCATTTAAATAGTCGAGAGGCGGCTGCTTGAAGTGGAATCCATGGAAATATTAAACAACATGACGCAGGGTACATTCTTAAAAAATGAAGTAATGGCACACCACACATCCTACGGGGTTGGGGGGCCGGCAAAAGCATATATCACACCCAAAAACAGGGTTGATTTAGCTGAAATTCTCAAGTTTGCGAAAAAACATCATATTCCAACCTACTTTGTGGGTTCCGGGTCCAATTTATTGGTGTCGGATGAAGGGATTGATGGATTAGTCATTACTTTGGGGAAATCATTTAATCAATTGACAATTGATGGATCCACCGTATTTGCAGAATCAGGTGTAATGTTAGGAAAAATGGTCAAAGAATGTATTCATCTAAACTTATCCGGCGTTGAAAGCCTCATTGGTGTACCAGGAACCCTGGGGGGTGCCCTCGTGATGAATGCGGGTGCGTTTGGTGGAGAAATATCAAACTATTTAAAACAAGTGACTGTCATGACGATGGATGGTCAAGAAAAACAATATAAAGCCGAAGATATCTCATTTTCCTATCGCCATTCCTCCTTCCCTTCCAATGAAATTGTGATTCAAGCTGAATTTGAATTAATCAAAAGTAATAAAAAAACAATCATGGAAAATCGAGCCATAGCGAGTGGAAATCGAAAAGCATCACAACCGTTAAAATTCAGATCAGCAGGCAGCGTGTTTAAGAATCCAATTGAAGGTGCCGCCGGTTATTATATTGACCAAGCAGGATTAAAAGGCACTCAAGTTGGGGACGCGGAAATTTCACCTATTCATGCGAATTTTTTTGTGAATCATGGAAAAGCCAAAGCTGCTGACATTGTAAAGCTAATTCGATTGGCGAGAGAAGCTGTACAAAATAAATTTGGTATAAAATTGAAATTAGAAGTGAAAACATTGGGGTTTAAACCAGGAACATTTGACGTATGAGTAAAAAGAAAAAACAAACAATTACTATGAGAAATATTATTGGCGCCAGTTTATCACTCCTCTTTATAATGACAGTATGGGGAGCTGTTCAATGGGCCAATTACCGCAATACATTTAATATAGATGATATTCGTTTTACCGGATTAGAAATATTAGAAAAAGAACCGCTTCAAAAAATTATTTCTGATTTTGAAATTCAAACAATTCATGATTTCAACATGGGGAAAATGGCTCAATCAATAGAGCACAATCCATTTGTAAAAGCAGCACGAATTAGTCGGCATTTCCCAAATCAATTAAAAATAAATATAATTGAAAGAAAACCATTGGCTATACTCAATATGGATTCCGCGTTAATGATTGATGACGATGGTGTGGTTTTGCCGAATCATCCTTACGGTGAAAGTGCGCTCATCCCCATTTTATCTGGGTTTAATATTGCTAAAGATCTTTACCCAGAAGGCGAGCAAACTTATTCGATCAAAGTGAAGGAAGCCATTGCTATTTTAAATCAACTTGGCAACCAATATCCAAAACTATATGAAAATATTTCAGAACTAACATTAAATAAAGATGATGAATATGTTATTATTTTAACAGATCGTCCCACAAAAGTCATCTTGGGGAAAAATGATATTATTCCAAAATTATATATTTTAAAAAGTTTTGATGATGCTTTAGGACAACGACAACTCACCGATTATCGGATATTGGATATGCGGTATAAAAAGCAACTGATCGCAAGAGAATGGTCATGATTCGCCCACACAGACAAAACGAAAAATATATCCAAACCGGATTAGATGTCGGGTCGGACAAAATATGTTGTGCGATTATTGAAGTAGACTCGAATTCGCAAAGCGTTAAATTATTGGGAATTGGAAATTCTCATGCAACCGGTATTAAAAAAGGCTCCATTACCCACCGGGACCAACTCATAGATGAAATGGATTATGCACTCCAGGAAGCACAAACCATGGCTGACATTAATGTGCAAAAATTATCGCTTGGTATTTCGGGTGATCATATACGGGGTATTAATACGCAAGGAGCGATAGCCATTGGGAATCAGAATGGTACAAATGTTCCAACCCAAAATGATATTACCACAGCTGATGTTCACCGTGTTTTGGATTTAGCGAAAGCGATTTCACTACCAGTAGATAGGGATATTCTCCATGTATTACCCCAAGAATATGTCATTGATACAATGGATTCAATCAAGGATCCTATCGGGCTAAGCGGGCGTCGATTAGAGGCTCGGGTCCACTTGATTACTGTGGCCACCACAGCAGCGACTAATCTCGTGAGTTGTGCCGAAGAGTTGGGTGTTGAGGTTGACGGTATTGTCTACCAAGGTATTGCATCCAGTATAGCGACACTAGAGGAAGATGAAAAAAACCTAGGTGTTGTTTGTGTAGATATTGGTGCAACAACTACAGATATTGTTGTTTACCATGAAGGTGGGGTTCGTCACACGGCGACTGTTGGCATCGGCGCAGCCAGTATAACAAATGATATTGCAGTTATGCTTCAAGTGGGTATCGATGAAGCCGAAAAAATTAAAAAAACCTATGGATCAGCAAAAGCATCCATGTCCTCCCCTGACTTGGATTTTGAACTACCAGCACAAAATGGTCAAATTAAAAGAAAAATATCTGAACATGAATTATCTCGCTATGTTGAAGCACGAATGGTCGAAATATTGCAACTCGTTATGCGAGAAGTTTCCCGTGCAGATATTAAAGAGAAACTAACTTACGGTATGGTGCTGACCGGTGGTGGATCTGAATTAAAAAACCTCGTGGGTCTCGCTCAGGAAACAATCAATATGCCGGTTAGAATTGGTAATCCGAATAATATTAGTGGCGCCATCGATGTGGCATCCAGCCCTATTTATGCCAGCGCCATTGGATTGGCTCAATGGAAAAGTTTTGGGGAGGATTTATCACTGCTCCAAATCGCAGAGTCATCCATTAAAGGCACCATGAATAAAATCAAAAAAATTGTTACTGAATTTTTTTAAAATAATGAAACTTAAAACACATACCAAAAAACCAAGAAAAGGAGAACAACTATGCTATTCGAATTCGATAGTTTAGCGGAACAAAAAGCAAATCTAAAAATGATCGGCGTGGGTGGTGCAGGCGGCAATGCCGTCAATCGCATGATTCAAGCGGGCATGACAGGTGTCGATTTTATCGTTATTAATACTGATGCCCAAGATTTGGATAATAATGCAGCCGAGAATAAAATTCAGATAGGGAAAAACCTCACCAAAGGATTGGGCGCTGGCGCTCGGTCAGAAATTGGTAAAGATGCCATGGAAGCTGATATGGAAGTGGTCAAATCCATGTTAGAAGGATCTGATATGGTTTTTATTACAGCAGGTATGGGTGGTGGTACCGGAACCGGCGCTGCACCTGTGGTGGCTCAAATTGCACGTGAAATGGGAATATTAACTGTGGGCGTCGTTACGGTCCCTTTCAATTTCGAAGGACCCAAGCGTATGAACCGTGGATTAGCCGGTGTCACAGAATTGCGTAAAGCATGTGATACTGTCATAACAATTCCCAATCAAAAGCTTATGTCAATCGTGGATAAAAGCACAACAGTTGTGGAAGCGTTTAAACTTGCCGACTCTATTCTCCACCATGCATCTAAGGGTATATCTGATCTGATTAATGTACACGGTCTGATAAACTTGGATTTTGCTGACGTGGAAACGGTCATGAAAAACATGGGTGAAGCTGTAATGGGTACGGGAACTGCCAGTGGTGAAGAACGGGCCGTATTGGCCGCACAGCAGGCTATTTCCAGTCCGTTATTGGACAATGCATCTATTTCTGGTGCGCAAGGTGTACTCGTAAATATCACCGGTGGTGCAGACCTAACATTAATGGAAGTAGATGAAGCCACATCTATCATTTTTGAAGAAGCAGGAAAAGATGCAAATATCATTTTTGGCGCGGTAATTGACCCAGCATTAAATGATTCGATTATGGTGACAGTTATTGCAACTGGGTTCAACAGAAAACTCATGGGTGATATGATCAATACCCCTCCAGAGCGAGAAGAAGTGACGCCGACCCAAACGCGTATTCTGGCTGAGAAAGAAAATGTCCCCCTTTATGAAAAAATGAAACAGGAAGAACTCATCCCGAATCAACCTGAGATTGAATCGACAAAACCAACACTGTTTTTTGATGATACAAATCCACCGATTTATGGTAACGATTTGGAAGTACCGGCATTTATTCGTCGGCAACATGATTAAATAGTTGGTAATTAAAGGCGGTTAAATAGCCTTTTTCTCTGGAATTCTTGGTGGATAGAGATAC
>Ga0187827_10001536_pt1 | contig 33681 bp, 32 predicted proteins | sample ETNtaG_39_FD_167969 | JGI IMG/M metagenome (GOLD analysis project Ga0187827, IMG submission 167969) | Marine microbial and viral communities from oxygen minimum zone, Eastern Pacific Ocean - ETNP2014_SV_150_PacBio MetaG (Illumina Assembly) | ecosystem: Environmental > Aquatic > Marine > Hypoxic...
ATCTGGTTTAGCATCATCATCCACAATAAACAAATTCATTTATGAATCAAAACGGCTTGGCATATATTCGTCTGTAGATATGATGGAAGTCAATGATCCTTTAGGAGTATTGAAGGGATTAGATGATCCGCCTGACATAGTTATACTCCATAGAGGAATAGATGAAGAATCTAAAGGGAAAACTCGTTGGCAAATCATTCAAGATATTAAAAATGAGTTGCCAGGAACAAAAATACTCTTCTCAGTTGCAGGAGGTATACGAGAAGAAACAGCTAAAGAGGCGTTGAAGAAAGGAGCCGATATTTTGATTGTAGGACGTTACATAACGCAATCCAAAGATGTCGAAAAAGCAGCTAGAGGGTTATTGAACCTAGTGGGAGAAGATATGGATCTTTACAGGATCCATGTAGAATAAAAAAACTTATTCCACTATTCATCCATTCCAAGCAGATTGATGGTAATCTGTGTAATTGATTAAACAGGATTAAGGGAGTCCAATCTGCTTGAACTTCTCGAGAAGTGAATCCTTGGAAAAGGCTTCCCTTACCCCTTGTTCATCTGGAAAATATGTCATATCTTCTGTGAATTTAGCATTATATTTCATTGTCGCTCCTGGTCTGATGGGAATTAATCCTTCGTAGTCTTTACCCATTTTGTTTTGCCACACCTCAGATAGAAGATAATCATAGAACAATTCTGCTGCGTTTTGGTGGCTAAACTACCAATCTAAGAAAGGTTGTTTTACCATCAACCAAACAAAAACTGCGAATAGGTCCCAAGCCTGTTCGTATTTTTTTTAATTATGTCAGTTAGTATATTTTTTGGGGGATATTATTGAATTCAATAAGACTTTCACGTTTATTCATCATTGGTGTACTCATAATAATGAGTATATTGATAGCGCTTCCGATAATAGCACTATTATTTGGAAGCTTTTGGAGTTCGAGACCAGGTGCACCTGGATTCCTTACGTTTGACAATTATATCAAAACTTTCACTGATATTCGAAGTCTTAATCTTCTAACAAATAGTCTTTTTTATGCCTTCGGAGCCGCTCTTCTTGCTACATCTGTTGCTACTGTCATTGCATTTCTAACATCACGAACAGATACTCCGTTAGCTCGTGTATTCACCTTTATTCCATTTCTACCATTAGCGATACCCGGAATTGCTAACAGTATCGCATGGGTCTATCTATTGAGTCCCAGGACAGGATTGATCAACCTTTTTTTTATAAACACATTGGGATTTTCATCTGCTCCATTCAACATCTACTCAATCTGGGGGATGATATGGACATCTGGGCTTTCACTAATCCCACTTGCGTATGTAGGTATTAGGGCAGCGATGGTATCTCTTAACCCTGCCCTAGAAGATGCTGGGAGGATCTCCGGTGCAGGGATTAGACAGGTGATATCCCGCATTACAATACCGTTAGTTATACCTGCTATGCTTTCCATATTCTTTCTGGCTTTTATTATTGCTTTCGAGTCATTCGAAGTCCCTGCTGTGATAGGTATTCCTGGGAACGTAGATGTTTATATGTCAGCGATCGCAAAATCAGTTCTTTATCGGATTCCACCAAACCATGGATTAGCAACCTCTCAAGCTATTATTATGCTCATTGTAACTATGCTTTTAGTATCACTTTACAGGATTGCAACAAGGAGGGCCGAGAAGTTCGCTGTAATAACTGGGAAAGGGTATTCTCCAAGAGTTATGAAGTTAGGTAAGTGGCGGTATGTAGGCGTAACAATACTTCTAACATATCTATTCGTTGACATAATCTTACCTTACTCCACTCTATTCATCTCTTCACTTCATTCATTCTGGCATCCAAAAACCCTTTTCGAAGACCTCTCATTTCAGAACTATGTGGAACTTCCAGCATATTCAAACCTGCTAAGAGGTCTCTTCAACAGCATCTTTGTATCAAGCATATCAGCCTTCATAGCAGTATTAGCGGCAGTATTCTTCACGTATTACTCCCTAAGAAGCAAAGTGAAGGGAAGAGGTCTTTTGGAGGGTATGGGAATGCTTCCCATTGCATTTCCTGGTTTAGTTTTGGGAGTAGGACTATTATGGGCTTTTATCTCACTTCCTATCGGTATCTATGGTACACTTTGGGTGATAATCTTGGCTTATACCATAAAATATATTCCTCACGGTATAAGATTTGAATCTGAACCACTTCTTCAGATACATCCAGAACTTGAGGATGCTTCAAGGATTTCTGGGGCTTCATTACTATATACTATTAGGAAAATTACACTGGTCCTTCTTAAACCGGCTATTATTGGAGGATGGGTGTATATAGCATTGATAACTTTTAGAGAATTGGGTGCAGCGATACTGCTTGTTTCACCTGGAAATGAAGTTATTTCAGCGGTGCTTTATACTATGTGGGCTGGGGGGCACATCGAGCACACCATTGCAGCTATTATGATACTTGCTGCCATAATCTGGAGTACTATCTTTGTAGTGGCAATAATATCATGGAAAAGATCAAAGAATAGAAAAGGATAAGTCTGTACTCTGATTAAATTAGCATAATAGCTAAATAGATATTACTTAAAATATGTTGGTCTATATGTGGGATGCCCTATAGTTTGTAGGTTTTTACCCATGGTATCAACCTAAGAAACTTAATCGATAAAGAGGGCTTGACTTATAACCTGAAGAGGAATAATGAACCTAAAGACGATAAATTCTTTTAAACATTACAGGTTTCTGGAGTAACGAAACTAACATATAGTTTAACTCTTTTTCAAAAGACATTTGAGTGCAACCCATACAGCAGAGCATCTTTTTGCAGGAAGCATACGAAGAATAAAACCTGATTTGACTGTATTAAAAGTAGATCAATCAGATGGAAGAAACAGTATTTACGTAGATGCAAAAAACCTGGATTGGAACACAATACTCAAAGCTGAAATTATGGCTAATCAAATAATAGCAGAAGGTCGAGAAGTAAAACAACATATCTTTAATTCTCTTAAAGATGCAAAACAACAATTTCCTGAAGCGCGTGTAATGGAGGAACGAATATCTGGGACAGTTAGGATAATTGAGGTTGATGGATATGATTATGCAGCCTGTTCACGAAAGCACTCCTCTAATACTGTAGAATGTGACTATTTTCTTGTAACGAGAGTTGTTAAGGCTAATGGAGGATATAAAATAGATTTTCTAGTTGGAGCAGAAGCGAAGAAAAAAGCTCTGGAGTTTTCAAAAGTAGCTTTGAAGACGTCGGATATTCTGGGCGCCCCAATTGATGGAGTTGAAAAAACTGTGAATAATATGGTACATGAATTGAAAAAACTGAAACACAGCCTTTCGATGGTATCAGAAAAGGATGCTGATGATATTTCCTTCTCTGAAAGAGGTGGCGTCAAAATATTTTCTAAAGTCTTTCGGAATCTAAATACAAAAATAATTATGAAAAAGGCAGGAGATCTGATTAAAAATCAAGATGTTGTAGTACTTCTTGCAAATATTAGTTCGGACACTATTATAATTCTGGCAAGAAGTTCAAATCAAAGTTTTGATTCTGGAAGTGTCCTAAATCAAATTCTAATCCGGTATGGAGGCAAAGGTGGTGGGAGTCCTCATTTTGCTTCAGGTAGCGTCGAAAAATCCAATATAGGAGATGTTTTTCAATCCATTCTAGAGGCGATATTCAATTAGGGATTAATATGTGTGCAGAAAAGAGTGAAGACTGGAAGAGGTGTTTTTAGACCGTGAAGGTAGATGAGTTAGGAGATTGGCGTAGAACTCATGCGTCCACAGATTTAGGTCCAAAACTAGATGGAAAAGATGTTACAGTTATGGGATGGATATCCTCTATACGAAAACAGGGCAAAATTATGTTTATCTTGATCCATGATATTAAAGGTGATATTCAAGTTACTGCTATTACTGGAAAAACCTCTGAAAAAATGTTAACTAAACTTCAATCCCTTTCACTTCACTCAGTAATAGCAATTAAAGGAAAAGTGAAAAGCATTTCCAAGGCTCCTCAAGGAGCAGAGATAATCCCAGAAGAAATTAAGATTTTGAATACTTCTGAAATAAAACCTCCTTTTAGTATATTTGGTGGAGAGTTACCCGGTATAGATAAAAGGCTTGATATGCGTTCGCTGGAACTTAGAAGACCTAAACCACAAGCAATATTCAGGATAAGACACACCACTCTAGTTGCAGTTCGAGAATTCCTAAGCGCTAATGGCTACCTAGAAATTCAGACCCCTAAGATAATTGCATCAGCAACAGAAGGTGGTGCATCTCTATTTCCTGTTCTCTATTATGATAAAGAAGCCTTTCTAGCTCAAAGTCCGCAGCTCTACAAGGAACAACTTACGATGTGTTTCGAAAAGGTCTTTGAAATAGGTCCTATTTTCCGTGCTGAACCATCGCGTACATTAAGACATCTTGCAGAAATAGTTTCAATAGATCTTGAAGAAGCATACGTCTCTTATGAAGACGTTACAAAGACACTTGAAAAGCTTGTCCAACACACAATTAAGACAGTAGCTGACAAATGTAAAGAAGAAACAAAAGAGTTGGGTATAACAATAACTGTTCCAAAATTGCCATTTAAAAGATACACATATACAGAAATCATAAATGTTTTACAGGAAACTGGTTTCAAGATTAATTGGGGTGCTGATCTTTCAACTTCAGCCTTGAAAAAGATTGGTGAAATTTATCCTGACTTCTACTTCATAAATGACTGGCCTACTGCTTCAAAACCATTCTATATAAAACCGAAATCTGATAAACCCGAAATAAGTGAATCATTCGATCTTATGGCAGGTTCATTAGAACTTTCATCAGGTGGGACACGAGTAAGTTCCAAGCATCTTTTAACGGATAGATTAAAGGACCAAGGGTTAAAACCGAAACTTTTCGAGAAACATTTAGATCTTTTTGATCATGGTATGCCTCCACATGCAGGTTTTGGTCTAGGAATGGACCGACTTATGATGATTCTTACCCAAGAAGAAAATATACGGGAGGTAACCCTTTTCCCGAGGGATAGACTACGTCTTACACCTTAATATTACGTGAAGCACTAAAATGAAAACACCTAAACATCCAATATCTGAAAAGGAGATCTCTCACCTTGCTGAACTTGCAAGGCTAGAACTATCCGGAAAAGATGTCGCCGAAATGCGTCTTCATCTCAATAAGATATTGGATTATTTTAAAATGATAGATGAAGTGGATACTGAAGGAATTTCTCCAACGTACCACGTGTTCGACCTTGTTAATGTTCTTAGAGACGATAAACCTCATTCTCCCGAGTCTAAGGATCTACTTGAAAACGTTCCAAAGAAAAAAGGTCGTTACATAAGAGCTCCTAGGATGATTTAAATGACTGCTCGAATCCTTGACATACCTGTCTGGGAAGTTGTCAAAAAGATAACGAATCAAGAGATATCATCAGAAGATTACATATCGAAGACTCTTGAACGAATACAGAAAATAGATCCAAAGATAAATGCCTACATCACAGTAATCAAAGAAGCTAGTCTGGATAAAGCATTAGAACTGGACAAACAAATAAGGCAAGGTAAAACTGTGGGAAGACTGGCGGGTCTTCCAATAGCAATTAAGGATAGTATCTGTGTAAAAAATATCAAAAACACCTGTGGATCACGGATGCTGGAAAACTTCGTGGCACCATATAATGCCACAGTTGCTGATAAAATAATCCAGGAAGATGGAATAATCATAGGAAAGACCAATTTAGACGAATTTGCGATGGGTACATCAACAGAGCATAGCTTCTTTGGTGCTACACGGAATCCATGGGATTCTTCAAAAGTACCCGGGGGTTCATCTGGAGGAAGTGCTGCATGCATTGCAAGTTTTGAGGCTGCTCTTGCTTTAGGTTCAGATACAGGTGGTTCAATTAGATCACCTGCAAGCTTTTGTTCTGTTGTTGGATTGAAACCAACTTACGGTGCGGTTAGTAGATATGGACTGGTTTCTTATTCAAATAGTTTGGAACAAATAGGTCCAATTGCCAGAGATGTTCGAAGTACCGCTATCTTGATGGACTGCATTAATGGATATGATATTCTAGATTCAACATCAAAAAATACAGAACCCAAACGATTTGCTGATATTTTTAAGAATACTGTAAAAAATTTGAAAATAGGTGTTCCAAATGAGTTTTTTGGAGAAGGGGTTCAGAAAGAAGTTCATAAAAGTGTATGGAATGTTATTCACAAACTTGAGAAATTGGGCTTGCACTATGAAAAAACGTCTCTACCAATGGTAAAATATGCATTACCTGCATACTATATTATAGCTATGTCCGAAGCATCATCAAATTTAGCTAGGTATGATGGCTTAAGATACGGTTTTAATGTTCCTCAAAACAATCTAAACTGGAATACAATATTCTCTAAGAATAGGCGCAATGGTTTTGGTGATGAAGTAAGACAACGTATTATGCTTGGAACATATACTCTTTCCGCAGGTTATTTTGATCAATACTATCTAAAAGCTCAAAAAATCAGGACACTCATTAAGCAAGATTTTGATAGGGTATTCAAAAAATTTGATATTCTAGTTGCACCTTCTATGCCGATTCTTCCTTTCACATTGGGTGAAAAGTTGAATGACCCTCTATCTCTTTATATGTGTGACATAAATACAGTTCCAGCAAACTTGGCTGGTATTCCATCTATTTCAATTCCTTGTGGTTTATCCTCCGGGCTCCCTATTGGTGTTCAAATTATGGCGCCACCTTTTAGGGAAGATTTGTTATTCAAAACTGGTTATTTGTTTGAAGAAAATGTGATTATTGATAAAAGTGTGGGGGAATTCACAAATATCTAGTGAATCAAATAAAATAAAGATAGGTCTAGAGGTACACTGTCAACTTACAAGCCTTAAAACAAAACTCTTCTGCAATTCTCCCTCAGATTACCGTGAAAAGCCTCCTAATACCAACATTTGTCCAGTTTGTATTGGTACACCCGGTTCTCTCCCAGTTCTAAATAGGAATGCGTTGAACTATGCAACAATGGTGGCTTCATCTCTACATTTTGAGATTACGTCACGCATGATATTTTTCAGGAAAAATTATTTCTATCCTGATATGTCTAAAAACTTTCAAATCACACAATATGATCGTGCTGGTGGCGTACCATTTGCAATTAATGGATATATCCTTCTTAATAATGGTAGAAAAATTAGACTTGGCCGTATGCAACTAGAAGAAGACCCTGCAAAAATATCTTATGACGGAACAATAGAGTCCTCTTCAGAGACTTATGTTGATTATAACCGTGCAGGTATAGCTTTAATCGAAATCGTAACTGAACCTGATCTTGAAAGTCCTAGTGATGCTAGAGAGTTTCTTAATAAATTAAGTTCAATTCTAGAGCACCTAAACGTTTTAGATCTTGGATTGGAAGGTTCAGTAAGATGTGATGCAAATATTTCCCACCGAGGTGGGAAACGAGTAGAAATTAAGAACATCTCATCATTCAAAGAGGTTGAGCGTGCTCTTAATTTTGAGATGACCCGACAGAAAAGTTTAGCTTCAAAAGGAATTAGTGTCTCTCAAGAAACAAGACATTGGGATGATGTCAGAAGAATAACTATCTCATTACGCTTAAAGGAGGAAGAACAAGATTATAGATACTTTCCAGAAACAGATCTGGTTCCAGTAACACTTTCTGAAACGTTTATTGAAAAAATTAACCATGATATGCCTGAACTTCCAAAGGAAAGAGAGATACGTTTTCACCAAGAATATAATCACTCAAGCGAAATAGCTCGAGTACTTGTAAAAGACAAATATCTTGCTGACTACTCGGAAAAAGCTGCTAAGGAAAGTATAGATCCAAGAGAAGTGGGTATATTATTAGCTGTAAATCTTCCACCATTTCTAAATGAAACTGGGAAGGATTTAAAATCGCTCGATATTACTCCTAAACATTTCGCAGAGTTAGCAGATATGATATCTAAAGGGGATGTAAGTCGAAGATCCGCTAAAACTATTTTTCTTGAAATGCTGAAAACAGGACAAAAACCGAGAAATATATTTGATGAGAAAGGATTAGATGTAATATCTGATTCAAAATCCATAGCAGATATAGTGACGAAAGTATTCAAAGATAATCCAGAAGCTGTAAAAGACGCTGTTAAGGATGCTAAAGCTATTAACTTTCTATTAGGAAAAATTATGCAAGAAACACGAGGTCGGGTTGACCCTTCAATTGCAAATAAACTAATTAAAAAGAAACTATCAGCACAATAATTCAAATTAAAGAATTAATGATGTTCACAGTATTATTTACTCCATTCAAATTCTGAGCAACCCTATTCAACTCAAGAACCTTCTTCTTAAAAGAGGGCTCATCACTTATCTCGTTAACTGCTAAAGCTATTTTTTCAGAAGATATTGTGTCCGGATCTAATAATCGGCCAAATCCTATATCTTTTACCCTTGTGGCATTTGCATTTTGTTCACTGTGATTTATGATGGGAATTGTAACCACAGGTTTACCATACAATATTGCCTGAGATATGGTAGCATGTCCCCCTCTAACCACTAGAAGATCTGTAAGGGTGAACAGCTCATCTTTGACAGGGCACCATTGATAGATCCAACCACCTTTTATTCTTCTAGGCTTTTTTTCTCCACCAATTTCTCCCTTCGATATTATGAAGATGAATTTGTCTGAAAGAGTACTTGCAGCTTCTATGATTATATCTATTAATTTGCTTTTGGTATTTGGGGGACCACTTACTTGAGCAAAGACAATTCGTTTTTCCTTATCTAATTCAAGTTTATTAGAAACTTTGGTAAGTTGTTCTGTTCCAATTTTAGATATAGATGACATAAAACCCACATATTTCACTTTACTATTCGCTGTTCTAATTCTTGCTGTATTGGCTTCAGATATTGTGTAGGGAGATGGAATGTCTGGCACCACAATGAATTGACTTCGAGACCATAAGAGTCCTAATGCCTCAGCTTCTATACCTTCTATTTTGCTAAGATTTCTTGTACTAAACTTTGGAGGTAGAAGGATTCTTATCTGATTAGTAACCGTGACAGATGGAATTTTTTCAATATATGCTGCAGCGACTGCAGATAACCTGGTATCTGAAACCACAATATCTGGATGAAATCTATACATTATCTGCCTTTCTTTTTTTACTTGCTGAACGAATTTCGAAAAAAGGTTTGGTAGATCTTCCACTGTTTTCTTTACTGATACTCCTTCTTCATTCCAACTAATGTCTAATGATGGCACTTTTTCACAATGGAATCCCATTTCTCTAAGATAATCTACCGCATGATCAAATGATGAAAAAATTACAGTATCACCTTGGTTGACCAATTTTTCAGCTACCAAACTCATGCGCGATGCATGTCCAAGACCCGAGCCGTAGACAGCGATATGAATTCTACGTTTCAAGATAATATCCCTATACTAATCTTCTCCGTAACACATCTCCCCTAGGTGATATTTCATCAAAAACAATGGCTTTGAACTTATAGATGTTGACCTCAGGTGAACGCCAAATATCAGGTGCAGCTCCAGCCTTTAAACAGGAATGGTACAGAAAATCATCTGGGCCCCATCCTTGTTCTATTGGTACCTGAGGTAAAAGTAAGCCACTTCCATATCGCCATCTCACTATCAGCCCATCTTCACCCACTTTGATTTGATTTCGGTATTCTTCTGGTGAAGATACTTTAATATGCTCAGGAGGTGTAAGAACACTTATTTCGACAATTAAATTATCTAATTCATCTGAAGTAACCTCATTGAACCGTGGATCATTGATTGCTGCAGATATTGCTGAATCTATAAGGGCTTTCACTAATGGTTTTTCTGGAAACGGGTGGCCAATGCATCCTCTTAGCTCAAGTCCACTCTGAGTTTGGGCGTTTAATGTGACAAAAACTCCCATTTTTTGATAAAACTCAGGATCCAAACCATTAGGTGGTTCAATGATTAATTTCTCTTTGACTTGCTTTTCTACAGCTTCTCTTGCTAGTCGGACTAGAACCTCTCCATTCTTGTCTGATATATCCATCTGATTCACACTACATTGACTTTGCTAATTGTTCTCTTAATCTTGAATTCTTTTGATTATCTTTTCCGATAATGCATACAAGCGTTGCCAATGGCCACCTATCCAATACACTTTTCCACATAATATACATCTATAAAATTCCTCTTGGTACTGTAACACTCTTTTAGGAACCAAATTAGACACCTCACTTTTAGATACCTGATTAATATTGCCGTTGCAAGTTGAGCATCGGGTATCATGTGAGAAGAGATGTGATCCTTCCCCCCACTTGCCTTGTAATATTTTGCACAATCTCTCATAATCATTTTCTTCATTCAATAATTTACACTTAATCTTTCGATTAGTCGCTTTTTGCTGGATTTTCCTACTCGAGGTAAGAACTATTCTGTCTTCGTTTAGAGCGATGTCTAGAATCTTGTCATCGCACATTTCTGTATTATATAGTGCATCATATCCAAATATCCTGAGTTTCCGTGCTAAACTTCCAAGCATGCCATCCACTACAAACTTATCTTTCATATGTTCTCATCTTCAGTGAAAATATTCTAGAAAAGAAATAGGAACTTATTCATGTGTAGATTCAGATGCAGTTTCCATTCTACAATCGTAGCATAAGTATCTGCCTTCTGATCTATTGAGATCATCGAACCACTGATCACAAGAATCACAGATACCTGCTAGATGATGTGTTCTCCCCATCGATTGATTAGCCATCATTCGTGCTTTCTCAGCAACTATAGCGTAAATTTCGGGCATTACAGAAACTATGTCCGATATTGATATTATTCCCATAATCTTTTCTTTATCAACAACCCCAAGTTTTTTTATTCCCATTTTACGCATAAACTTTGTTGCTTCTGCAACATCCATTTCATCATCAATAGTATGCAATGGGCTAGACATAATTTCTTTAACTAATACTTCACTCGATTTTTTATTCTTCGTAACAACTTTTGTTATAATGTCTCGTTCTGTAACTATACCCAATGGCTTTTGTCCATCCATAATAACCACACTACTTATCTTACAATCATACATTCTTTGGCTAATATCTTCGATAGTTTCTTCTTCAGAACCCGTTATAACAGGGCTATTCATAACTTCTCTTACACTAACATGTTTGCGTGCAGCTGGATTAGCTTCTGACATTGAATTTCACTTCGTTTGTAAATATAATATGTTTGGCTTCTTATATTTGTTGTTGGACTCTTTTTCTTTGAATGATTCTTCCAGCACCTGCTGGCAAAGCTCTTATGAAATCATCGAGGGGTATTCGCTTGATAACATCAGCTTCTTCATCAAGCAGATAGATAAGAGTCGATTTAATTTTTTTTGCAGTATCACTAATTTTTCCCTTTTCTGGTATTATCACTACATACGCAATTGAGTTGAGCATAATTGCTTCTGGCGGACCTGAAACTACTACCCAATAACCATCTTGGGATGATAGGCCCACTGCACACTCAATCTTCAAATCTTTTATTTGATTCTTGGTTCCTTGTATCAAAAAACTTCCTTTAGGGAGATACATTCCTGAAGGAGCTTCACGTTTGACTTGAGATGGATGGATCCAGTATGCACTTGCTGATGAAAATCCATCTTTCCATGCTCTGCTATAAAGAATAACTGCTCTAGCTACCTCTTCTATGCTTTTTCTTGAAGGATCAATGCCTTTTAAAATAAAAAAAGGTGAACCGTGCAGATCTGCGTGAAATACCAAATCATTATTTTCAGTATGTCTTCCAAGTATTATGGTGTTAGAAGAAGCATCTCTTCCTCCTACCGCAAGGAGACCTTCAGATGTCTTGAACCATCTATAACGTTCATACCACATTTTTTTCATTCTTACTTGTATATTTCTATTTTCAGTTTCGATTATTCTCCCATCGAGTTTACCTTTGAGAGAATCAAGATTATTTTTGAGTTTAGCTTGGGCTTTTATTATAGATTCAACCTTCTTCTCTAATTTCTTAGCTTCAGCAAATACTAATGAAGATATCTTCATAAGAGATTGATTGCTTTCGGTTGTAAGCGAAATTCCATGAACTGTAAATATTAATCTTCCTTTTCTTATCATAGCACTAGAAGCTCCTAGATCAAGAAGAATTTCGTTCGATTTTTCTAACGCTTTTGGAATCTTTCGTGTTCTTTCCTGAATCTTTTCCGCATACTCTCTGAGGGCTCCAGAATTCTTTCTATACTTCTTTTCTATTCTTGACTGTTGTTCAATAGATTTGGTTATTTCATTTATCTTTTTATGTAACGGTTCTAATGATTCTTTGTGTATTTCATCTCGAAGTCCATATGTGTGAACCTCATCTAATGCCTCTAAGAAGGTTTTAAATCCTTTACATACAAAGTCTTGATACGATTTTAATTTAAATGGTGCTGCATCGATTGGTTCATCATCACTGTAAATAACGGTAGGTTTAACATCACCAATTAGCACCTTGTTTACAACCTCTGTAAAAATTTCAAAGAGCTCAGATACATCATTGTCAGATAGTTTTGAACCCTTTATCTTTGGGTCTATTTTTGCCAGACCTAAAACCTCTTCAATATATTTTTTTGAAAGAGCTAGATTCCTACCAAACCATCTAGAAACCTCCAAGTCACTCTTTTTAATCTCTAAAATATCTTTGATTTTAACAGCTTTCATATCTAATCCTCGTTTAGGTGGCAAGTGATATTTATGGCCAATCCTTATTGTTCTGTGTTTTACCTTTAGATATCTTAAATGGGTTCGTATGATATCATCTTCATCGGTTATTACTATATTTCCTCCACCAAAAAACTCTAATATCACTTTTCGAATGTTTGGTGTTTCTCCAAACTCAATAATTACAATTCTTTCGCCTCTGGGATGAGTGATGTTCTTTATCTTTGCCCTATTAATTTCTCTTCTAAGATTCGAAGCAATTCCACTACTTTTTTTGGGCAATTCATATTTTGTTAGCCATACCCCTTTGACTGCTGATAAAACAATACGCATGTCTGGTTTCTCACTATGATGAAACCTTATGAGGACTGTATTCGAATTTACGAGATAAACATTATTAACATAATAACCAGCTAGCATGCTGTTCAGCTTGATGGATATGTGTTCCAGCTCTATGCTTGTAATCTCCAAAATTCATCATCTATCCAAGCGATGGTCATCTTGATTAAAACTACAGATAAAATCTTTTGGCTGCGTATATTTTTCGGGATATTAACAGGGCTCATATTAGGTATCCTATCTATCCTAACAGATTTCAGTGGTTCAAATGGTGTACCTTTTGCGCTTCTTATGTATATGACAACCTACTATATCGCGAGAATCAAAATTGGTCCAGAACTACCTCCTAAAGATTCACGGAAATTAATAACAACCGGATTAGGAAGCTTTCTCATGCTTTTCCTTTTTACTTGGATCATTATCAATACTCTCTTTAACTCCTGATAAACTGTTACGTCTCCAGAAATTTATAAATTTCACCCAAGTTTCGAAATATCCTCTTTCAAAATCATCTCTCCATATTGACTCTAACTGTTTTGCTTGCAACTTCCTTAAACGCGCCATTTTTTCTGTGTCACCAAGAAGGTCAGTCTTCTTTTTTTTATTATACTTCAAACTTACCAATCCTTTAACAGCCATGTATTGACCAATTTCTTCATTATTATTTAGGGTTATATTTTCTTTCAATACAGCTTTCGCTCCTGAAATATCTTTTTCTAATAGAAGCCTAAATATTCTCTTTACGTATTCCCTAGTGTGGGTTTTTATTTGTCAACCCTCCCAATCCATTATACCTCTTTTCCCTATCTTAAATCGTATGCTCTTTTCATCATTATTCAACTGTGCTAACCATCCTTTATTATCTCTGCCCAATCGTAACCGAAGATGAACACCCTGAGAAACAGTATTCCCACCCGTTTCTGTTACTAAGGTGTTTCGATTTTCAGGTATCTTATTTCTAACTGTATTTGTAACTACCACAGCAATTTCTTCTTCGATAGCAATCATCGCTAATTCATGAAGATGTCTTGCCAAGGCGATCTGTCGATCTCGAATATATCTACCTGTTTGAAATTCATAAACAAAATTGTCTGTTAGGGTATCAATAATTAGAATGCCAACCTTACCTGGAGTAATATCATTTATTTTAAACGGTGCTTCAACTTGATATGTCCAATCTCTGGCTCTTATTGAAAGTATATGTTTCAACAGATAATCTTTTTTTCTATTTTCTCCAGACATCTCTATAATGCGCTCAGGTCTAAATGTTCCAATAGTATCCACATAAACAATATCGTTTTTATCCGAAGAATTCAATAGAGAATTCACACATAATTGGAAACATAATTGAGTTTTTCCAGATCCACACTCACCATATATTTCCGTAACTTTTCCCTTTGATATGCCTCCTCCTAAAAGTGCATCCAAATCAGAAGACCCTGTAGATATTTTTCTCCTTTTTTGGCCTTTACCCAAAATATCTGTTGCTTTCTTGATATAACTAAAGTTTTTACCAGCCCTTTGAATCATCTTTAAGGTATCTTCTTTAAACCCAATTTGCCCTATCTTTTTAGGAGACATCATCGCCAAGTCTAATAATGTAACAACACCTTCAACTCTTAGGCCTTTCACCATCTTGTTTGGTATCCAATCTACTCCATCAAGAGGGAGATTATCTAATCTTTTCAAAATGTTGCTCAATTATCCAAAAGTATAGGTGTTCAATTTAAATAAATCTAAAGAATAGATTGACAAGACAGTTAAAACTAACCATATCCATCACCACCGAGAATGAGAAGATGAATTCATCCACAATAATTAGAGATCCATCTTTAGCAGAATCTAAAGATATGCTCTCCAAGTCAATTTCAAAGCGTCTCTTCATTATTATTGTCACTGATTGTAGGATTAATTACAATGGGAGATCATCATCTAAAATAAATTGGGGCGAAAGAGTAGTGATGCTGAAACCTGATGGCGCTGTTCTAATCCACCGGAAAACTAACTATAAAGCTATAAATTGGCAGCCACCCGGTGCTAGCATAAGTGTCTCAATCCAAAGTGGAGAATTGATTATTAGAGCTGATCGTCGAAGACCCAGAGAAACTCTTTCTATAATCTGCAAAAAAATCATTTTCATTTCTATTTTTTCGCTTAAAGATGAAGCTTCATTTGATATGCTCCTTTCTGAGGAGGATATTTACAAAGTTCTGATGAAATATCCAAGTTTGATAGAACCTGATTTTAGAATTTCAACACAACAGAAGGATCTTGGAGGGGGAAAAGCTGACATTACAGGTTTTGATAGGAATGGACAATATACCGTAGTAGAAATCAAAAGGATTCCAGCAGACTCAGATTCAGTAAAGCAACTCTACAAGTACATTTCGGGTATTAGAGTAACCTCTCCACAGGTCAGAGGAATACTTCTTGCTCCTAGCATAAATGCCTCAGCAAAGAATCTGGCAAGATCTTTATCAATTGAATATCATCCAATAGATATTAAAAAAATTGCAGAGATTTTTTCTAGAAAAAATTCATCAATTATTGAAAGGCTTGATAGACATTTATCATAGATGCATCTTACTAGTAACATTTTTAACCTCAGTAAGAGACGTGTAGAAGTGATCTACGGCGAACATTTGATTGTCAGAATCCATAAAAAAACCTATAAATATTTTGCAGAAAGCGGTGCATAAACAAGTCTCTATTCGATTGAAGAATGATCACGAATATAAAGGTAAGATGATGAATATTGACCAATATATGAACGTGATTTTAACCGATGCTGAGGAGCATAGTGACGGTTCACTCAAAGCAAACTACGGCAAGCTTGTTATCAGAGGCAACAATGTACTATTCATAAGGATCAAATCTGACCTTTGAACAAACAACCCCTTCACTTTAATTGACTTGAAATGCAGTTCTTTCCTTATTTTTAAAGAAATCATAGATTTCTTGTGCTAATGCCGGACTAATACCAGGTACATTGGAGATTTCATCTAATCCGGTTTTTCGAATAATTTTTACATTTCCAAAATGTTTGAGGAGAATCTTCTTTCTCGAGATTCCTATACCTGGAATAAGATCAAGTTCTGATTCAGATATACCTTTTCTCCTTAGAATCTTGTGATATTGAATAGCAAATCGATGTGCTTCATTTCGAATATATTGAACCAACAATAATGCCTTAGAGCTACGTTCAAGAATTAAGGGTGATCTAATATTTGAAGCATAAATCTCTTCTTCACCTTTAGCAAGAGCCATTATTGAAAGATTTTTGATCCCAAGTTCTTTTAGAGATTCTTCAGCTAATTTCAAGTGACCCTTTCCACCATCAATCAGCACTAGATCAGGTAGAGGAGACCCTTGATTTTGGAGTCTACGATACCTTCTGGTAACTATCTCTTTCATCATCAAATAATCATCAGAACCTTTCACTGTCTTTATCCTGAATTTTCTATACTCTGATTTTACTGGTTCAGCATTCTTGAAAACAACCATTGAACCAACAGCGAATAAACCCGAAATATTTGAGACGTCAAAACCCTCTATCCGATTTGGTGGGTTATCCAATCCTAATACTGTTTGCAGCTCCTTAATTGATTCAAGTTGTAATCCTGTTTTTGGTGATGTGGAACCCATCTTTTGATCTAGAAACAATACAGCATTTCGGTTAACCATTTTCAAAAGATCTTTTTCTTGTTTACTTGTGGCTTTTTTTAGTTTGAATTTTCCCTTTCCTGAAAGCCATTTTTTAATGTTTTCAGAATCTTTAGGTAATGATTTTAGCATAATCTCATTTGGAATATGTTTAGCATCAACATAATACTGCATCAGAAACTCCGATAGTATTTCGTCATATTCAGTTTCTAGCATTGTTTGTATTATGAATTGCTTACGATCAAGAAGTATTCCATCACGTATCAAGAAAACTTGTGCAGAGGCTTTATCACCTGACTTTTCAATTGCAATAACATCTTTGTTTCCTCCTCCAATTGAAACAATTTTCTGTTTTTGAACTATGTTTTCCACCATTCTAAGTTGATCCCTGTAAGATGCTGCCTTCTCAAACGCGTTTATTGCAGATGCATCCTTGATTCTCTGAATAATATCTAAAGTTAAAGAATGATGTTTACCTTCTAATATATTAATAACTGCTTCAACTAATTCATTATATTCTTCTTCAGATATTTGTCCAATACATGGAGCAGCACATTTCTCAATCTGATGCTCAATACATGCTCTAGATCTTTTTGTGTTGATAATTATTTTACAATTTGCAACTTGAAATATTTTCCTTATAAATTGTAGAGTTCTCCTTAGAGCTTTTACATCTGTGTAGGGACCAAAGTAAATTGATCCATCATTTACAATATTTCTCGTTATTAAAAAACGTGGAAAACGCTCTTGTTTAGAAATCCTCACAAATGGGTAAGATTTAGCATCTTTTAATCTAATATTATATTTTGGTTGATAACGCTTAATCATATTATTTTCTAGAATCAGAGCTTCCATCTCTGAATCTGTAAGAATAGTCTCCAGATCATTAATTTCATTAATTAACCGAAGCGTATGTGGAAGCATTTTTTTACCAGATTGGAAATAGCTGGCTACACGTTTCTTGAGTGAAGAAGCTTTCCCGACATACAGAGTTTTACCCTGCATATCCTTCATCAGATAAACGCCAGGTTTATCTGGTAATTCTTGTGCTAAGGTTTTCAGATTCTTCAAATTGTCGTCTCAATATCTTGCGTAAATATTGGCCTGTATGCGAGCTTTTAATCTTGGAAACATCTTCTGGGCTTCCTTCTGCCACAATTTGCCCTCCATTATCCCCACCTTCTGGTCCAAGATCTATGATGTGATCTGCAGTTTTGATAACATCCAGATTATGTTCAATAACAATAACTGTATTCTTCCTATCGGTAAGCCGGATGAGCACATCCAATAACTTCTGAACATCAGCAAAGTGTAATCCTGTGGTAGGTTCATCCAAAATAAATAGTGTATTTCCAGTACTCATCTTGCTTAATTGAGTTGCAAGTTTGACTCGTTGGGCTTCACCGCCTGAAAGGGTAGTTGCAGGTTGTCCAAGTTTGATATAACTAAGTCCAACATCCATTAAAGTTTGGAGTCTGCGTTTAACTTTTGGAAGATTCTGGAAAAACTGTAAAGATTCTTCAACGGTCATGTTTAGAACATCAGTGATAGTTTTACCTTTGGAAATTACTTGCAACGTGTCTGAATTGTACCGTTTACCTTTACACACATCGCAAGTTACGTAAACATCTGGTAAGAACTGCATTTCAATACGTATAGTGCCAGCACCTTGACAATTTTCACATCTCCCACCTTTAACATTGAAGCTAAAACGTCCTAAGGAATAACCCCTAGTACGTGATTCTGGCAATTGAGAATAGAATTCCCGTATAGGAGTGAATAATCCAGTATATGTAGCCGGATTAGATCTAGGTGTTCTTCCGATTGGAGATTGATCAATAATTATTGCTTTATCGAGATTGTTCACACCTTCTATTGTGTGATGTGCACCCGGACGATCTTTCGAACCATAAAAATGCTGAGCGAGAGTTCTGTATAGAATATCATTAACCAATGTACTTTTACCTGAACCAGAAACCCCCGTTATACAAACGAACTCGCCTAACGGTATTTGAACATCAATATTCTTGAGATTGTGGTGGGTTGCACCTCGAATAACTAGAAACTTTCCGTTACCATCATTCCTAGGAAACGGAACAGGTATCTGTAATCTTCCACTTAGATACTTGCCTGTTATTGATTTAGGATGTTCAATAATCTGTTGTGGCTTTCCTTCGGCAACTACTCTACCACCGTGAGCCCCTGCACCGGGTCCAAGATCCACAACATGGTCAGATGATAGAATAGTATCTTCATCATGCTCGACTATAATCAACGTATTACCTAAGTCTCTGAGATGTTTTAGAGTATCTAAAAGCCGCGAATTATCTCGTTGGTGAAGCCCAATACTTGGTTCATCTAGGATATATAAAACTCCCACAAGACTTGATCCTATTTGTGTTGCCAAACGAATACGCTGAGATTCACCACTTGACAGAGTCATAGATGCCCGTTCTAATGTAAGGTAATTGAGTCCCACATTGATAAGAAACTTTAATCTACCCAAAATTTCTTTCAGTATCTGTTTACAAATAATTTTCTCTCGATCATTGAGAACTAATTGCTTGATAATCTCCAGTAACTTTTCTACAGAAATAGAAGTGAATTGCCTGATGTTTTTATCATTAATTGTAACTGCCAGACTTTCTGGTCTAAGTCTAGCACCGTTGCATGCAATACATGGATGAATTCGCATAAGTGTCTGATAATAATGCCTGACTCTCTCAGATTTTGTTTCAGTGTGCCTTCTGTGCAGTATTGGGATTACTCCTTCAAAAGCAAATTTACCTTTCACTAAGAAATCACTAGTTCGAGAAGTATATTCCATAGAGATCCGTTCTCCACCACTACCATACAGGATAATATTCTGATGTTTAACGGAAAGATTCTTGAAAGGAACATCTAATCTGAAACCATATCGCCTACCCAAATGCTCTAACATAGTTTGCATATACCCACCTGTAAAGCCACTGACATTTATTGCACGTTCGTCTAAACTCTTTGTTCTATCAGGAATAACAAGATCTGGATCTATACTCAGTATTCCTCCTAAACCGCCACAATTAGAACATGCTCCGTATGGGCTGTTAAATGAGAACATTCTTGGAGTTGGTTCGTCATATCCTATTCCACAGGAATCGCAGGAGAATTGTTCGCTGAAGAGATGTTCTACACTTCCTTTTTCATCTATGATAATCTTGCCATTGCCAACTTTTAGAGCAGTTTCAACAGAATCAGTAAGCCTTTTTCTTATTTTTGGACCAATAATTAGTCTATCAACAATTATCTCGATGCTGTGCTTCTTATATTTATCAAGATTAATTTTTTCACCTAAGGTATGGATTTCTCCGTCGATCCGAACTCTCGCGTAACCTTCTCGAATAAGATCTTCAAAAAGTTGGTTATATTCCCCTTTTCTTCCTTCAATGACAGGTGCAAGTAACACAATTTTTGAGTCTTTCTTCATCTTCATAATACTATTAACAATATTTTCAGCACTTTGAGATTGGATCTTGCTACTACATTTAGGACAATGGGGAATGCCTATTCTTGCAAATAACAATCGAAGGTAATCATAAATCTCGGTCACGGTTCCAACAGTTGAACGTGGATTCTTTGATACAGCTTTTTGATCTATAGATATAGCTGGAGACAGACCTTCAATATAATCAACATCAGGTTTCTCCATCTGGCCCAAAAATTGCCGAGCATAAGCTGAAAGAGATTCAATATACCGCCTTTGACCCTCAGCAAAAAGGGTATTGAAAGCAAGAGATGATTTTCCGGATCCACTTAAACCAGTTATCACAACTATAAGATCTCGAGGTATCTCAAGACTAATGTTTTTCAGGTTATGTTGGCGTGCACCTTTTATTACAATATTTCTCTCAGTCATAATTCAGTCTCAATTCCACAAATATCATTAGCTAATCAATAAAGCTACATTTTTCTTAGATATTAATTTAATCGTGGAACAAATTAAATTAAAAGAAATTAATTGATAGGTGGTTTAATATTGGATATTCCTTTTCCTTTTATCTCTTCAAGATGTTTTAATCGATAAATTTCATCACGGATCATAGCAGCTCGCTCAAACTCCCAATTTTGAGATGCGGAATTCATTTCTATCTCCAACTTATCAAGAATATCTTGTTGGATATCTATATCGTTCACTTTATGGATACCAATTCGATTTTGTTGCTCTTTGACTGATACTATCTCTACTTTCTCTATGAGATCTCGTACTTCTTTAATAATGCTAGTAGGGACAATCTTGTGAATTTGATTATACTTTTTCTGCTTTTCTCTACGACGATTAGTTTCATCAATAGCTCTTTTCATATCTTTTGTGATTCTATCTGCATACATTATCACTCTACCATTTGCATTACGTGCGGCTCTACCTATAGTTTGAACTAACGCACGTTCACTTCTCAAAAAGCCCACCTTATCAGCATCGAGTATACCAATCAAAGAAACTTCAGGCAAATCCAAACCCTCCCTTAATAGATTGATACCAACCAAAACATCAAATTCTCCTTTCCGAAGATCCCTAATGATATCTACCCGTTTTAACGTATCAATTTCTGAATGCAAATATCTAGTTTTCACTCCAGCTTCCAATAAATACTCTGTTAGGTCTTCTGCCATCCGTTTCGTTAAAGTAGTGATCAATACTCTTTCCTTTTTTCTAGTGACATATTCAATTTCAGAGATAATATCGTCAACTTGTCCTTTTACGGGTCTAACTAGTGTTTTTGGATCCAATAAACCAGTGGGCCTGATAATTTGTTCAACTACATTTTCTATGCTCTTTTCTAATTCATACGCAGCAGGTGTAGCAGAAATATAGATGACCTGATTTATTTTAGATTCAAATTCTTGAAAGGTTAGAGGACGATTATCTAGAGCTGAAGGAAGCCGGAACCCATAATTAACTAGGCTTTCTTTTCTGGAACGATCTGCAGAATACATCGCCACTAATTGCGAAATAGTCATATGTGATTCATCGATTACCACCAAAGAATTATCTGGAAAATAGTCAAGAAGTGTATATGGTGGTTCTCCTTCTGCACGTCCTGATAGATATCGTGAGTAGTTCTCAATTCCAGAACAGTAACCTGTCTCTCTCAACATCTCTAAATCATAATTGACCCGTAACTCAAGTCTATGGGCTTCAAATGGCTTTTCTTTAGAAAGAAAGAACTTTACCCTTTCTTTTAGCTCATTCTGGATAAGTCGGGTTAAACTTTCGATCTCATCATGATCTATGATGAAGTGTTTAGCGGGATAAACAACTATGCTTTCATATTTTTGAAGAACAGTACTATTGAAAGGATCAATTTGGGATAACTGTTCGATTTCATTACCAAATAGTTCCAACCGTAAAACTGTATCACCATAGGCAGGAAAAATATCGATTACGTCACCCTTCACACGAACCGTTCCTTGAATAAAGTTAAGATCATTTCTTTCATATTGAAGCTGCAGCAAATGCTTTACAATATCATCACTACTAATCTGTTGACCAATACTTAGTTTCAATATACGTCTTTGAATCGTTTCTGGGGATCCCAATCCATAAATGCAAGAAACACTTGCTACTACTATTACATCGTTTCTAGACATTAAAGATGTGGTTGCAGATAATCGAAGCTTTTCTATTTCAGCATTAATGGAAGTGTCTTTGTCAATATATGTGTCTGTCGCAGGTAAATATGCCTCGGGTTGATAATAGTCATAATAACTTACAAAATACTCTACTGCATTTTTAGGAAAAAAATTTTTAAATTCACTATAAAGCTGTGCGGCTAAAGTCTTGTTATGAGATATTATTATAGTGGGACGTTGAACTTCATGGATTACGGAAGCTATTGTGTAAGTCTTTCCACTTCCAGTGACACCAAGGAGTGTTTGATGATTCACCTCTTTTCTAATATTGTTAATTATAGTTTCAATAGCTTCAGGTTGATCACCTCTTGGCTGAAAATTTGATATCAATTCAAATTTCTTCATAACAACATCCCCAGATAAGAAAAGATATACTCAATGTCTATACCTTTTGGGTCCATCTATGGTATAGATTCCTATTTGATATTTGATAAAAATTGTTCTGAATACGGGTATTTATCAAATCTTGATATCTGTCTAAATCAATAGTCTTGGTTTAGTTATCATGTGGCGCTAACTGCTGCAATTCCTGACAACATGTACTTATTAGATTCGTTATCTGATTGCGTCACATAAATGACAACTGGATATGATTGACCATTATCTATATTGGTTGCACTACAACTCAACTTGATAGTTTCATTTGGTTTAACATCCTTTGGAATTTTTCTCTTGTTACAACTTGCGTGCGCCCCGATGATATCTACTGAATCGATATCCCAATCCACAATACCGTCATTAATTATCTCGGTGTTAAGGCCTCCAGCATTTCCTACTTGATAGGTTATAGATATACCTCTCACTAGGCTGGCATGGAGGTCGGATGGTTCTTCAATATATTTTGTCCGATATGAATCAAATGCCACCACTGATATTAAAGCTACAACAGCTATAATTAGAATTATGGTTTTCTTATTACTCTTCTTTTCCGGCTTAAAATCTGGGGGTAAATCATCCAATGCGATATATTTTAATCATGATACCAATATATCTATTTCGGTATTTATCTTTTATTCATAATCTCTCTTTCCACTGTCATATAAAATGGTCTAATCTCTACTTTAATCTCCGGAGCAAAAATCTATCAGTTTCCATCTTTTGTGGTTAAGATAAATGTAGGAGCTTTCACCTTCTTAATCTCTTCCATAACTTCCTCACAGATTAATATCTCAGGGGTATAGATTGTCCTGTTTTTTTTATAAGTTACAATTAAATACGATAATTCCTTCTACTATTATTGATAATAATTTGGGAATAAATCTTGATGAAAAAGTTAAAGCTTTGGTAGATGGTAAAAACTTCGGTAATATAGCTACAATAATGAGTGACGGTTCTCCACAGGTTACTCCGGTATGGATTAATCGAGATGGAGACTCGATATTAATTAATACAGCCGTGGGAAGAACGAAACAGAGAAATTCTGTTAGAGATCCAAGGGTTGCATTAACTATTTTTGATCAAGAGAATCCATATAGTATGGCAATGATCAGAGGTACTGTTGTAGAACAGACAGAAGAAGGTGCAGATGATCATATAGATAGTCTTGCACAAAAATATATTGGGGAAGACAAGTATCCTTGGAGAAATCCTGCGGAAAAACGAATGATATTGAGAGTAATGCCAGAAAAAATTTTTACGATGTAACATTTTTTATTCTTAAAAATAATCATATTTGTCAACTTTAATTCAAAGTAAATATGTAATGATACCATTGGTTAAATCTAAATATGACAAGATATTGTAGTTTCAATATGTTTCACTGTTAGGAATTAGATGTAAATTGCTAAAATTTGGGATAGACCTAGTACCTTTCGAAGAATGTGAGATATCTGTAAAATATTCAATAAAAGCTGAGAAAGCTGGGATAAATTATGTTTTCATAAGTGACCATCTTCAAGGACGATCCATCTACATCTGCCTTACGGCTGTAGCACTTAAAACAGAAAAAATTTTAATTGGACCTGGAATAACAAATCCGTATTATATTCATCCAGTAATAACAGCTCAATTGCTTTCATCTCTTGATGAGTTAGTACCTGGTCGCCTGGTATGCGGGTTAGGTGCTGGTGATTCAACTAATCTTAAACGAGTTGGAATAAAACAAGAAAAACCTGTGGCAGCTGTTAAGGAAGCTTCACAAATCATTAGAGGTAGTCTTTCAGGTGATCCAGTAAATATCGATGGAAAAGTCTTTAAAATATCTGATCAAAATTTAAGTTTTCCCAAATCAAATGGTATTCCTATACTTATTGGAGCACAAGGTGGAAAAATGCTAAATCTGGCAGGTGAGATCGGTGATGGTGTAATCATAAATGCTGCAGATCCGTTTGAATGTGAACTAGGAATTAAATCAGTTAGACAAGGAGCGGAATTAGTGGGGAAGAATCTAGGTAAGTTTGAATTTGCTGCTGCAATGCCATTTTCTGTTGCACGAAAATCGGAAGAAGCGGTAAAGCGAGTTCTAGGTAGTGCTGCTTTGATTGCTGCAGGTAGCCCAGATTCATTACTGGAAAGACATGGTATCTCTTTAGAGGATAGAGATAATGTGAGAAAAGCTCTATTGGAGAATGATTATGTCTCTTTAACAAAATCTGTTACCCCAGAAATGGTTAACTCATTAACAATTGCAGGAACCCCTGAACACTGCATTGAAAGAATTATTTCTTTAGATAAATCAGGTATTTCACTTATTGTTCTATCTACCCCTTTGGGGCCAGATCCAGAAAAAGCAATTGATATTATTTCTCAAGAAATAATGCCGCAATTTGATTAATTCAGAATAATGGTGTATCTTGAATGTAGCTTCTTTCGAGTTTCAAAGCAGTGAATGCTTTTTCAACCTCTGAGCCAAGATAGGCTGCATGTTCTAATGTTGACATTAATCCTTTTTGAGAAGCCATCATATACACTTCTTTAGGAGTCTTTCCTCTTATTATCAATTCGGGTTGCTTCATATTGGATCGTATGTAGTGAAAAAGTAATATGCTGTCTTTGTCTCGTTCAAGAAGTATCTTAAAACAACCTTTTGGGTCAAGACGATATTCATCTTTAATTTCAGCATCAATAATCTTTGTTTCTTTCAAAATAGATTTGTTATATTCTTCAGATTTTAGTTTTTCTTCCTTCAGAATAAGGAGATCTAACCCCAATTCCTTTGGGATTGATTCACGTTTTTTTGCAAGAAACATCATGTCTGAAACTTTAGCAAGTTCCATAACGCTTCCTCTCGCTTTATTGCTTACTTCTGTTGTCAAGAGAAAGCTTACATCCATTTCGGCAGCAATTCCAGCTAAGAAAGCATTGACACCAGGTGAATCCGCGTCTAAGAGTTCTGTAATGTTTCCTACTCCAAGGAAGATTGGAATATTTGGGTAACGTTCTCGAAATTGGTAAGTTGCAACAATAGATTCTGTACTCCCAGGAGTTACCAATGGGTCTAATATAGGATCTGCTATTAACTTTGTAAAACCGTTCTCTCTGGATGTTTTTATATTCTCTTCTAGAAGTTTGAGTCTTTCTGATGCTTTTCTTGGAAAGAGTCCTTTTCGAAAATCTGTAGGTAATACAACTGCGGGGAGATGAGTTCCAAACTTTGATACTTCAACTATATTTTTTGGATCTAAACTTACAATCAGGTCAGCCTTTGCAGAAACTGCTTCTTCAATCTCAATGGGATTCATACTGTCAATGCTAACAGGAATATCTACTACCTCTTTTACTGCATCAATTGCTCTTGATGCATCTCTAGGCATAGATGACCCAGCAACCATCCCAACATCAATGATGTCTGCCCCAGAATTTGCATAATATACTGCTTTTTGCTTAATCTCTACATCCGTCATCTTAGGTGCATCTACGATTTCAGCAACAATTCTGGCAGGGAAATCTTTTCCAACAGCAAGGTTTCCAACCTGAATATTTCCATCCTTTTTCAAAAGTGCTTTTTTATTGGTTTCTACCTCTTTCAAAGTATCTAGTGCTTTTTTATTCAATTCTTCCATAATAATATCGCATGCAGGTGTGGTGGTTGAAAGTTCTATCTTGGGTAACATATCAAGTACGGTAGGGATATCTGCAGCATGTCTTGGACCCTTAAAGGTTGGTGTCCCAATAGTTTCGGAGATTGTAGAGACATTTCCTTTAACTAACCCTGGAATGAGTATCATATCAAAATTTTTCATGTTAATTTCGGTAAGTTTCAGTGAAATGTAGCGTGAAGTCATCAACGCGGCTACAGCGAAAGGTAAGGCAACTACTGATGGATTGAACTTGCTTTTTTTGGCATATCTACTTACAATTGGTTCTGCCAATTGACTTGTTACAATGAGAATCTTCATTAGTGAAGCCCTTCCTTCCATTATTTGTTATGCTATAAAGCCATTAAGGTGAATATTTACATCTGTTCCTTTATTATATTTAGTGGCTATTCTGCGATGAAAAGATCTGTTTCTGGGTAGAATGCTGCCCAAGCAAACCAGAAGTGAGGCGGAGCGATAATTTCAATCAGTTGTATGTCTCTAATTTTCTGATATTCTTTCTCCACTATATCTCCAAATAGAATTGGTTGTTGTATCTATCAGTTGTCCGTTATCTATTTTTGAATTCTATTGTTATTCCATTGACTGTTCTTTCGAAGATCTTTACTGAGCCGGTTTCAATGTTGAATAGTGAAAGGATAGGTTTGAATTTTATTTGGTAGGTGATAAGTGGCGCGGAATCACTGTTACATCAAGTATTATTGTCATGAAATGGTGTCCTGTAATCATAGATAGTCTCCTTAATGGTGCAAAACGATTTAATGAGCTAAAAATGGCTATGCCAGATATTTCATCAAAGGTTCTTGTGGATAATCTTACAAATCTTGAAAAAGAAGGTATATTGAAGAGGAAAGTAAATACTGTCTCTCCGATAAGTGCAACATATCACCTCACTGAAAAAGGTCAAGATCTGGAAGATATATCGAAAGCAATCTAAAAGTGTGGAATGCAGTGGCTCTTCGAAGAAGAAATGTTGTGATGACATCTAGCTAAAAACGGAAAAATGGGTTAAGAAGATTCTTTGATTGATGATAAAATTTCTTTTAAATCAGAAATGAATGCCTGAAGATGTTTTGATTCAGTGTGGGGCATCACGAGAATTCTGATAAATGTCTGGCAGAGCGATACTATCCATCCTTTCTTCAAGAGTTTGTCAACTACCAATTTATCATCCATACCGGAGCATGTGAACCCAATGATGTTCATTGTGGGCTTAACTATTAGCTGGATTTCATCCAACTTTTTTAGTTCATTGTAAAGCATTGAAGTATTCTCTATGCACTTCTTCACTATTGATCTGTAGCCACTTCTACCAAGACTTTTCATAGCTGCCCAGACAGCTATTGATGGAGCAGCTGGTCTTGTACCCTGTAGAGTTGTAAGATTAACTTTGCCTAGACCTATGTAATCCACAGTTTTATTTATTGTAGAGAGAAATGATGCGTCTCTAAACAAGATGCCTCCAGCTGGAATAGGGCATAGCCCCATCTTGTGGGGATCAATAGTTATGGATTTTACACCAGGAGCCTCGAAATCAAAAATTCCTTCATAAAGTCCTAGCTCTTTGAGAAATGGGAGTACAAACCCTCCGAATGCAGCATCAACATGCAAGTACAAATCGTTTTCAAGAGCAATATCTGAGAGCTCAGGTATCTCGTCTACAGCTCCCAAATGTGTAGAACCTGCAATCCCAATTATGGCTAATGTTTTTCGGTTAACTTCATTTCTGACTTTAGATGTGTCTATTTTGAATTCGTTCGTTAAAGATACTTCAATAAGTTTTAATCCGAGAATATCAGCTGCTCTTTCAAATGAAAAATGTGCTGATCTAGGAAGGATAATTTCATTTTTTCCTTCTTTACATTGCTTTTTGGCAATCCAGAGTGCTGTGATGTTCGCTTCAGTTCCACCTGAAACAATGTGTCCTGATGCGTGAGAGTTTGAAAGAAGGTCTCCCAGCATAGAAACGGTCTCTTTCTCTACATCTACAGAGCCTTGGAAAAGGGATTCGTCTCCAATATTCTTTTCCACCGCAAAAGAATAGGTCTTTTTAGATATTTCAAGAGGATTAGTGCACATCGAGGATAGAATCTTACCTGTGCTGTATTCTTGATCCTTGCCTAATCTTTTCTGTAAAATACCAAGAATTTTTTCTTCATTAATCCCTTTTTCCTGCATTGAATCTTATCATCCTACTCTAAAGTGATGAATAATTAATGTTATTCCACCAAAACTTCTGCACCACGATTATCTGCTTGAGTGTAAAATGCGTAACCACCAAAATTGGTTTCCAAGAATTTCTGAACTTTTACAAGGAGATTCTCTGCCTCAGTTTTTCCATCTACCAGTCCGTAAACTGTTGGTCCCCATGAACTCTGTCCAGCACCATTGGCACCTTCATCAAGCAAGAATTTGACTGTCTCTGATACTGGTCCTCCTGCGAATTTTCCACCTTGAACATCACTAAAACTCTCACCAGTCATAATCTGTAAATCAGTCATTGCTGAACCAAAACCCGAAATATCATGTTCAAGAAGTGCGGGCATCATCTTCATTAACAAAAGCCTGCACATTTTCCCTACAAGTTCAGATGGAGCGGAAGGAAGTTTTTCAAATGCACGTCCCTCATCTTTTCCACTAATCCCTTTTTTTATCCCCGGGAGTGCCACTACCATCATCCAGTCATCTGGGAATTCGTGCCTTGCAATAATTGGAGGAACTGAATTCTGTTGGTTTTTATTCGAAGATTTTCCCCCATCTACTATGAATCCACCCATTTCGAAAGATGCTGTTCCTATCCCGGATACATTTCCTCTCCCTATGATTTGAGATAGTTGACTAGTAGAGGCGTTAAAATTGAAAAGTTTGGCTAGGCCTAAAGCTATTGCTAGTTCAAGCTGAGTCCCAGACCCAAGTCCTACATGAGACGGGATTGTTTGTAGCACTTTGATTTGGCAGGTTTTATTAATTCTAAAGTGTTTCAATATTTTTCCTGCTGTTTGCTTAACACGTTCCTGTTCTTCTCCCTCAACAAGCATATCCGCCGATTCAGAGATTTGCAGTATTGCATTTGGTTGTTTAATAGCTAAACCAAGCGAACCATACATCCTGTCGAGTTCTCCATTAACATCAATGATTCCTAAGTGTAGTCTTGAAGGAGTTTTGACTTTGACCTTCATTATTTTTTATTCCACTTCTTTATTCTACGTTGAATATCGATCATAATATGTGAATAGGTTGAATTTGGAGCAACTTTGTTAACAATTTTGTTATAATGATTTACTAATTCTATAAGTTCTTTAGCTTTCTTATTTTTGCCTGCTGCTAAGAAAACCTCTATTCTGGTAGCATGAATAATGCTCTCAATAACTGCTGATTTGGCTCGATGATAAACTTGAATTAAATTCTTTCGGATTATCCGTATCTTATGAACTCTACATAGAACTTTTACTTTTTCACTAGATTCTGTAAGTTTAATGACTCTGAATTCAATAAATGCGTCAGCATTCCGTAAATATGGTGCATCTACGTTTGATGCTTGTGTAAACCATTCTTTCGGTAATTTACCTTCTGAGTTTACATCTTTGAATACTGTTCTGTGGAATACAATCGGATCTGATGTAATGTTCGCAGCACCACATTTTTTTTCTTCTAGATTTTTGTATGTTTTGGTTGTTTTGAAGATCGATAATGTAATGTGATTTTCATCTACCATAGACACACCAATAGGAGCAGCTGTGGGATTACGGTTCTTATCAAAGGTTGAAACTATCGTTTCTACTATCCCATTTTTTGCAAACCCTATCTTAGCTAGTTCATCTGAAGGTAACAATACGGCTCTTGTAGACTTTAGGGATATATGAATTTCACGTTAAGATATTCCAATCTTTAATTATCCAACTAAACTACGTTGTACTTCTTCATTATATCGGTTTTACTCAGATAAATATGATCTAACACGGATCCACTAGCACCTTGAATATCCAGCACTTCTACTAGTTTTTTATGATTGCCTCCTGCAAGTCCGTCAGCAATCAATGCTGCTCCTTGTGCGGCCTCTTTCACATTCTTTGTGAACCCTTGAACTTCTTTTATATCCCCATACTTGGTGAGACGTTTCGATATTTCATTATATATTTCAGGTACACTAGAGAGTCTCCCAGAAATTAAAATTTCTCGTGGGCTCTTTACAACAGCCTTCATTGATGCCACATCACGTTCTACACCTTCAATCAAAGCTTCCCAAGCTATAGTATGTTTTTCAGAACTATTGTGTTTTTTTGCGAATTCTTCAGGTGTAATCGTAGGGTCATTAGCTATAGATAGTGCTCCACCTTCAAATAAGGTGTTTTTTGAAAACGAGTTAAGAAGGTAGGCAAGTTCTCCATCCATCTTTCCTTGCGCGAGGAAAGCTGGACCAGCTAATGTTCCTCCTGTACCATCTATGATATTGCCTTTATCTACTCCAATAATGGCGTTATATCCAAAACCGATTTCAACCATAATAAACGATGTTTCTTCATAATCGATCTCTAAGCGCTTAGATTGATCATAAACTCCTAATGTTGCACTGCATAATTTGTCTGCTGTTCCTAGATCTATCTTATTCGCTTTTCTGTGTTTTGGTACTGTTTTTAAATGGATTATCCCAGGAATAAAGAAAACGTTTAGTTTTTCTTCTGCCATCATCTTTATCAATTTGCGAAGCCTCAAAGATACACCTGTCTTGGTATCATCAGGTTTTATGAGAATCATTTCAAAAATTTCTTTATCTCCTACTTGGTTGATATGAGTTACTGGAATCCCATAGCCTGAAGGTCCAACGATGATATCTAGGTCACCTGCAGACTTTAAAATATCAATAACATTTTCAGGATTCTTGGCTATTTCTGCCGTGGATATGCTTCTTTCTAAGAAGATTTTTCCATCATCCAATCCGCAGAAGTCAAAGCTCTTTGTTCCAGGATCTATCCCTACACTTCTTACCATGTTAAATTCTCAACTTATTGCATTTACGTTTAGTTGCAGATAGTTAATCTCTATCCTTAAGTAATTTTCTCGAATTCATCAGCATTGAATCACTTACGTATGCTAACCCATTTTACTTTTTCTTTCTTTGGTTTGGATTTAAATAATCGGAGATGCCCTTTTATCACATTTATAACATCATCTGGACTCTTGACGATTTCATTATTCATAAAATGTTTTATCGTATATCCGAGATTTTCTAGACTCTTTCTTTCTAACATCTTTCTTCCTGACCTTTGGGCACATTGATTATTTTTTTCTTGGATACCTAGATGGTAAAGTATCTTTCGGGTTAGTTGCCATGTGTCATTTTGGGTTTGGGCTTGCTGGAAATCTCTATGGAAGTATTCATATACCATTTATAATGATACACCTTAAAAATTGGTTAGCAAATCTTTATCAGTTATTGTAGTGATCGGTATTATTGCGATTTCTTTTTTTGGGCTACTATATTTCATTTCAAATCAAACGCCTCAAGCCAAACATTCAGAAAATATTTTTAATGATCTTATTACTGTACCAAAAGGTAGAGACACTTTCGCTCAATTTTCTACTCCATTTGGTGTTACAAACATAATCTTTGAAGTTTCATTTACTGTAGAGGAAATGAAAGAAGGTGAACTCGGGGTGTATCTTTTTGATCAAAAAGGATATAAAAATTACAGGAATCATATTGAGTTCAGCCCGCTTTATGTGCCAGGGGCTTCTCCTCGTTCTTGGGATATACGAGAATCTTTCTTTCATCATAATTTTAGCTTTGATCTTAATGCAAACACAACATATTTCCTAATGATTTCAGGTTCAGAGTCATTGATTTCTAGTAAAGAAATTCATACAGAAATAAACCTCGCCTATTCTTCAGATTCTGATGTTTCTTTTGTTCCTGCGTGTGTTGTAGATCTGGCTAGGTATTATTGTTGATACTTCCATATCCGATTCTGCTTCACTAAAAATAAGGTCCTAGAATGATGCTTGAGCCAGTACCGTTTATTCGATTCAAGTATTTTGCTGACTATTGTGCTTTAACTAAACGTATGGTGTTTCCAGGTAGACATTATGATATGTATAGCAATAACCCACCAAAGAAAGATAATTTAGACCTAAATAGGACAATGGCCAACACACGCAAAATGATAATCCAGCAGGTAATATTACGGTAAACTATTCTTAATAATCCTAAAAATTAGGTATGTTAATTGGATAAAATAGCAAAAGATGTGATGAACGCAGCTCAATTAGCTGCAGCCTTGGAAGTTTCAGCTACCCCCAAGCCAGGAAACATACATCGAAACGCAGATTATCCTCTTACTAGATTCGAACATTTTCTATCTGGCGCAGTTGCATTAGGCCCAGCAATTGGAGATGTGGCATCCCAAGGGATAAAAGTGGTTTCAACTGAACTCAAGTATAGTGAAATTGGTATTGGTAAATATGTTAGACAAGCCATTCAAGATGTGAATTCTTGGCATAACGGAGGAAATACTCACTTAGGCAGCATTATGCTTTTCATGCCTCTTGCAGCTGCCGCAGCGATACTCAAAACGCGTGAAGGAAAGATTAAGGTTGATTCGTTGCGTAAAGTGGTAGTGAAAGTTATGGAATCTACTACAAATGAAGATACTAGCGAATTCTATGGGGCGATATCATCTTTGAATTTAGGATGGCTAGGCCAATTACGGTCTAAAGATGCACCTGATATTGGGTCTCATAAATCTTCAAATCAAATCGGAAAAAGTGGTACTACTTTTTTCGAAATTATGAAATTTTCATCTAAATGGGATGGAATTGCCAATGAACTTACGAACGGGTTATCTGCTTCTTTTACAATTGGATATCCTTCGTTTATAGAAACTTATACTGAGACAGAAGATGTTAATACCGCAACTGTGAATGCTTTTCTGAAGATACTTTCTGAAGTTCCAGACACATTTATCGCGCGGAAAGTAGGATTAGATATCACAAAGGATATAGTTGAAGCGGTTAAGGTGGGTATGCCTTTTTCTCAAACTATTTCTGAGAAATCAAAGAAGATTCTTGATGAATACAAAGGAATGTTATCTAAAAGAGGTCACAAAGAAATTGAGGAGATGGATGAAGAATTAAGGCGAAGTGCTGGAAACCTAAATCCAGGTACTACCGCTGATATTACTGCAGCCTCTCTTATGATTGCGCTTCTTACAGGTTTTAGAGTTTAGTTTCTATTTCCACAAG
>Ga0187827_10001538_pt1 | contig 33621 bp, 11 predicted proteins | sample ETNtaG_39_FD_167969 | JGI IMG/M metagenome (GOLD analysis project Ga0187827, IMG submission 167969) | Marine microbial and viral communities from oxygen minimum zone, Eastern Pacific Ocean - ETNP2014_SV_150_PacBio MetaG (Illumina Assembly) | ecosystem: Environmental > Aquatic > Marine > Hypoxic...
TCTCGGCAACTTCATTCCCGCCATCGGTGGAGTGCTCGCCAAGATTGGGCAGGTCGAGAGTAATCTGCCGCCAACCTTTCCAGTTCAAGAGAACGGGGCCGAGTGAGAACTTTTCGCTCGCCCACTTGCTATGCCGGCCGTTTGCTGCGGAGTCGGTAACGAATGGATGAAGAACGGAGCCGCTGCCGTCACCATAAGCCCAGAGGCTGATACCCGTGGTGATTCCAGGCAGCGCGGGACTAAGCCGAACGCCTTCGGAGCGCCCGCCCTTGCCATCTTTCCCGGCTGGCTCGGCTTTCAGGTGGAGAGCAAATTTGCCATCGTGAGCGTTCGCCGGACTGCGTGTGTTGGAGGGGCCGAATTTTCCCTGTGGGTAGTAGGTGCGCTCATTCTCGAAATCAAAGCAAAGAACGCTGGAGTCCGGCTTCTTCAGCCAGATGGTGTGAGAAGCGCGGCGTGCCGGATCTGCCGCGTCGACCAACGTTACGTTCACTGCGAGCGGCCCGCGAGCCGTCGAGAGTATTTGTCGCAACCGCAGCGGGGCCATATCCAGCGAATCGATGAGGCCCTTTCCACGTGGGATGTCGAACTTCCTCCTTTCGGAATGAAACGTCTCACCATTCGCATCATTGATCGTCCAGGTACAGTTGAACGCGGCGTCGCCAAATAGCGCGGAGTTTTCAAAGCGGGCGTGGAGCTTTTCAGCCTTTGCAAAGTTTTGCGCCTGATCGCTGGCGAAGACGAAGGCCAGCAGCGTTTCCGACGGACTCACCTGAGTATCGACGCTGAGATCATCCACGAGTATTTCGCCGGACGGAGCGCCGCCTTTTGCCGGCTTGATCAGGAAGCCTTTGAACTCAAACGGAAAGTCCATCAGCGGCCCGCGCAGCTTTTGGTTGTAGTTGCCGATTCCGCCACCGGGGAGTTTGACCTGAAGGAACTTCCAGTCCTTGCTCGACAGGTCGCCGAGCGAAAGCGTGTGCATGTACTCGTTGGGGCCGCCGTAGTTCCTGTTGGTTTTGTCCCAGGGCGGCGTGCCCCACTTCCACCTCCACCGGAAGCCGGTGATGGGATGCCGCTCCTCAAGCAAGGCCTGAAGCTGGTGCGGCGATCCATCGCCCTTTACCCAGACGCCGAGAGTGGCCGGGCCGCCAGGAAGAAATTGATCCGTCAGGATGGCATAAGAGCCTTTGGCCGAAACGTCGTATTGGACTCGCAGGCAGGACGGCGCCGAGCGGGCGCCGGTCGAGAGCGCATCGATCTTGACCTGCTTCGAGGGATGCGAAGCTCCGAAGTGATTCTGTCCGAAGCCCTTTGGCGCGTAGCCGGCTTTTGTCCACCAGCGGGTATGGGTCTGCTCGAAACTGTCGATGACCGAGCGGGTATTGATGACGGCCAGCTCAAATTCGCGGCTGGTCTGAATCTGCAGTTCCCTGGATCGGACTTCGAGCTCCACGGTAAGCGGGGGCGTGGTCGCGGACACTTCAAACTGAAGCGGGATGAACTTTTCAATTTCGGCCCGTCCCAACACTTCGACGCTGATTTCGTTGCCGCCCACCTGGATGTCGTTGCGATCGATGATGAGGGTTCGCAGCTTTACGGCCGCCTTTTCCTTTGTGTAATTGATCACATTTGCGAACAACTCGATCGGCTGATCCACAAGAAACGGAACCTGCCGGACAAGCCCAGCAGCAACGAAACCTTTTTCTCCCGAATCGGTGGGATCGAAAAGTCTGAGCGAATCGAATTCGGCACTGCCGGATGGGGTCACCAATTTGCCCTTTTCCAGAAACGGCACAATAACCAGCCGACCCCTGAGCTTGACCTTGCGTTTTCTGTCCGCGGTAGAAAGAGGCGGAATTCGGAGACTGAGTTCCCGCCAGATTTTTTGTCCGAGCGAAATGTCTCCACTCAGCCATGTCACCCACCTGCCAGATTGTTTGTTGTTGCCAGCGAGGTAGAGTTCCTGTCCCCGTTCGTTTCGGAAGACTCGGGCAAGTTCGATCCGAACGGAATTGCGCGAGCCGTCCCCCCGCACCCAGACCGAAGCCGTTCCACTGCCGGAGAACGCGCCAAAGTTTACCCCCGGCGGCACCCGCACCCGTCCGCGAGCATCCATCTGCATTTTATATTCGACGGCAAGTCCGGAACGTCCAAACCGAGCGCTGTCTGGGTTGACGTTTAGCGTCGCGCCGCTGAAGCCAGAGAGGCCGTCGGAGGAATTGAATTCATTGATAATGATCGGGTTTGCGAAAGCGGTAGCCGCGAGGGTGAAGAGGAGGAGGGCTAAAGGGGCGATCGGCACTCCTAATCTTCCTCCTAATCGTCCTAATCTTCCTCCTAATCGTTCTCCTAATCGTTCTCTCAGGCCGGGTTGGCTCCCCGGCTGTTTTAAGGGACTGCCAGTCCGTCCAACTTGTTTTCTGCTGAGCTTCCGAAATCGATCGAGAGAAAGATTAGGAGGAAGACTAGGAGAAAGATTATTACTCCGGAGCCAGCGGGACGCTCTATTGCGTAGCCACAAGCTGCCACCTGCTTGTGGGCCGCGTAAGAGCCGGCAAGCTGGCAGCTTGCGGCTACGGGGCGCCGTCGCTGCGGTATCCGCGATCCTTCCCTGGGCGATCGGAAGCTCAGACGAGCCCATGTTTACATCCTCCATCCTCATTTCTTTCCTCCCTTTGGCGGAATTGGAGTTGCCCTTCCGATGGTGACGTTGCGTTGGTTCCAGCCGTGTTCGTTCAGGTAGATGGGGCCTGCTTTCTGCGGGTAGCCGGTCAGATAGATTCCTCCTTTGTAAATACTGAAGCCGACGATGGTGTTATTGCCGCGGCCGGCGGCGAGGAAGCCTTTATCTTTTCCGGAGATGAAACGCTCGTCGGGCTTGCCGTCAGACTGGCGTAAAACCCGGATTCGGTTCGGTGAGGCGACGAGGAGTTGGGTGGCCGTTGCTGCCGGTTCGAGGTTGTTTTCGGCGCCGGCCTGGATTCGCCAGTTGATGGCGCCGTTGGATTGGGTCAGACGGAGGACTTCTCCGTCGAGGTTGACGATGAAGAGGCTTCCGTTCCGGATGGTTGGGCAGGTTTCTATGGTGGTGCCGGTCTCCCGGCGCCAGATTGGTTTGCCGTTGCTCAGGTCGAGACAATGCACCACGCCGGCGCTGTCGCCGAGGTAGACGCGGGCCTGGTCGATGGCGGGTGAGCTGACAGTCTCCGGGGCGACCTCGGTCTGCCAGCGAATCGTCCCGCGAACCGCATCCGCTCCGATGACTTTGCCCGCGGTGGTGACGGCGACGACCACGCCATTGGCGAAAGCAGGGGAAGCTCGCAACTCCCCGCCAAGCTCCAGATTCCAAAGCACCGAACCGTTGGCGATATCGAGCTTGTAGAGCGTTCCATCCATGCTGGCGACGTAGAGGTCATCGCCGTTGGGGACGGGGGCTGCGTAAATGCGTCCGTTCGTGCGGGATTCGTAAAGCAGCTCGGCGTTGTCCGCGCGGAGGCCGTGAATTTTGCCGCTGGCGCCGCCGAGGAGGATGCGGCCGCCGTAGATCGTCGGCGGCGTCAGGAAACCCCATCGCGTGGGACGGCTGATGGACGCTTTGTCGGCACGTTTGTCAAGGTCGTTGGCGATGACGTGTCCGTGGTTGCTGCCGAAATAATATTGGCCGTCGACGATGGCGGGGGCTGTCCCGGTACTTGCACGGATCAGCTCATCGGTCGGAGGGACGTTTACGACTTCGGCCTTGTATTTGAACTCTCCGGTAAGGTCAGCCAGAGGCCGGCGATCCACGTGGTCTGGGCCGCCCATGTACATGGAAAACGCTTCGGGCTCTTTGCTGAATCCGGCGGCGGTCTCCTGTCCGCCGAGGGGGCCGAACGCTTCGATCTCCGTCAGTGTCCGGTGACGGGGATGAACGCTGTCTTCCTCGATTCGGATGCGGCCTGTAAAGATCGGCGCGAATTTCAAAACGAAGAACAGCTTCCGCAGCCCTTTCACGTGGGCAATGCGTTTCCACTCTTTGGTCTCGCTGTCGATGTACGAAACGAAGAAATTCTGCATGACCCGATCGGGTGTGTTCTGATGAAAATAAAAGGCCAGGTGCGATACCCATGCAGGCTTCTGCCAGATCAGCTCGACGTAACTTACGGCTGGGTTCATGTACCATTTCGACTTTGTGTCGTTGAGCCTGCCGTTCTGCAGAAAGACCCCGTCCATAAATAGTGCTCGCCCGCCCAGGCCCGGCAGAATCGGGATGTAGACCTTGTTGGTGAGCTGGTCTTTGTAACGCTCCGGGGCGCCGCGGTATGGGATGCGGAATGACTCCACCCAGATCGGCTTTACTTTGTGAAGCGGGAGATTCTGCATGTGATTCGCGGAGGGCCAGCGAACCTGCCTGAGGCGAACGTTGTCCAGCAGCACCTCGCCGCCTTCCGCGTAGAAACCGACTGCGAGGGATCCGGTATTGTCATAGGTCTTGGTGGCAATCCTGCCGAATTTCCACTCTCCGGTGTTTCCCTCGAAGGGCACCGAACTCGCCACGCGCTCGCCGCCATCGATGAGCGTTCCGGCAATGAGCCGAGCCCGCGGCGCAAGAGCCTGGTAGTGGAACTCCAGCACGTAAGTCGCCATGCGGGAGACGTGCCGCTTCACCTCTTGCGAAACCATGTGCCCGCCCACGCGCAGGGCGTGTTTGCCGCTTTGCGCCGGTGTCGCCAGAGGGAGCTTCTTTTCGGACGCCATCGTCCATCCGCCGGTGTCGGACTCGAAGCTCGGATTTTCCAGGCGATTGATGCCGAGCTTTACTTTGGCATCGAGGTCGCCTTCGCGATCCGTGATGGTGGGCCAAATCCGTTCGCTGATGTCCCGGTTGTTCCTTCGGCCCTCGGCAACGAAGGAGGGATAGTCACCGGGCGGCTGATTGAGATCGCCCAGCCAAACTCGCCAGACCACTTTTCCGCTGCCGTCGATGTGGACAATCCGGCCTCTCGAAGTTCCGGCAACAACACCCCGGTCGCCGAGCGAAGCGATCAGGCAAGCGCCAGGATCGCCGGTATCGGGAGAAGGATCGCGGACGGAGCATTTCCACTTTTCGCGGCCTTCCGGATCCACTGCATGGACGATTCCGATTTCGTCTATGGTGTATCCAGAAGAGTGAGCTTCGCTAATCGGAGCCGGCGGGACGACGGCGTGCCCAGGATCGAGTTTCTTCCCGGCAAAATCGAACTGCTCACGCTTTCCGTAGAGCACAACTTCCGGCCCGGTATCGGATTTCCATGCAACGCGATAGTGCTCTATGCCGACTTTGCCCAGGCTGGTATCCGCCACTTGCTGACCGTCACTGGTGCGATAGATGCGCAGATGATCGTAGGCCACTGCGATGTCTATGAGCGGCTGCTTCTTTCCATTTTTGGGAGGCGGCTGGTACTTTTCTTTGTGGTCGACCACATGGATGGTTGCGAAGTGCTCCACGTCCGGACTGAAAACAGGCCCATTCTGAATCTCCGGGATTTTCACCTCGCGTTCGAGCTTGCCATCAAAGCCGATGATCGCGGCAAAGGAGCCGGGCGGCCTTTTCGCCACCGGGCTCATTCCTCCGGCCCCGGTATCCCTGTAGTGGAGCACCAGTTTTCGCGCCTTGGGAAAAATGGTGGGAGTGGAATAGCTCGAGGCGTAACCTTCGTAAAAATGCGCGATCCGTTTTTTGGGCACGTTCACGAGTGACCAGCGGATGTTACCGTCCGCGGCATCGAGCATATAGGTTCGGTCGTCGAACCGGCAGGTGGCGAAGATGTGCTTTCCATCCGGTGTTATCTCCACCACCCGGACATTGTATTCGCTGAGGTAGCGTGACCAGATTTTTTTGCCCTGCATGTCGAAGCAGAACAGGTTTTCACCATAGCCCCGAGTTCCGACCACGATCCGCCCGTTCACCGGATCCACGGCAATCGCACTCACGATGTTTTCCAGGTGAGCGAGGCTGCGAGTCGAAGTCTTTCGGACGGTTGCATCACTCGCCTTGCTCAGGTTTTTAAACGCTTTTTCTTCTCCGGTCGGTCGTGTGATTAGTTCCTTGTCAGGACGCCGGCCCGGTACCTCCTCGGCACGCCGGCGTCCCGCCGGCAGTTCTTCCTTGGGGGCCGTCCCAGGAAGCTTGAGAAGCGCGTTCATGCCGCGTTCCAATCCGACGACGTCTCCACTGCTGATGACGATGGTGCCCTTGCTGTAATGAAACGCCATCGGCGCGGGCACTACGATGGCGCGGCCGGCACCCGGATTATGCTTCGACGGCACGTCGAGCATGAGGCCGTATCGAAGCAGATGGGACGTCCACTTGTGCTTACCGCCTAGGTCGAGAAGGATGACGGGAAGGTCGACGTGGAACTTGGGGCCGATCACCACCGAGTCCCAGGTCATCAATCCGCCCCAGTGGGAATACTCGTTGTACACTCCCTGCTTGCGATATTTCTCGCTCTGAATCTCGACCTCCGAGGGGCGAACGGCCTGCAGCTCGATGCCGTTTGCCTTGAAAGAGGTTTTGAGCTTCGCGACCATCGGGCCGATTGAGTCGCTCATACTTTCTTCAACAGGAACGACCGCTTCCTTCATCTCGCCAAGCATGCTCTTCACCAGGGCGGCGTCATAGACCAGGACGTCTCTGGAATCTTCGGCCAGCTTGATGGCATCCTGTCTGGCCGCGATCTTGAACTTGTGGGTCGCTTCGTGACCGGCAACCAGCTCGCGGACGACGAGCTTCCATTCGCCGGGCGCGGCGTTGGCTGGAATGTTGAAGATCTCATTGAGGACGGGCGCGGCCGCCCGATAACGTTCGGTCGCCCTTCCTTTGGGATCGGTCAGTATAAGCTCGATGGGAAAGGCACCGTCAATCGAAGCGCCGGAATCATCCATGACTTGCACCCGAACTGCGAGCTCGTCCGCGACCGAAGGCGCCGGAGTGCACGCAAGCGAAACTCCGCCAATCGGGCGTTTCATGAAAGCGTAGATTTTGCCGTTGCTGGTGCGGAGATCCGCGTCGAACTTCTGCCCGGAAGCCGGCGCCTCTGTAACCTGGGCGTCCGGTTTCAGATCTACGCGCTTCATTTCCAGCGCGTCGTAGCACACGGACGGTTTGTCGTAGACCGTGAGTGTGCGCACTGCGGGCGCTACGAGCCGCTGCCTGTGCAGGTAGCTGAACATAGGGTCTTCAAAATTCGAGACTACCAGATACCAGGTCTCGCCATATCGCAGCCAGTCCGGCCCGACCGTCATCGAATGACCCGCGGCCGGAGGCACGTACCGGCCGAGAAAGTCTCTGAGCTTCACAGTCAAGTCTTCCGTCAGGCGGTAGGTTCTCACCAGCTCGTCGTCCCTGTAGGTGGCCTGGTAAAGTGGCTGAAAAAACTCGTCCCATTCCGTGTTTTCCATGGTGACTACACCTTCGATATCGAGCTTGCTTCCCTTCTCCACCACCACGGTTTTGCCTGCGGCGATCAAATTTCGCAGACCGTTCAAGATGTCCTCTGAAAGTTCCTGCTCAAACTCGATGCCCGGCACCAGGATGACGCTGTAATCCTCGGCGCGCCCGGAATTGATGTCCGGGTCGAAAATCATGTCCGCGGGAAATCCTGCACGGATACAACTGATCCAGAGCCCTTCGGTTTTGTGAGCCACGGTCGCGAACTTTTTATGCGGGGAAAGTATCTGCGCCCGCCAGGAGTGATAGACCGCGACTTTTTTGTAGCCGGGTTCGAGAGCCAGGAACAAGTCGCCATACCTGCGAGCGATTCCGTGGAACAGGTCGCGATTCCCTTCGGCGACGCGAGTCCACGGGCCGATTGGATCGAGGCCGGGCTGCTGATAGAAAGCCGCGCCGTGGATTTTCTGGCTGAGGCCTGAAAAGAAATTCTGCTGCAGATATTCGCCGTTATCGTCGCTCTGGGAAAAAGGAATGGTCAGGTAATGTGGCTTCTTCGGATCGAAGCCATAGACATCAGCCATCATGGCGTGGGTCAAAGGCCAGCCGCTGATATTGTCGCTATAGGTTACGAACCCACCGATATCGAGGGGCGCATGGACAGCAGGGATGTAGCCGTGCTCGCCGTCCATGCTGTAACCGGGCGTGCCCCAGATGCGATGGCGGGTCGTGTTCCGCAGCGTCGGCAGCACGCGCTTGGACGCGATCTGCAGCCGGCGGTTCATGTCTGCCCATCCTTCTTCATTGAAGCGGTACCAGGAAAAATACTGTTCGAGCACTTTCAGGTCTCTCCGCAGCTTCGGTCGCTCGGTGAATCGGGGAATGTTCTTGGTGAGTTGCGCGGGCGAGATTCCAAACTTCTCCCGGTAGGCCAGCCTCACCTGCTTTTGAAAAGCTTCCGCCTGCCCGGGTGGTGTAATGAGGGCGACGGCGTACAGCTCGTCGTAAAACGTGATTCCGCTGGTTGCCGGCGAGTGCTTCATGGACTGAGCTTCGAGGGCAATCCAACGCTCGGAGCACCGCAGTAACGGCTCGACATAGCGCGGTGCATGGTTGTCTGCGAAAAAGATCAGCGTGTCATTGATCCCGACACCGCGGCGGACGCCTTCGTTGAGAATTCGATCCCGCGGGGTGGGCCGGTAGAAAGACTCCGCGGGAGGCGTGTCGGGGAACTTGGCGTAAATCCGTTCACGCAGCGAGGGCCATCGCCGGGTGCGATCCGTAACGTAATGCATGAAGTCGATCTGATTGTGTCCCATGCGATGCGCGAACTGCACGATTCGCTCCGCGCCGTCCGGTTCATCAAAATCGTGCATGAGCGCCTCGTGATAAGTCGCGCCCAGCGGGGAATACTTAGACGGCAAGACCGAGAGGAAATGCGTCGGCCGATGCGGATCGACGAGGTCGATGCTCTTCTTTGCGGACAGCAGGCTGTTCCACTCGGCCGTGAAGGTGTAGCCGCCCGGATTAAAAAACCTGGTCAACTCTGCAGGTAGGCGGATGTGAAACGTGGCGTGATTTCTTTCCGGGCCGGGCGCGGTGAGGGAAAGTTTCCACGTGCCACCATTCGGGCCGGTCATGGTTACTTCAGGCGCTCCGTCGGGCAAGGCCTTCCCGGACTTTGCCACCAGACTGATACGAATATCCTCACCAAGATTGAAAGCGTCTCGACCTTTCTGAGTGAAAAAACCCAGTGCGCCGGCAGATTCCTGAGGAATCAGAACCACCGGGCGAATAACGGCAAGTCTCGAATTGGGCTTCGGTTCGGTATCGTCCAGCGCGACGAGCAGATCGTAAACGCCCAGCCTGAGTGGGGGCAGTTGAAAGGATACCTCTGCACCGCGAACTTCTGACAGATTCAGCGAATCTTTCGGATCGCCCTGGGCACGCCGGCGTCCCGCCGGCATCTTGAGATCGGTCTTCGCCTTTAGGTAGGTTTCGTAGCGCGGAGAAAATCCTGGAGAAGAGTCCGCTTCCACCCTCTGCCAGGCTGCGTCCTCCTGGCCAACCCGACGAACGAAGATGGCAGTCTTCGGCTGCAGGCCCACGGAAGAGCCTGCATCGACATAACTGACGCGCATTAAGCTTCCCTGCTCTGGTGAGTGCGAGACATCGTTGTATTCGACCATGAGCATGCTTGCGGCTTCGGATTCCGTAAGAGTGTTCTCGGCAAGGATGGTCATGTGCGCATATTCGGTGAACGAGCAATCGACTGGCACTCGGAGCGAGGATGCGCCGGCTCCGGCAAACAGCTCGACGGGCACCGCTCGTGGGGAGATAGTCCCGCTGAATCGTTTTTCCGTTACGTTTCTTTTAATCAGGCTCGGCGTGGGAATCTGAAGCCTCTCACTCATCTTCAGGCTTTGCATCGCCGCCTTGATGACACGAGCCTTCACGGTTCGCAGCACGATATCGACTGGACGGGTCGGCAAACCGATGTCCAGACCTTCGACTTCGGCCTTGGGCGTGCTCCCTTCAGGCACGATGATTTTCACCTTGCCGTCGGTCAGGTGAAACGTCACCCCGAAGGGCGTGAGGATGTAGCCCGGCCCCTTCGTGTTTGAAGGTAGATAGAGAGTGAGCGGCGCGAACGTGCCGCCCTCTGGCACGAGCTGAACGTCAATACGTTCCAGCTTGGGCTCACCCGGCTTCGGATTCTTGGCCGGGCGGGTCACCTGGGCGCTCACCGTAAATGCGCCCGGCAGCCGCCGTGCCGAGAAGGCGCCCTGCTCCTCACCGTCAATCACCTGAACAACCACGGGATAACATTTGAGCCGGATATCCCCGCCCTCGATGATAAATTCCGGATCCTCCGAGGACACTTTGCCATCTTCGCCAACGACAAACTTGTGCCCACCCGGCTCAATGACATGTTCCCCCGCCGCCAGCTCGATGGTGCGCACTGGCAGCCGAACAGTCAGTCTGTTTCCCTCGTACCGCTCGAACAGAGCCTCTCCATCCAGCTTCACATTCGCCGGCCAATGAACGGCCGACCCGATACGCTGCCGATCAACCATCGGCAGAGATTTGGTGATCCCGCGCAGACTCTCCCCCGGCTTCGCCGAATCAACGAGCAGAACCCGCACAGTATGCCGCGGCGCTGGCGGCGAAACGGGCTCTGCATTGCAGAGAGCAGATGCGAGCGTGATGAGTAGGAATGAATTTATGCGGGAGGTCATAGGATGGACGAATGGGGGAATTGTCTGTTTGTAATGGTCATCTCACTACCGGGCACAATTCCTGGGCACGCCGGCGTCCCGCCGGCATAAGCGAGCGAAGCTCGCTCTGCAGAGAAGAGCCAGCGGGACGCTGGCGTGCCCAGGGGAAAACCCAGAGAGCAGAGACTGAAGAAATATCTGCCTGTCCTTTGTCATAACTTAATGCGTCAACGTAAACAGCAGCCAATTGACAGTGAATTTGTAGACGTTCTCTCTTGATGATTGAATTTTGTGCGTGGCATGAGCAGGGTCGCCGAGAGGGTTGAGCGCGGTCGGGGGCGAAGTGACTTCCCAATCACATCCATAATCATTTGGGCAGAAAATGATGGCGGGTCGCCCCCGGAAGTACATGGCCCTGAACGGCTCCATCGCACCGACTCGTATATGAGCGGGCATGCGGCTGAACTGGTAACAAATCTTGAACAAGTCCTGATGTTTGGGATTTGTCGGTGAGAGCGTCTCCATCTTCCCTTCCGGCAGAATGGCCAGACACTCGGCCTCCGTCACTTCCGTGAATGGGCCGCCCCCGAACTGGCACTCGTCCAGCCAGAGAGTACCACCCCTCTTGAGGAAATCCCGCACTCGCCTGGCTTCTTGTTCGGTGAAGTGCCACGCAGTATGCGCGGTGAGGTAGATGATCGGGTATTCGTAGAGTTCAGGATCCGTTGCGACTTTCAGCCCCTCGTTATTGACATACACGGGCATCTCTGTCCGTCTATTAATCTGATAAAGCACGGAAGGGATTGCCGAAGGGTCGGTATCCCAGTCGATGTATTTGGCTATGGGCTGAACCCGCCGAATGGTTATCTTGCCTCGGCGGTCAACTTCTTCTTCTTTCTCCGACGGGAATTCACCGCCCTTGAATTCTTTCACCTTGTTGTTGAGCCCCCGCTGCACCCAATTCTGCGCGCCTGCGGATTGAAGAAAGAGCGAGAAGAGCAGAAGGAGCGAAAGCCGTAACCACAAGCTACCGGCTTGTGATTCCTCTGTCCCTTCGGGGCTGCAAACAAGCGCGATAATCTTGGCCTTCTGTTCTGTATCCTTCCTACTTCTCACCATCATTCCTCCTCCTTTTCGCTTTCGTTTTGCCACTTGGACATGAGCTTGCGGAACTGGGCTTCGGCCTTTTGATTTGCTCCGGGGATGCGCTCCCTTGCAACGAATGAACTGACTTCCCGCTTCTCTGATTTTGGTGACTTGCTGACCCGGCGCGTGGTCGGCGGCAGGCCGATCAGCCTTCTCCTGCCCGCCCGCTCAACCGCGCCCCAGAGTCGCATGCGCTTTTGCCAGCCATCCACTTTTGAGTCGAGAAAACCGGTGAGACTCGGCTGATAAATGATGATGGTGTATTTCCTGGGCGAGCGGCCGATGTTCGGCTGGCCGTCTTCGGATTCCCGATTGTCTTTGGCCTGCAGATAGAAAGTGATCTTGTCCCCAGGCTGCACGTTGAGATTCGCGAAGCATTTCTTGAACACTTCAACGACTCGGTCGCGGGCCGGCTGAAACAGCATTGGAATTGAATCCTTCACCTCCACCGTTTCCAGGTCGATATCCGTGCTGCCCTTTTCGTAAAAGAGCTCGACTGCGGAGACGCCGAAGTCATCGGTGGCCGTAAAACCGACTGAGAAAATAGGAAGCTGTTCGGCGGACAGCATGATGCTGCCCTCACGGGAAGTCTTGACGTGCGCGGCCACCTCAGGACGCTCGTCCTTTTCGGCGATGACGCTGAAGCGAAGCGGCTGCGTGACTTTGTAGCCGTCCACGCACTCCGCCTGCATCACAACCGCATCCGTATTGCCAACGATGAATTCCGTTCCAACGTAGCGCCCGGCGACGTCCCAATACTCTTTTGCTCCGTTGTCCCAATTCGCTTCTGCGTTGGCGATGTCCTTGTTATAGGTCACGCTGAGGGTAACGCGTGTGCCTTCGAGGGCACGGATGATCGGCACGCGGCCCATGAAGGTTCGCGGCAATCGCCTGGTGTAGGGCGGATAATCGAGGTCAACACGGACACGCTCGATGGCCGGCCGATCAACCACCCGCAGGCGATAGGTCTCGGTCTTTCTTTCGCCATACTCGAACCAGTAATCGAAGGTCTCATCCAGTTCCTCGGTCTCGAGCTTGGTATTCCCGGCTTCCAACAGAAGTACCTTGGCGGGAAGCGGAACCGATTCTTTTTTCTTCACGGTCGAACGCTGCAGCGTCGCACTCTCGAAGGAGCGACCTTTCAAGTCGAGCGCAAGGACGATTTGGCTGCCGCGCAGCACGGTCTTGTTTCCTGGCGATACCTGCGCCACGACTGGCCAGAGCATGTCGGATAGTGAAACAAGAGCCTGACGTATACGTTGATAGCGCTCAACGATCACGTCGAAACGCCAGATGCCGAGGCCGGTGGTCAGCAGCACCAGAAGAATGGCCGTAGCCGCGCGCCGCGTGGCGAGGCTGCGGTCGATGAGCTTCACCGGCTCGTGCTCACGCATATCCTCGGCCGCCTGTTCCTGCACCGCGGCGATGAGGGACGGCGAAACGTTCTGTTTCAAGGCGGAAGTTGCCTCTGAGTCCGACCTGCCCGCCAGTTGGAGCGCGGAGACCAGTCTATTCCGCAACGAACCCACCAGTAACTCCGCCTCCACCGCTTCCCGCTCGATATTGATACGAGAGAGCAGGGGAGGAAGCACGTAGGCCCCCAAAAGAATGAGAATCGCCAAGGCCGACAGCCCGCAGCAAACCAGCAGCGGGATCGTGCCCGGCTCGAAGGCCAAATCGATCAGCACATAGGCCCCGGAAATGATGAGCCCAAGTGTGATCCACAAAGACGAAGCTGCGATCAACCGCAGCCTCCGGCGTCCACGCCCGAACCGGGAGATTTCGTGTCGCAAAGAATCGTAGAGCTGGGTCGTCATGCCAGCCCTCCTCGTTTGCGGATCAGGCAGTCAAGGCACACGACAAGTATGAACAGGATGATCGTCAACGGATGATTCCAGAGCGGGACGTCGGCCGTGTCCTGCTCGTACTTTGGCTCGAGGTCGAGAGCGGCGATCAGGGCCGGGATGTTCTCAGAATCAACTGACACGCCGTTCGTAGCCTCCGCCAGTTGGGACATAGCGGCGGCGTCAGGCGAGACATCCAGAAACTCGTCCGCCTGCTGTTTGACCTCGATGTTTTTTTCAGAGCGCTTCTTTTCAAGGTAATGCGTTTCGATCCTGTATGTGCCCGGCACCGGCAGCTCGATGTCGTACTCGTAGAGGCCGGGAGCTTCCGGAATATCGGAGGGATAATGTTTGACCAGATCACCGCCGGGTCGCACCACGCGGATTTCAAGCGGCGCTCTGACGATGGGCTGAAAGAAATCATCGACAAGCTCTGAGGCCAGGTGGAGTGTCTGGCCGACCGCGGCTCTGCCGGAGTATTCCTCGATGGTCGGCTTGTTGGCTTCCCGCCGGGGGTCGGGCGCCAGGTAGCGAATGACGTTGCCCCAGAAAATGCGGGCGTAACTCTCTTCGGTCGTGCGTGCGAGCTGCCACCGCCAACTGGTATCGAAGGCCGCCGATACCACACCGCCGCGGCCCACCTTCATCGAAGCTAGAACGGGAACGCGGGATTCGCCCATTTCCCGGTAGCCGAGCAGCGTGGCCGCAGGCCGGACATTGCCCACGGTGTTGCACCCCTCGAGTTGAACCATGTCCTTCCAGAGATCGTTCCACTTCTCCGGTACGGGCCCAAGATGCATGGCAGGATGATTGAGAGCCGCGGTCGGAACGTCCATGAAAAACTTACCGGTCAACTGCTCTTTCTCCGACTGTTTCAAATCAAACGGCAGGACTTCTGCCAGCGGAGAGTTCCCGTAATGGCCGGCGATGTAAACATGCCGCCCGCCAAGCGTCACCAGCCCTCCTCCGCGACGGGTAACGAAATCTGCAATGTTCCTCAAACGGGTCTCGGTGCGGTCGCCATCTTCGGAGAAAGTCTTTCGGGGCAGGTCTCCCAAAATGATCACGTCGTAATTGAAAAGCTCATCGGCCCTGGAAGGAACACCTGCTTCCGGGCTCTCATGAAATGCCTTGCCTTTGACATACCAGCCGCCGCCCGGCATGCGCATGACGCTCAGCAGCGACACGCCGGGATCGGATTCAAGAATCTGTATGAGAAACTTGCTCTCGAATCGCGGATGGTGCTCGAAGTAGAGCACACGGATCGGGCGGTCGATCACCTCCACGTTATGAACGGCGAAATTGTTTTGCGGGGCCGGGTCGTCGGGGGAAGAAACAAGGCGGACTTCGTAACGGTAGCGCCTGGCTTTTTCAGGCCGATGCTCGAAACTGAATCGGGCACGCCCCCGCATCACCGTGAAGTTGCGGGCTATCTTCTGTTTGCCATCGACGAGCAGGGCGATCTGGACTTTCCGGCCATCGTGGCCTGGAGCGCCCGCAGAGCCGCTGATCGAAACTTTGTTCCCCAGCCGGATGGCTTCGTCCGCGGCTTCGAGCGCGAGATCGTAGTCGAGGGCCGCCACCTCACTCCCACCGAATACGACGCTATGGACAGGCAGATTTCGCCGAGCGGCCAGCGCGGCGGCTTCCGTGACCGGGCGCCCGTCCGTATCCCTGCCATCGGTGAGCACCACGAAAGCGCGAAAATCTTCGTTCAGATTCAGCGCGTCCTTCAGGCTGGCGGCCAGCGCGGTCTGCGCGCCTTCCGCGTCACTACCGAGCGAATTAGAAAAGTGCAGGGGTACGAACTCCGCCCGTTCACCGAATTTCTCTTTCAGTTCATTGGAGACCTTTTCAGCAGCAGCAAACCGCGCCTCTCCGGCAACGTCTTTCACCTGCATGCTGCCGGAGCGGTCTGTAAGCAGAGCGATCTTTGGCAGCAGCTTGCGTTCGATCTCAAGCTTCAACTGCGTCTGAAACAGAATGGCCAGGATCGTGGCGATGCCGACAAGTCGAAGCAGCGACAGCACGATTCGTGTGCGGCCCGGGATGCTTAATTTTTTCGTCAGGTTGAGGCACGCCAGGGCAACGCCGACCAGGCCTACCCCCACCCAGAGCCACACGGGCGGCTCGCTCAACGAACGAAGCACTACACTGGTGACGCTGCTCACTCGCTCGGAGTCCGGTATGCCCAGAATTTTCATCAACCAATTCACGTTCGGGCTTCCTCATGATCATTCTCTTCTTCCCTATTCTCTGAAATCATTCTCTGAATTGAGAGCTGGGGTAAGAAGAAAGAGAGAACGATTAGGAGAGTGATTAGGAGAATGAGAACTTCGGCTTTAAGTCTGCCTACAAATAGATCGGGCCTCCTCATGATTGCGCAGCAATCCCCTGGGCACGCCAGCGTCCCGCTGGCTCTGGAGTTCCCCTGGGCACGCCAGCGTCCCGCTGGCTCTTCTCTGCAGAGCGAGCTTCGCTCGCGATGCCGGCGGGACGCCGGCGTGCCCAGGGAGGAGCCCAGGGAGGAGCCCAGAATTTTCATCAACCAGCTCACGTTCGGGCTTCCTCCTGTTTGCGCAGTGACAGGAAGTGCCCGGCGACGGCTTCGGCGCCGTAGGCGGCGGCCAGCAGGGCGAGGAACCATGGCCAGAGCTCCGTCCCGCTGGGAATGTCTTTGATAGCATTGGCCGGGAGGAAGACCGAATGGCCGCGCTTGCCGAGGGCCGAGAACATCCGCTCGTCCGTCAGAGGCTTTGTATCTCCTTCGCCACCGCCGGGGCCGTTCACCGCGATGTATCGGCTGCGGTCGCGGTAACGCTTCTCGTGCCCGAACTCATAGACCCCTTTCTTCTCAAATCGAGGGATGACCGATTCGTTTTCTTTTTCGAGGGCAAACAACTGCGGTTCTTCGGAATCATCGCCCACCCGTAGAAGCCGCATGTTGCCATGGATGCCGCGAAACTCGGACAGGTCAATGGCCATCTGCCGGCCAGCCCGGGTCGCTTCACGCTCCGGCAGTGAGTCGCGTCCGGTGAGATGATCCGCAAGCTGCCACGCGAAGGTGAGCATGGCCGGAGTGCCAACAAGATTGGTGTAGCGCCTGGCGAATGAGAAACCCAGCGTGACGATGCGGCCCCGCCCGTAGTCCATCATGACGCCCAGGGCCGACCCGTCAGTGCCCCGCAGAAAAACCTCGGCGCCTTCGACCGGTTCGATGTCGAAGCGCTGAAACATACGGATGTCCCTGGCCAGCCCGGTCGGGCCCCGGAACGCGGCCATCATCGGGCTGCCGCTGGCGGATGACGCCCAGTCCAGGGGCGGGTCACAGGCCACCATCGGGCCGAGCTTCGCGGCAGTCAGCGGAAGATTTTCCGAGCCGCCGACTGCGGTAAAAATCTCATTGAACTGCAGCGCGTTCATCGCATCGTCGGGCACGATAATCAGGCCACGTTTTTCACGGCTGCCCGACAGCAAGTCGCGAATGTCCTGCAGCGTCCGATCGGGGAGAGAGGAGACACCGCTGAAAATGAACAGGCGGTAGCGGTCGAGCGGAATGGTTCCGATCGAATCGGCCCGCACGACTTTCGGCCGGAGATTCGTGCCCGCGTCGCCGGCCAGCGAAAAGGCCGGGTTCAGCGCATAGGTAAGAATCGTGGGAACATCGACCTCGTTCACGTCGTCGCCATCAGACGGTTTGGCCGAACTCGTCCCCGCAATGATCAAAACTTCGGAGCGCGCCGAAGGACGGAGCGGCACGTGAAACTCGTTGTCCGCGTCCAGGTCGTCACTGTTCAGGGCTGCAGTCGCGTACGAACTTCCACGGGTCTTGAATCGAGTCACGATATCCACCACGCACTCGCTGTTGCCCGAAACAGTCACCGGCCGTGCCGAACCGGAAGGCAAACCTCTGAGACGCAGGTCAACTGTTACCTTCATCTCCTTATCCGAATGGTTCCGCACTCTTGTCGACAGCTTGATGGACGATCCCACCGCGGCCACCCGCGGCGTCACCAGGCATCCCGCGACTTCGGCGTTCCTGGCCTCGTCCTTGCCGAATCGCACAAGGCGGAGACTAAGCCTCTCGTCGCCGAGGGCAGTTCGGATTCGTCCTGAAGGTTTGTCCTGTCCCTGCTGGACGAGATTGGCCCTCAGATCGGAAAGCACGAAAATGATGTTTGCCCGCTCGCGCTTTCCATCCAGCATGTCGCAAGCGACGGCAATGGCTGGAACGATGCCACTCGAATCCTTATCACCAGGCGATGATTCTGAAATGGCCGCGCCAATTTTTTCGTGATCACGGGTGAGGGGAATAGATTTCACGATACCGGTATCGGCAATGATAAGCCCGACCCGGTCGTTGTGGCCAAGGCCGTCAATCATCTGTTTCGCCCAATCCTTCGCGTCTGAGAACGCGATGCTGTCGGCATCAGCCCCAGCGCCACTCATGCTCATTGAAGAATCCAGCACGAGCACGAAATTGCGAGTCGCAGACTTCCCGGAACCGATGAACGGTCGAGCCATGAGCGCGGCAATCGCCAGGAGCACGACAATCCGCAGTAGCAGTTGCAGCGGATCGATCAGCCGCGGGGCGAACCGGTTCACCCGCTGGTCTGTCGGCAGGAATCGAACCGTAGCGACCCATCGCTTCGGGAACTTCTGCTTCTGGATCAGGTGAATGATCACCGGCACCGCGATGGAACCGGCGGCAATCAGCATGATTGGATAGAGAAGCATCATACTCATCACTTACTTTGCGCTAGCCTTCTCAACAGGTAGTTCCGCATCCCCTGCTCCAGAGGGGTCGTGGTTTCCAGGAGCTCGTGGTGGACGTTGGATTTGCTGCAGCCGGATCTGATGGACTCCAGAAACTCCTCCAACTGGATCAGATATTCTTTGCGCAGCGATACGGGATCGCCTTCGACGCTCTGATTCGATTCCAGATCGATGAAGCTGCTCGGTTGCTGGAACGGCCAGTGCCTCTCGTCATGATCGAGCACCTGGAGTACGAGCACTTCGTGCTGGCGTGCTGCGACTTTTCGGATGCCGGCGAGGATGGCGTCTACGTCGTCAATGCAATCGCTGATCAGCACGATCATCCCGCGGCGCTTGAGACGCTCGGCGATGGTTTCGAGCGTGGCGCCGATTCCGGTGTCATTGCCGGCTTGTACTTTTTCGAGCTCCGACAGGATCGTCCAGAGATGCCGGCGCGATTGGCGCGGGGGCAGAAACGCTTTGATCTCGCTGTCGAATGTCACCAGACCCGGCGCGTCCTGCTGATGCAACAGTAGATATGCCAGGCCGGCCGCGAGGTAGCTGCCGTATTGCAGTTTCGTTAGGTGTCCTTTCGCTTCAGGCTCGTATCCCATCGACGCGGAGACGTCCAGCAGGATGGTCACATCCATATTGGATTCCATCTCGAAACGCTTGACGAAGAACCGATCGGTTCGCCCGAACACGCGCCAGTCGATGGTCTTCAATTCGTCGCCGAAGGTGTAGTTGCGATGGTCGACGAATTCTACGCTGTTTCCATACTGTGGGCTGCGATGGCGAGAGGCCCAGAGCCCCTCAACCAGGTAGCGTGCGGCAAGCTCGATACTCGCAATGGATGCAAGCATTGCCGGGTCGAGGTATCGGAACCGGCGATGTTCGTCGATAGATGCCGGCGGGACGCCGGCGTGCCCAGGGGATTTGCGCTGGCTCGATGGCATCGGAGGCTACTCCTTCACATCCTGGAGCACACGGTCGATGAGTTCCATCGCATCGACTCCGTCAGCCTGAGCGTTGAAGTTGGTGAAAATTCGGTGGCGCAGAACGCTTCGCGCCACGGCTCGGACGTCCTCTGCGCTGGCGTTAAATTCGCCCTGTAAAACCGTGCGTGCCTTTGCGCCCAGGGCCAGGAATTGTCCCGCCCGCGGGCCGCAGCCCCAGGACACATAATCTCTGATGTATTGCGGAGCGTCTTCACGCTGTGGCCGAGTTGCCACGGTCAACCTGAGAATGTAATCACGAACATGTGGCGCCAGCGGCACGCGCCGCACGAGCTGCTGGTAACGCAGAATGTCTTCACCACCAAGGACAGGTTGCGGCTGCTCGGTCTGTTCGCCGGTCGTCATATCGATGACCTGGCCGAATTCCTCATCGGTGGTGTAGTCGACAAAGGTGTTGAACATGAACCTGTCCAACTGCGCTTCGGGCAGCGGATAAGTCCCCTCCAGTTCGATCGGATTTTGCGTTGCCAGAACCATGAAAGGCGAAGCCATGTCATAAGTCTGATTGCCCACCGAAACTTGCCGTTCCTGCATCGCCTGCAAGAGCGCCGCCTGCGTTTTCGGCGGAGTGCGATTGATTTCGTCGGCCAGTAGCAGATTGCAGAAGATCGGCCCCTCGATAAAGCGGAATGACCTGCCGCCGGTGGAAACGTTCTCTTCGATTACCTCCGTGCCCGTGATATCACCGGGCATCAGATCGGGAGTAAACTGGACGCGCTTGAATTTCAGATCAAGCACCTGTGCGACCGAACTGACGAGCAGTGTCTTCGCCAGACCGGGCACACCAACGAGGAGGATGTGCCCATTGGCCAGCAGTGCGGTAAGAACGTCATCAATCACCTCCTGCATCCCGACAATGCTTTTCCGCAACTCAGCCAACAGCTTGGTTCGAGCTTCGCTACATTCTTTAACCAGAGCTACATCGTTCTGGTCTTGTGCTTCTGTCTGGCTCATGAAAATCCTTCAAATGATGAGTTTAGGGAGGGTTGTTTGTTGATTTTTTAGAGATGGGGCCAACGGATGGCAAAGAGAGATAACTGATGAAGAGGGAGAAAGTCTAGGAGCTTCCGGAGCCAAATCGCAGGCCGGTGTGGTAGCCCGGCTTTCTTGACGGACAAACTGTCCGTCCTACTACGTCATTGCGCTCCGGCAGGCAAACATCTTCAATTTCTTATTCATCTTCAATCTCTGAAAACTGGTCTTCGGTCAGGCGGCCGCGGGCGTATTTGGCCCATTTACTGGCCGGGTAGTCCCAGGTCAGGCGCTTGAAGATGCGATAGGCCTGAAGGTAGCCGTCGTCGTCTTCTTTGAGAGTGTGGGCATGGCCGCACCAGTACATGGCGGTGGCAGCGATTTCCTTTTGGATGTCATCGGTCTCGAAGGTCTTTTGGAGGATGGTCGTGGCGTTGTCGAGCTCGCCGGCCATGATGAACGCCTGGCCGGCGAGGACGTTGGTTTTGCCGGCAAGGTTGTGATTCGGGAAACGGACGGCAAGGCGGCCGAAGACCTGGCCGGCAGTCTTGTAGGTACGTAGAGACCGGAGACGAATCTGCTCGGCCTCGATTCGCTTTTTGGCGGCTTCCTCGCCTGCGAGTTCACTACCTTCGGCGGCCAGGGCTTTGGCTTCGTTTTTCATCTGCTTGCCCTTGAGCATGAAATACTGGCCCAGGCGGGCGATGGTCTCGGCGACAAGCTCGTTATCCGGGTAGCGGTAAGAGAGCTTTACGTATTCCTCGCTGGCTGCCTCCATCTTGCCCATCTTTTCGTAGACGAGCGCCTTTTTGTACTGCGACTTCGGAGCGTATTCGCTTTCAGGGTATTCCGCGATGAGATCGCTGAAGCGCGAGACCGCCTGGTGGTAGTGTCGCTGCTTCTGATCCGTATCGTCGGTCATATCAGCGAATTCGAGGCTGAGGTTGGCGAGGAGGTATTCCCCCTGGGCTTTGACCGAGGTGTCGGGATTGGATCGCATGGCCTCTTCGAGCAGCTTCTTGCCCTGGGCGATCTCGTCGCGGCTGAGGTCGAGGAGCTTTTTGTTGCGGGCCTCGTCGCCCTTGTTCTGCCGGGCGAGGCTGCGGTGCATTTTGGCCAGCTCGAAATACGCTTCGGCGATCATGAACTGGGTCTTGACTTCAATCTCAGGATCCGTGAATTGCTTGCTGAATGGCTGTACGACCCCGTCTGCGCCTTTGTGAATCCTGACCATTTGATGGATTGCAGAATCGCCTTCGCCGTAGGTGAAGGTGAGCGTGTCGCCGTGATTGACGGCGAGCGCATTGACGGCCTCCGCGGCTTCGGTGTCTTTGGTGTGTACGAGGCGGACGAAGCCCTTGAATTCGCCCGTGTGACTGTAGGTTTCGAGGAGCTTCACTTCCTGGAGCTGGCCCGATGCCCTGCCGACCTTGATGGTGAGGTCGTCCTTACCAGGCAAAGTGTCTCTGGCTCGATGCCGGACGCGAAGGTAGAGCGTTTCGCCGACGTGCGCAGCTTCTACCTTTTCCTGGAAGCGCCGATCCAATACGTCGATAAAGGAATCGCTCTTGAACCTGAACTTCCGTTCGACGGTCTGTTCCTCGCCGGCCTTGTTCTTGTATTTGAAGATAACGAACACGTTATCGTTGCCGTTGACGTACAGCTTCGGTTTCTCGGCCTTCGGATCGCGTGGCTCGTCGGTGACGAACGTCTTTTCTGGAACATCGCCCAATCCGTATGGGATGCTGAAGGCGTAGCGTCCGTCGTCGAGCGGGGTGACTGAATTTGGATCGTCTTCGAGTGCAATAGATTCGTATCCCGGTGCGGGGACGCCTGCGACACCGACTTCGCGAGGCGTGACGGTGAGTCTCATCGTGCCAGGTACTTTCGGATCGAAAGGCGATCCTTCCGCGACACCTGCTTTTGCACGTGCGGTCGAGGTCTGAGCGTAAATGGTGACCGTGCTCATACGGGAAAGCGTAACCGTTGGCCAGAGCACTTCGACGAGTAGCGGGCCTTCAAGGAGGGCTTCAATGACGCCGCCTTCTTTGGGCTCTTCCTCCTCCGGACGGATGACGGTCATGGTTCGGGTGACCGGATAGAACTCTTCGCCGACCGGCAATGGCAACGCTTCTTCATCTTCTTTGGCTTGCGGTTCAATTGCAGCGGAGGACACCGGGAAAGCCCGAACTTCGGGGTCGACATAGTATGCCTGCTCGACTGTGGTGGTGCGCTGCCACGGGATGCCCGGATCGGTGTTTTCCATGTCCATGTAACTGATGATGAGCTCGTCGCCCTCCTTGATCAGGAGCTTCATATCGTCCGGGACAGCATCACCGGGAGGAGAATCATCGGGCTTGGCAGCGTCCTCTTTCGCGGGCGGGACATCGGCGTTTCCAGGGGGCTTGGCCATCACGGGGAAGAGGCCGCCGATGAACACGCCGGAGTGCTCCTCAGTTTCGAGCGCAGTGAACTGCTTTTCTTCACCTCCGGTCGCACGCGCGGTGAACCTGATAGTGTCGAGCTTTTGGGAAACGTCGGCATCCGCGTCATTAATGAAGACGTTCACCTTGTCGCCAGGATTGAAGCGACGCATAGGGATGTAGGACGCGGTGCGCACATTTCTTTGCACCGTGTACTCAACGAAAGCGGCGCTGAGCTGGGCGTTGGTGTAGGTCGCGGTGAGGAGCGCTTCGTGAGTGTCGTTGGCCGGACTAACGGTCTTGGGGTCGCGGTAAGTGACGGTGATTCTGTCACCGGGAACAATCTCCAGAATCTGGTTTCGGCCAAGAGTGAGGAGATTCTGCTGAGTGGGCAGCACCTGTTTGCCTTTGGCGCTTTTCAGCTCGATCTTGCTGATGGCAGGCGCGTCCCCTTCGTAATCATCAATGATGATGCGGGCGATGCGGCCGCGGGTGTTTTCGCCGAACTTTATATTGAATTCCGATCCGTCATCGCTGGCGGTGATGGCTGCAGGGGGGGTGTAAATCTGCTTCTTGATATCGGGGTACTTGGCGCTGTCGAAGAATTCGAGCGGGAACGGTTGGAGTTCTGAGCTCGCCGGCCTCTCACCGGCGCGCCCAAGTTTTTCTGCCGCAGGTTTGATATCGGAAAGGAGCTGGAATTCCGGAAACTCATGGCACAGCACCAGCATCACCACGTCGACGCGGTGGACGCCCTGCTTGAGGATGCCACGGTAAACATTGCTTTTCGGCTGGTTGTTTTTCGGCTCGATGTTTCCGACGCGGAGGAAATACCGGGATTGGAGGATGGGGCGGCCGGCCTTGTCTTTCTTCTTGTGTCTCATGAAATGGCTTTTGGATTTGCTCCCCATCTTCAGGCCGAAGCTTATCGCCTGGCGCCGCGGGTTGTAGAAGAGCCCTTCAAGGTGCATGACATAGAATTCGTTGTCCTGGATGCCGTTTTTCTCGATCTGAGCTTTAAGAGCAGTCGTCTTGGCGGCAACCGAATCGAGCTTCATTCCAAATGGGAAAACATCTTTCCCGATGTATCCCTCATTAAGGTAGGCCAGGGCTTCGTCACTGTCCTTGGGGAGACCGCCGACTCCAAGGTATTTCATTGCCCGAACCCGGAGCGAGCCGTCCCATGTTTTGAAATTGCGGGCGGGGAAGCGCCCGACCGTGTTGAAATCCTTGCCGTTGAGCGAAGTCTGAATTGAAAACTTTTTCAGATGGCGCCCGTCCACATTGGATTTGATGCTCATCTCGCCGAACGGCACATTGTCCTTGAGGTCTGCGCTGAACGCTTTTGGCTTGGAACCGTCGGCCAGGCCGACCCAGGCCGGGTGATCGCCGCTGCTGATGGCGAAATTCGGCCTGCGACCTTCGTCGGAATCGGAGGCCGTGGCAGATGCCTCAGCGGACGAGGTCGTCAATGCTCCCTCAAATACGCCGGTGTGCCCGCCGGTCTCTTTGAGCGGGAACGATCCCACCACGTCGCCACTCGAAGTCGCGATGCGCACCTCCAGAGAATCCTCTCCCGGGCGTGCACTTTGATCCGGATCGATCACTCGAATATTAATCGCGTTGCCCGGCTTGACCTGATCCTCCGGGCGGAGTGTGCTCAGAGCGACCTCCGCCACCGATTTCTGACTGAGCTGGAGCTTCGAGCGAATCATCTGCTCCAGTTTTTCCTTCTCCACTTCGGCCCGGGTCTTGATGAGACCCGACGATGCATACAGCTCAGCGTCGCTGGCGATACTGAGGACGTTCTCGGTGCTCAAGGTAACACCCTGCTGTTTGCGGAACTCCCCGGTAAAATCATAACGGACGACATCCTTGCCGAGCACCTGAAGAGTGCCGTCACCCTTTTCGATCGGCGCAAGGGCAGTCATGATCTCGCCCCTGAACTTGGTTTTGGAATCGCCGAATTTGGTCAGGTCGAAGAATTCCTCGTCACCGGATTCCGTCCAGGCGCGGATGGTGAGGCTGGTCGTCTTGCCGACGATGGAAAGGTTTTTATCTTCGATGTTGACCTTCAGGCGGCGGCCGGGCACAAGCACCCGCTGGCTGGCGGTCAGACCGACATCGAGATCGGTGGCGTTTTCGAGTTTCTTGCGCTTGAGATGGATTTTGCCTTCGAGGATACGGCCGGTCGCATGGCCGGGCCGGATGGCAAAGACCTTTTCAAGGAACGCGGCGGCCTCGTCGTACTCCTCCTGGTCGTACTTCACTCTGGCCAGCCCGTAGTTGGCCTCGGACTTGAGGAATTTATCGTTGCGCAGCGCGAGTTTTTCGAGCCGCTCGATGGCGGAATCGAACTGTTTGGTCAGCCGGTCAACGTCCGCAACCTTTACCAGGGCGAAGACCTGCGAGCGAGTGCCGTCGAAGGTCTTATTGGCGATGATTCGTTCATACTGGGCCCGGGCCAGAGGGAGTGCCCGCTCCTCGCAGGAGATGTTCGCGTTCGCGAGATAGAGGTTACCCAGAACTTCTGGATTGAGGTCTACATCCGGCTTATCCGCCCACTTCATCATGGAACGCGTCAGGAATTTTGCCGACTCGAATTCTGCCCCCACGGTGTATCGATCGATGAGCCAGATGATGAACTCCGGATCGAGTGCCTTTATCATCTCCGGCACTTTCTCCGTGTACTGGCGCGCTGCCTCCCATGCGGCTTGCACGTTGCCGGCGAGGAAGGAAGCCTGCGCGGCAAAGACCGGATAGCGGGGGTCAGTTTTCCCGACCGGGATGGCGCCGCCGATGTTGCGCAGGGCCTGAGCGCGCACCGCGGAAATCTGTGCGGCGAATTCACCACGAAGCGCGGGGCCGAGGAATTTAGAACCCGCGCAGTAGGCCGCGGCGAGATCGTACTTCTTGCGGTCGAGCAGCCGGGCTGCGAACGCGCTCAGGTCTCGCTGGCAAGAGTAGCTCTCACCATCCCGCGCGATGCGCCAGAATTCACCGACCAGTTTGAACAGCTCCTTGTCACGGCCCTGGGCGAGAAGCGAATTCTGCAGCAGACCTGGAAGATGATCGTACCACCGATTCCCGCTCCAGCGCACCGGCGTCACTTTGGCGATCAGATGCTGCACAATTTCGGCTTCCTCCTTCGTCAACTTTAAATCGCGATTGTGCTGAAGCAGGGGGGCGAACGTCGGCACGGTTTTGCGAGAGGGGGTTTTGACGATCTTGCCCGCGTAGCTGGCAACATTCTGGAAGAACACGGCGCGTTCTTCGGGCGTTTTGACTTGCTTCAATGTGGCGAAGTAGGCCTCGCCCATCGGATAGCCATCGAAGCGGGTCTTGCCGTAAAGAGATTCGATTTTCTTGATGAAAGGCGTGCTGTCTTTTTCCGGTGCATGAAGCGCCCGCCAGTGCCAACCCCCGAACCCGGAATTCTGGGCAGTCCAGCTTCCCGGTGGCTCCGGAGCGTTTGAAAGAGCCGGCGGGACGATGGCGGGGCGGTCATTGTAGCCAAAGGGCAAGGTATCGAATCCGGCGAGGAGGCGGGCTGCGAAGCCAGCAACTTTGCCGGTCTTATCCTGGCAGAAATCCCAGTAATTGTAATCGAGATAGTGGGTCTTCTGAGCCTCCTCGATGAACATGTCATCGAAATAGGAATCGTAAGGATACTTCTTGTTCAGGGCCGTAAACTCGCGCCGGACGAGATGCATGTACGAAACGGCCGGATTGGTATACTTGGTATCCAGCCTGTATTTGGCCGTCATCAGCGTCTTCTTCCGGATCAACTTTTCCATCACGTCGAGGCCGGCACGGGCGTTCCGCCAGTTGGGGCCCCTGCGGGTGTGGCGGAAGTAGTAGAAGAGCTGCGAATCGAATTTGCCCTGGTCGGCGAGCTTTATGAGCACCTTGCCGATGGCGGCGTTGAGGGGCTCCAACTGCTTCTGATAGCTGTCGGGAATTCTGTCCCAGTTATGCCATGTGGCCTGGGAGTGCCTCACCCATGAAATCGCCTCATGCGTTGGAAGCCGGTAGGCCGCGTCGTATCGATTGAGGATATCGCAAAGAATCTCGACCTTGGCCTGAATGGTGTCCATATTGCGGCCGGAGGTGAATACGCGATGCAGGAGGTAGAGGCCCCACGGCACCTTTTTCGTTTCGTAATCCTTCACCTCGTTGTAAAGGCCCTTGATGGCCGTTGCATACGCCTTCGGATCGCGCCTGCGCTCGGCAAGCACGAAGAGAGAGAAATTCTTACACAGAGCATCGGGCGCCTTGTTGGGGTCAGCAACCTTTAGCGACATGGCACGATTGAACGCAGCCTCCAGCGGCGCAACCTGGGCGAGAATCTGCTTGAGTGTCTCCGACGCTACTTTCTCATGCGGTTGAGGATTCTTATTGCGGGCGAGTCTCTGGTAATGGTTTGCCCAGTGCTTGAAATGATTGTGGGTATCACGAAAAACATGCTCGCGCGTGTTTTTGTCCCACGGTACCCAGTCAAGAGATTCGATGGTCTTGATCATCTGGGCCTTGTTAACATTGTCGGTTCCGTTGAATTTACCCTTGATGATATCGCGCGCGAAGTGGCCCTCGAAATAGATGGCAGGCGATTGCACGACGTGCTGGCCACCCATCTGGAACATGGCCGCTCGATAGTTCGACATATCAGAGATTTTCCTGAGCTGATCGCCCTCGAATTTGCCCTCCTTGTGGATACGTTTGACGTAGTTATCCCAAAGCTGCTTGGTGTGATGCTGAACGCCTCTATCCAGCCAGAGGTACCAGGTTTCCTTCTCAAAAAAATGTTTCAGCACCGCCTTGAAGTCGTCGCCGCCCTCGGCAAGCGAGTTTATGATGGCCGCAGCCCTGTGCGGCACACCGCCAAGGTGTAAAGCGGTCGCCTTGATCGCATCAAGAGATTCGGCGTTGTCGTCGATGGCAAGTTGGCCGAGCGCGGGACTTCTGCGCTGGAAGAACTGTTTATGGGCCTGGATAATCTTCGTGGCGTCCTTCGATGAAACGTAATACCTGAGCCGGTGCCGCTCATCGGACTCCAGAAACTTGAGCTGTTCTTCCTTGGACAGCTTTGTGAACTGATCCATAAAAAACCTGCGCTTGATTACCTGTTCCTCTTGCCACTTTTTCTTATCAAACCAGCCGTCGGTTTTGCTGCCGAGGACATGCAGGATTTTGGTCAACTTCTCGGCATTGCGTGAGGCTTCGATCCAGCCATTGGCCGCCTCGATCACCTTGCCATATAGCTGCTCTCGCTGTTCCGGAGTCTTGGACGCGCTGCTGGCATGGAAGTCGGTCTTCTCTAAGTAGAAACGAAACTGGAGCGGTCGAATCTTGCTGCCCCGGATCAAGCTCAATGCCTGCCGGGCCGCGGGCACCGCCTCGAACTGCCGATCCGTGGCCCGCCGCATTTCGGTGAAGCCCCAATCCAGATAAGGCCAGAAGTGCAGCCTCTCCTGTTCCAGCGGCCGCTTTTCGGAAAGAACGGACACCAGCCTGGTGAATAACGCCTTGTAATCTCCACGCTGTTTGGCCTCGCCAAGAAACCACCCATCCCACTTTTTGACCGCATCGCTCTGGCGGAACATTCCGCCCTGTCCCTTCATATGGCGATAGGCATCGTCACGAGACTCCAGGTAAGCGATCAGTATGTGATACATGGCAGCCGCAACATCAGACGATTCCGCGTTCGCCTGGGCCTGAAGAAGGTAAGCCTTGTAGCGTCCCACCGCGGTTCGGAATTCGCCCACCTGGGCCGAAATCTCGGCAGCTTTCTTCAAGACCTGCAGCGAAGGATCCAGGTTGGTGTTGAGATAGCTCTTCAGCGCAAGGTAAGCGCTATATGGGCGTCCCTGCTCCTCAGCCATTTCGATGAGCTGCATAACGTCCGCCTCAGTAGCCGCGCCGGAGCTTTGTACCTTCGAGCGAAGCGCATCGAGTTTGGCCGCGGCCTCTGCCGCAGGATCGGGCTTGGCCTCTGCCGGAGCTACCGGCTTCTCTTTGGCAAATGCAAACGTGAACAGAAGGAAGACGGCGGCGAGGATGGATGTGTTTTTTTTCATGGAGCTGGTGGATATGTGGAGTTTTGGAGCTCTTCCCTGGGCACGCCAGCGTCCCGCTGGCTCTGCGCTTCCCTGGGCACGCCAGCGTCCCGCTGGCTCTGCAGAGCGAGCTTCACTCGCAATGCCGGCGGGACGCCGGCGTGCCCTGGAAAGACCTCGGCGGACATTTCATTTACCTCCCGTCGAGGCTTTTAATTTCTTCTCTATCTTCGGCAGCACCATTTTCGCCTGGGTTGCGAAGCTGCTCGACGGGAATTCAAAGATCAACTGCGAACACTTTTCGTACGCTTTTTTGAGCTTGCCCATCCTGAACGAGACGAGAGTCCACTTGAGGAGCATCTGGTCGAGGAATGGGGCGTCGGGGTAGTCCTTGAAGACCTGCTCTAATAACTCGTCGGCCTGGGCAAAGTCTTTGCTAGTGACGTAGTAGTCGATCACTTTGGCGAGCGCACTACCCGCGAACTCGCTTTCGGGGTATCGCTCGGCGACGAGTTTGAACTGGGCGACCGCGGCTTCGTTCGAGCCCTCGGTTTTCTTGGGGTTGTCGAGTGCGGTCTGTTCTATGCACCGGGCGATCATGAACTGTGCTTCACCCTTGGCCTGCGACGTGGTTAGGGCCAGGACGCGCCCGAAGATGGCACTGGCCTCCCCGTATTCCTTACTGTTGAACTTGATCTTGCCCATGCCCATCAGCGCCTGGTCGACCAGCGGCGATTCGGGGAAGAGCTTGTTGAAGGCCTCGCAGGTGCCCGTGGCCGCTGCAAAATCGTTGTTGGTGATTTCGAGATTCCATTTCACCTCGAACGCCTTCTCCCGAAGTGAAGAGGGGATGCTCGAGGTAGTGCCAACGATCTCATTGACCAGTTCCAGACCCTGTTTGCATTTGGTGCTGGCGCCTTCTTCGAGACCCATGCTCTGGTAGATGCGTCCGAGTTCGAGATATGCCTCGCCCTCCACGAGTTGTTTCCGCGCCTTCAATACCGGGTCTGGCACGAATGGCTGCGTTGATCGGGGCCGGTTTTCGATCTCGCCGGCGACCTTGAGGCGGGCCGTAATTTCGAGCGGCGATTCACCACGGATGTGGAGACCGTCCATGTAGACGATGAGGACTTCGTCGTCGATCTGGCAGGAAAGAACGCCGTCTCCGCGGTCAGCGTCAGTGCCGCGTACCGTACTTTCGATATTGATGCTGCCGGTGAAGCGACCGGTGCGGATCCTCTCGCCCTCGCCGCTTTCAACGAGCTTGACAGTCTCTTCGTCGCGAATGACCCACGTCACCTGTTCCTTATCGAGAGCTTCGATATCGATACCGCGGGACGAAGATTCCTCTTCTTCCTTTTGTTCACGGTAGCGGGAATAGACCTTGGCGATAAGCGTGTCGGCCTGGTCGGTGGAATCGAGGTCAGCATCCTTGGCTACAATGAAACAAGGCTGGCCAATGAAGGCGGCCGCGGCGCGGCCTTCGTAGGTGCCCAGGGAGAAGAAAATCTTGCCGGTGGAAACGACCTTGACCTTACCGACGCGAGGGACGTCTTTGTCCCCGGTGCTGGTGTTGTTGTCGCTGTAGGTTACCTCGATGGTATCCCCGCTGAGAGTCTGGAGCACTTTGTCATCGGGCACGGCCTTGCCGGTCTCGGAGATGGAGGAGCCGATGAACACATCCGCGTCGCTGGTCAACGGCCGGCAAGGGATGCGGAGCACATCACCGGAAGAAGTTTTGACGTCGACATGCACCTTCTTGCCCAGCCGGTGCAGGGTCGGCAGGTCGGTGTCTTTGATTTTGACGTGGAAACGCCGGCCGGCCTCGAAATACTGCATTGAAGGGCTGTTCGGATCGATGAACGTGCCTACGAAATTGAGCGCATTGATGGCTTTCTTCCAGTTGCTCTGGCGGAAGTGGCAGAGGCCGATGTAGTAGTAGGACTGGTTCGCCCAGACGCTGTTGGGGTAGTGATTGGTGATCTTGCGGAGGATGGGAAACGACTTGGAATACTGACGCATCTGGTAATAGGCAACGCCGGTCAGGTAGGTCGATTCAAGGAATATTTCCCTTACGTCGCCGACGAGTGGCTCACCAGGCTTCTCAAGCGAACGGTGATGGCGGAACGCATTAATGGCGTCCTGTTCCCGGTGCTGTTCGAGGTAGTTCTTCCCAAGCGCGAGCCACGCCTTGAGGCTGGCCGTAGTACCGGGGTAACGCTCGATAACGGTCTCGAGAATCTTGACGGCCCGATCCTGCTCGCGGGCAAGCAGCAAGTCTTCCGCCGTGCGCAGCAGCCGAAGTGCAGCATAGTTCTTGGCCGCAGGCCGCTGCTTAACCGGACGAGGGGCTTCTTCGGCGGAGAGCGAGGCGAAGATGAGGGTGGTGATAAGGGTGGGGTTGAGCATGTGTGACTTAAGGTTGGGGTTTGAAGCTCTTACTTTTAATCTTTCTTTTCTTCTTCTTCGTAGGACGGACAGGTTGTCCGTCTTCCGAGTCGATAGGCTCGTCTTCGTCTCATCGTAAGCGGGGCTGGTAGCCCGGCCCGGAATGACGGGCAACCTGTCCGTCCTACGCTACAAATTTAAAGTCCCATCAATTGTCCTCGGCATCGGTTCCCCCGCCGATCCGCTCGCCCATGGCCTCGAGGGCTTCGTGGGCAGTGCTGGACTGTCCGCTCTTGCGGTACTTGCGGAGAACTTTTCGATACGCGGAGACGCACTGTTTCTTCAAGCCCGCGCTTTTGTACACGTGGCCGATCTGGAGCGCGGCCTCGGGGGACTCGCGCTTGAAAAAGTTTTCAATTTCCAGGAGCTGATTGACCGCACGCTTTACGTCGCCCATCTTTTTGTAGCACTCGACGACGCGCCAGAGATTCTTCGGCGGATTGTCCGCCTGCTGGTAGGCGACAATCGCTTCCTTGAACCTGCCGGAGTGGTGGAGCAGTTCGCCGCGGCTGAAGTAGGCATCCTGGGCATACTTGGGCTCGCCCACCAGTTTGTCGGTGAGCGGCAAGCCGTTCTTGGCGTCCTTTCGCCCCTCCGTGTAAAAACGCAGTAGGATCGACAGGCCGCGAGGCTTGTCCTCGAATCGCATGCAGGTGTCTTTCAGGAGGCCCGCGTCCTTCCCCCATAGGGTTTGGGTCAGGTGTTCCTTTTCCTTGTCGGACATCCTGTCCCATTTGAATTTTTGGTAGCAGGCCTTGGCAATGGTGTATTCACGGCAGTGGCTCCAGAGAGTTTCCAAAGTAGTCCGAATCTCATGGAACGACATCTTGCCGAAATCGAGTTTCTGGTAGTACTCCTGCACCTTGCTCTTGTGGCCCTTGAACCACCCGATCCATTTGATGATGCGGGCGGTGTCGCCCGGTTTCTGATGCCGGGCGAACTGGTCGTCGAGGCGCTTGATCCACGCATCCCTGTTTCCATTAGCGTAAAGTTGAAAGCGGGCGATATCGAACTGAAAGTCATCCCAGGAGTCGAATTTCCCTCCCATGGCTTTTGCCCAGTAAGCGTAATAACGCTTTCTTTGCGATAGCTGAACCTCCCCAAAGTGGCCGTTGCGTTGGATGAGTTCACGCACTCTGAACCAGTAGCGGTTGTCCTTTTTCGTATCGGATCCAACGCCTTGAGGGCGATCCTCAAATGATTTCACTTCTATATAGAGGCTGCGTAGTTCCTCCTCCTGCATCTGACGGGTGTAGTAGTTGGCCACTCTCTCGCGGGCGTACTTGGCGGCCCCGGCATTTGATGTGCGAAAATTCACTGCGATCTGCCGGAAGTACTTCATCGCCTGAGCAACTTGCTCCAGCTTAATCATGTTGTCGGCCAGTTTGTTCAAGGCGCCGGCAGCCAGGAAGTGCTTGGAATATTCCTTGTCCTGCGCCATCTTCGCCCATGCCTTAAACGCCTTCTGCGGTTCGCCATTGAGCCAATGGCACTGGCCAATGTAGTAGACAGCGGGCGCCGCAAAGTGAACGTGGTTGGGGAAATAGTCGAGGATTTCCTGGTAAATCTTGACTGCCTGAAAACGCTTGTTGCGCCTCTGCAGGCAGCGCCCCTTCCGCAGGATCGCGTAAGGCACCGCCCTCGATTCCCCATACTCGAGAATAAAGGCCTCATACTCCGCAAAAGCCGTCTTGTAATCGCCCTTGGCAAACACCTTGTCCGCTTTCCCGATCGAGTGTGCCTCAAATTCCGTCAGCCTCTTGAAGTCCGCGCTTGAGAGATTGACCTCCTCCGTAACGTGGTGGTTCGCGTTCAGAGAGGCCGCGAGGGTGAGGAGGCTGAGACTAAGGCGGGCTGCGGTCATATTGCGATCACGATTTCTCTTACATCAAGAGGATTCCCGCGGCTGCGATCTACCCGCAGGTTTGCTTTACTTGAAAGTTTAGCGAAACGTCCAATCAATCCGTTTCCATCATGGGAAGCGAATTCTAAATGCCCCAAAATGGATGTCAATGGCCTGTAAGTGAGACACAGGCAATGGCAAATTACGTTTCACAAAACGTTTGATTCCCTCATCACTGAGGCTTTTAGCTTAAGGCTAGTAGAGATGGAATAGACGATCGCGCTGCCCCGCGCGCGTGTGATTGCCATTGCCATTCCTATGTGGCGATTCATCCACAGAATTCCGGCAATTGAAACAAAGTGTGCTTATAGACGCGGCTGTTCCCACGTGCCTTGCTTTTCAAATTGGCCGGGAAGGAACCATTTCATTTTTCTTCCGGCCATTTGATTCCCCTTACGGACAGACCCTCTGTCACGTTGTGTCACGCGG
>Ga0187827_10001544_pt1 | contig 33548 bp, 44 predicted proteins | sample ETNtaG_39_FD_167969 | JGI IMG/M metagenome (GOLD analysis project Ga0187827, IMG submission 167969) | Marine microbial and viral communities from oxygen minimum zone, Eastern Pacific Ocean - ETNP2014_SV_150_PacBio MetaG (Illumina Assembly) | ecosystem: Environmental > Aquatic > Marine > Hypoxic...
AATTTTTCTTTTGACGGGTGGGCCAATGTTTCTATATCTGAAATATTCTTACTATCTATACAATTTGAGATTTTCTTATTTCGATTAAACCGTTTTAATAATTCCAATTCTTGCTGATCATAATTTCCCATGAGTTAATTATAGTATTTTACAAGTATATGTATTTTTAGAAAATGGTGCGGGGGGAGAGATTCGAACTCTCGAAGGCACTAAGCCACAGGATCTTAAGTCCTGCCCCTTTGACCAGACTCGGGTACCCCCGCTAAATTAGTAGCCCCGGGCAGATTCGAACTGCCGTCACCGGCTCCAAAGGCCGACATGATTGACCACTACACCACGGGGCTAATAACAACATTTCTAGATAGTTAAAGCTTTAAGAACTTTTTGTAGAAGGGATTTAAACAGGTTAGAACGTTCCAGTCTTAACAATGTTATTCCATTGCACTGGACCAGCTTCACTAATCTTGCTTAATAACTCATGATATAGACCGTCTGTTACCACTTTTGTGTCAGCAGAGCCATGATTATCCATGCTTTTAATCATAAGTCCGTCTTTTGTTTTACTCTTTAATAATGAAAGTTCAAACCGAGTTATGAATGGAGTACTACCCATGAATTTCTTCTTCTCTCCACTTAATTTACCAAGATATTTTTTGTAATGAAACCCTTCAAAAACTTCGCCTTTTTTTCCACGACCTTTTTCTGATGGACGAATTGAAATTTGATTTGGACGAATTTTGTTATTCAATAAAATAGTAGAAACAAGAGAATTAATCTCTTCTTTATCGATAAGTTTTGCAAGATGACCTATTGCATCACCCTGTTTTGGTAAAAATGTTAAACGAAAGTTTGGTCCTTCCATAGCACTAATATAGGTGCTTTGCATTACTTTTATACCTTATGGTAAGCACACAAATCTTTCGGCTTGGACATCGAGCGGTTAGAGACAAACGAATTAGCACGCACGTTGCATTAGTAGCTCGTGCTTTTGGTGCATCTGGAATTTATTATAGTGGCGATAAAGATTCTGAAATGGAAAAAAGCATTACTGATATTGTTGCATCTTGGGGCGGACCGTTTACAATTAAACATGTTGATTCATATCGAAAATTTATAAAAGAATTCAAAGGAGAAAAAATTCATTTAACAATGTATGGATTGCCATACAAAACCGAATTGAAGAAACTGAGCAAAACAAAAAACAAATTAATTATTGTTGGTGGTGGAAAAGTTCCATTTGAAGTTTATGAAATGGCAGACAAGAATATTGCAGTTACAAGCCAGCCGCACAGTGAAGTGGCTGCTCTTGGTGTTTTTTTGGAGCACTTGAATGGTGAAAAGAAAAGTTTTGATGAAGCTAAACAAGTTATTAAACCGCAGAGTTGCGGGAAAGAGGTGCTGAAGTTTAGCTAACTTCTTGTTTTCGTTGATTGAGCATTTCAGTTGCTAGTTTTTTAGAAGATTCAGCATACATTGAATTTGTAATAGCTTCCCAATTAAATCCTGACTTTGAATTATAATGTGAAAATTCTTCTTTAGAAAACTTAGCAAGCTGGTCAGCATCGTATAAAATTTTGAATGCTTCTGAAGGGTTTTCCAGTTTTTCATGATGCGTTCTTATCATCTGACAAATTTCATTGATGATATTATCAGAATACTCCAGTTGTTTCAACAATTTTGTAGCTATGGCTGGTCCTTTTTCATATTGATCATTAATCTCACTTCCGCCAATGTCGTGTAGTATAATTGCAGAATAAAGCAGTTCTTGCATCTCCTCTGGTATTGTAAAGTTCTGTTTTGCAATATTCAAAACTCTTTTTGTATGATCTACATTAAAATCATTTTTTTCCAAGTATTTTGTTGCTAATCTGAATAATTCTTCTGTTTTCATAAAGATGAACCTCAGTTTTCGCTAGTTATTCCGTTAATTCCAACAACAATTTTCTTCAAAGGTATTTCTTTTCCAGAATCTTTCAAGGCCTGTTCCACTGCATCATAAAGTCCGTAACAGCATGGAACTTCCATTATTGCAACAGTAATTGTTTTTAGATTGCTCATTTCTATTATTGACTGTATTTTTTCCTTATATCCAGAAATATCATCCAGTTTTGGACAGCCAATAGCAATACTTTTTCCTTTTAACAGTGTGTTATGCAAATTAGGGTTTGCAAATCCAACACAGTCAGCTGATATTAATAAATCAGAATTTTGGAAAAAAGGCACATTTGGTGGCAATAAATTCAACTGGATTGGCCATTGTTTTAATTGAGAGGTTTGTTCCTTGCTAGTTTGATCTGGTTCAGCATCAGGTTCCTCTCTTAAATCCCTGACCATTGTTCCTGGGCAACCGCAGGGAAGCTCTTTTGGTTTTTCTTCAGTTGGTTTTGCCTTTTCTTCAAGTGGATTTTCTTCTAGTTCAGGTTTTCCAATATCTTTCAGATGCGTGTTAGTTGCTTCAAAATCAAAGTCTTCAACATCTTTTTCAATAATTTTAATAGCATCCTGAGGGCAATGTCCTAAACAATTTCCTAAACCGTCACAATAAATATCTTTTACTAGTTTTGCTTTACCATCCACTATTTGCAAAGCACCTTCGTGGCATGAAGGTATACACAAGCCGCAGCCATCACATTTTTCTTCATTTATCTCTACTATACTTCTCTTTACCATAATCTTTTCACTATCCTATGTGTTGTTCTAAGCTGCAGCAAGTATTTTTTTGTTTATAGCTTTTGCGCTTGCACGGTTCTTTAATTCACCAAGTTTTCCTTTGTTCCATGAGTTTACTTTGGAAAAAAATCCAGTAACTCGAGTCATGATTTCTATTTCAGCAGAGCCGCACTCTTGGCAAGTTCCAAGTTGTGTTTCAGTCATTTTTTGATCCTCCTAATGTTCTAATAGTTGGTATACAAAAGATACTTATATAGGGTAGAGTTTCTAAAAAGATAGTATGGAAAAGAATTGCACTGTTTACAAAACAATGGATTTTGTTGGAAAGAAGTGGACGATACTGATTTTGCTTGAATTATACAAAGGTAATCAGAAGTGGAAGCGATATTCTCATATCAAGAGACAAATGCCTGATATTACTCCGAAAATCCTTTCTGCAAGATTAAAAGAATTAGAGAAGGAAGGCATGATTAAGAAACGAGTGGATGCGAGTAAGTTTCCCATAAAATGTGAATATAGTTTGACTAAAAGCGGAGCTGATTTTGTAAATATTGTTGGTGATATTAAGAAATGGTCTCTGAAGTGGAAAATTAAAAGCAAGCAGTGTAGCACTACACTGTGCAAATACTGCAAGTTATGATTAATTAAGAATTGGATGATATAATGACATGCGAAATTTCCCTTACAATGCAAAAGTTGGAACAAAAATATATCTCAGCTAGAAAACCAACTATTCGCCGGACTTCCCAGGAATCTAATGATCCATTTAAAGTTTTAATATCCTGTTTACTGTCACTCAGAACAACAGATTTGAATACTGAGCGGGCATCTGTAAAGCTTTTTGCAGTAGCATCAACTCCTGAGGGAATTGTAAAACTGCCGCTTAAGAAACTGGAGAAACTGATTTTTTCATCTGGCCATTATCATAAGAAAGCAGAAACCTTGAAGCATGTGTCTAAAGTTTTGCTTGAAAAATTTAATGGCAAAGTTCCAAAAACACGGGAAGAACTATTATCATTTAAAGGAATTGGTCCAAAAACCGCGAATATTGTGCTTCAATTTGCTTATGGACAGAATGTGCTTCCAATTGACACGCATTGCCATAGGGTTCCAAATCGTTTGGGTTGGATTGCTACAAAAACTCCAGAACAGAGTGAAGAAGAACTTGGGAAAGTTTTGCCAAAACCGTTTTGGAAAGAATTCAATAGCGTGATAATTCTATTTGCAAAGGATATTTGTAGATCGATTTCTCCAAAATGTTCTGAATGTCCTTTTGACAAGTGTTGCCCGAAAATTGGTGTTGGAAAACGCCGTTAATTACTTTCTGATTTCCACAAACCATGAATATTGCAATTACTTTCAGCAAATAGCACTTTTCCTTTTTCCTCAAATTCAACTTCAGGAGGATCACCTGGTTTCAAAACTTTCCATTGGCTTTTTTCTCCTTCAACAAAAATTCCAATTCCTCCAATAAAATGTTTTTCTTCCATTGGATGCGGTACTGAACCAACTTTTACTTTAACTCCAGTTGGTGTTTTTTCAATAACTGGCACATGTTTTTCATTTCCTTCTTCCTCTATTGTATGCGCTTTTATCAAGTTCATTGGTTTTCCACAACAAACAAGTTCTCCGCCAGCAGCATGCAGGACTTTTATAACATTGTTACAAATTTCACATCTGTAAACTTGGTTTTTTTCAGTCATTTTAATCTCTCCTTTGAAAGCTGCAAGTGGTCAATTTCAACATCTATAATTGCTTCAAATAGTTCTTTTATTCGTTCATTATCAGCTTCTTCAGCAGCTTTTTTGTAAAATTCAATTGCTTTTGTTTCTAGAGCATGCGAATCTTCAAGATTTTTTGTGTATTCCTCACTGCATTCTTCTTTTCCTTCTGGAGTTTTATCAAGTTTCAATACTTTTTTCCAAATACTTGCATGTTCTGCTTCAACTTTTCCAAGTGTTTTGAAAAGTTTCTGAGCTTCAATTCCTGGAGTTTTCTTTGCAGCGCAGAAATAGAATTCTGCATTACTTACTTCAACTTCAAGAGCATGCTCCACATTTTTCTTGTCAGTTTCAGTTAATGGAACATCAAAATTAACTTCTGCTTCTTGAATTTCCAAAATAAATTTGCCTTTTGCACCGCAAAAAGGACAATTAGTTGGCGCAGCTGCTCCAATATAAGCATCTCCGCATATTTTGCATCTCCAAAGTTTTACCATTTCAATATTCCTCACATTTTAATTGATAATAAGCTCGCGAATGATTGCAAGCTGGACATTTTTCAGGAGGTTCTATTCCAGTGTGCGCATATCCACATTCTCTGCATACCCAAGTCATTTCTTTATCTTTTTTGAAAATGATGCCAGCTTCAAGTTCTTTCAAAAGTTTTTGATACCTTTCTTCATGGTGTTCTTCTGCTTTTGAAATTGATTTCAGACGAGCTGCAATTTTTGAAAATCCCTCTTCTTCAGCAACCTTAGCGAATTCTGGATACATTTCTGTGTTTTCATAATGCTCTCCAGCAATTGCAGCTTTCAGGTTTTCAATAGTATTTCCATAAACTGTTGGGGCTGTTGCTTCTACTTTAATTTCACCAGGGGATCCTTCTTCTTTTTTTAATTCTTGAATATGTTCAAAAAGACGTTTGGCATGAATTCGTTCATTATCTTCTGTTAGTTTGAAGATTTCTGAAATTTGTTCATAACCTTCCTTCTTTGCGATTTTTGCATAGTAGTTGTAACGGTTTCTTGCTTGGCTCTCACCAATAAAAGCTTTAGTTAAATTTTCTAATGTTTTTTTCATTTTCCCTTTGACCTCAAGTGTGCTAGTGACAACTTGCTTTTAAACTTTACTGAGCAATAAGTTTTTAACTGATTTTAATAGAGTGTTTATCAATGAACTGCACATTTTGTAAAAAACCAGCTGTAATTACTCAGGAATATTCTGGGAAGAGCTTGTGCAAGAAGCATTTTATTAAATTAACAAATGATAGAATCCGTAAAAACATTACTCTTAATAAATTATTAGCTCCTAAGGGCAAAATTGCAATTGAAGTTTCTGGAGATGTAAAATCAATAGTGGTCTGCCAGTTTTTGAAAAAGTTTTCAGAAAGAATGCCATTGGAATTGTATGCACTTGCTGGAAAAACTGTTAGTTTGAAGAAAATATTAAACAAAATTGGAATTCCAATTAAATCTAGAAAAACCAAAGGTAGTTTGTTAGTTACTTCAGAAACTTTAGATGATGTTGTTAAAACTACTTTGTTTAATCTTCTTAAAGGAAAATCAAAAACAAGAGAAAGTGTGAAGATTTTAAAAGATATTCCAGAAGCTGAAGTTGAGCTTTATGCTAAATTGAATAAGTTTGAATTTATTAAATTAAAAAAGCCAGTGAAAACTGCATTAATGAAAGCAATTGAATCTAATTTAGAAAAAATAGAAACAAAACATCCAGGAACTAAATTTTCAATGAATAAGAGTTTTAAGAATTTGGAGAAAGTATTGTAAAAAGTAGCACAGCATCCTCAAATGGATTTAATAGAAAAATGCCGCTTAACCTTGCGTAATGACTCCACACCGCTGGCTATGAGCATCAACAAATCTCGCTTAGGGCTGCTCCATTCCTGGCCTGACCCGATTCACAAGAATGTCGATCCCACAGGGCGATGCTTCGACGCCAAAACACAAGACGACATTCCGCTACTAAACCTCTTTAAGACATTCAGCTCCGCCGTAAAGCCCGTTTGCGGTAACAAGGTAGGGCTAATTCCCCAGCCTAGCTGTGCCAACAAAATTATGATACTGCCTGCTTATAAATTTACCTAATCACAAATCATCGGATCAGAACAGCTTGAATGATAACAGTTTTCTCCTTTTGCAACAGAAGAAGTTTCGCAATAATCTACACAGTTATCAAAGAACAATGCATCTGTTGTATCAAAACAAGCTATAATTTCATCTGCAGTTTGCCATCGACAATTTTCACTTAAACCAAGACAATCACCACATGCATTTGCGCTGTATGCCATATCCGTACAAGCTCTGCAACAACCATTATCATCTAAATAAGTTTGTTCACCAGTTTCTTTTGGAAGACAAACACCATTTTGATAAAGATGCGCAGTTTCACAAGTACCTTCTGTGAAAGTTGATTTCTTATAATATTGACCAACTGTAGATACTCCAAAAGTTGAAAGTGCTAAAGCACCCCCAATAACTAAAACTAAGAAAATTATTCCGACCATTGCTGTGGTTTTTGTTTCCATTATAATAAACCAGTAGAAAGTCTTCTATATAAAATAATTGGTGGGCCCAACAGGATTTGAACCTGTGAACTTCTCCGTGTAAGGGAGACGTCATAGCGACTAGACCACGGGCCCATGAATATGGCGCGGGGAGCCGGATTTGAACCGGCAAATCCTTGCGGAAACTAACTTAGCAGGCTAGCGCATTACCAGATTGTGCCACCCCCGCATCATATGCAGGCTATAATGGGATGTTTTATTCTTATAAGTATTGCTATAAGATAAAATGGCAGCGCGCATCAAGCGCGCTGAGAATTAGTGCTTTTTCCATTAGGGACGAGGAGGAAATTATACCGGCCATTATTTGATGTCGGTAGAACACTCAAATAAACTGAAAGATTGCCTTTTGGATTAATCCAACCAGAACCAATCTTTGACCATTGCTTTTCACCAACTCGTGTTATTGCTTTAAAGTCAGGTTTCTTTACCATATCAGTACCTCCACCTAAAAGACAAAATCTAAAGTTATAAAATTAATTTAACCAGAGATAGTTAATTCTTTTCAACAAGCTCTGCTTTCTTTATAATATATTTACCACTTAATCCAGCCCATTGTTTTTCAGATTCAATTACATTAATTCGCTTTTTGAAAATCGGACCATCAATAACAGTTGTGCAATATTCTCCACCTTCTCCACCAATATTAATTCTGAATTTTTCGCAAAGTTGTTTAAGTTCTTCAAAAGTTTCAGAATTCAATTCTTTGCCAAGCCAACTTTTATCAAGACCATCTGCTGAAACGCTTGTGAAAAGTATTTTAAAACCAGCATCAATCGACTCTTTAATTAAGTCTTCATGAGGCGCATTCCAATAAGGTGCAATTAATTCGCAACCTAATTCTTGTGCCATTTTCCCAAAAATCTTTCCTTGATAATTTGAAGAAACCCCACCAACTGCAAGTGCATCAATTTCTAAATTTTTCAACGCATCTTTCAATTCTTTGCTTTCACCAATATCTTCTGTTGATTTAACATGAACTTCAACAAGTTCTATCCCAACTGCCTCTGCAATTAATCTAACAAGATCAATATTTGATGTATGGAAAAGCATACTATCAGGATTTGCAGGAAAAGCACTAACAAGATACTTAACAGTATAATCATTCTGCAGACACCAGTACAATGCCATTGTGGAATCCTTCCCTCCAGAGAAAAGTATTGCTGTTTTCATACAGACTTTATTATATCCCAAAAACCTTATAAACCCCACGCGCTACACAATAGGCACTCATAATTATCGGAGGATTAAAAAAAATGGAATATGTATACGGCGCTATGTTGTTAAACTCAGCAGGCAAAGAAATTAATGAAGCAAACCTTTCTAAGGTTCTTGACGCTACTGGCGAGAAGTCAGATGCAGCTATGATTAAAGCTGTTTGCGCATCACTTGACGGTGTTGACATAGAGAAGACAATCTCTGAAGCTGCAGTCGCAGCTCCAGCAGCAGCACCTGCAGCAGGTGGCGAAGCAAAAGAAGAAAAGAAAGAAGAGAAAAAAGAAGATACTGCAGCAGCTTCCGCAGGGCTTGGCGCTCTGTTCGGATAAATGACTGAAGAGCAAGAAAACAACGCAGAGACTTCACAAGACACTATTAACGCCGGGGCTCGACAAGAAGAGTCCCAGCAAACTTCGACTTCTACAAAAATTACACTAGAAAGTTTAGAGCAAGAAGCGCAAGACTTTATGGGCGAAGGCGGACAATTTACATCAGGATATCTAAGTAGAGGAATTGGAAAATATATTCTTTTTAAGAAATCGGCAGAATCCTTAATGAAATACGGTTACAAGTGTCCTGACTGCGGACATGCAGGTGGTGGAGAAATTGATATGGAAAAACCATATACAATCACTTGCGAAAAATGCGAAACTGAAGTTTTCAAACAACAAAAAGTAAAAGGAAAACGGAAGAAAAGAAAAAAGAAAGAATAGATTATTCCTTTATACACATATACAATAATGAAAACAGCGCAGCGATTACAAATGCAGTTTTGAAACCAAACCCACCGAATTTTATCAATAAAACCAATAGCGGTAGAACAATTATTATTGATACATTAAACACGATTTCTCTTGCAACAATTAATTCAAAATAATTTTGCTTACGGGATATATCATAAAAGTAAGCCCCCAAGGGATCTGAACAGTACTCATTGCAACACCTTTGAATGTATCAACAGAAAAAATTGTCAACGGAGAATAAACAAACAAACGACCAAGCCATCCAAAGAAATGCAAAATAGTTCCAATTTTTATCAGCTTTCTTTTATCCCATTTGTCAGCAAGCTTTGCAATAAAATACATTGTTATTATTGTGAAGAAAGAAGTTAATGACACAATTCCACCAACCATTGTAACTGTTTTCAAAATCACAATCAAGAAAACTGGCCACAGCAAACGACTGATTATAGATTCAACTGCATACCCAAGATAAGAGAGATTCATTGGCAAATACTTTCGAGATATCATGTACTTACAAATATCTTTCACAGAAAAACTCATTGGCTCGTGCACATCCTCTGTAAGAAGAAGAGGAAGCATTGATAAAAGAATTATCACAGAACCAAGAATGAAATTCGCGCCAAACCCAGAGTTGATTATAATAAGTGCTCCTAGGAACGGACTAACAAATTGAACAGCACTTGAAATAATACTTAAAACCGTCATTTGTCGCGCTGTTTTATCGCGATCTGCATGTTGTATAAAATTCAAGTGATACGCAATATTAAATAAAGCAGAATGTGCAGATGCAACTCCTGGTAATATATAATACAGAATGCTTCCTGGATTAAGATAATTCAAACCAAGATAATACACCACAAGAAGTGGAAGACTCATTAACATGGTATGCTTCACACCAAAGCGCGATGAAATTTTTGAACTTGGTATTGAAAATACTGTGTAATAGATTGCAGCTATTACAAAAAACATCAGAATGTGTGAAATTGAAAACCCGCGCTGATACATAAAAATCGGAACGTAGAGTGATATTAAAGAAACACCAAATCGAAAAATTGCCATTGCACCATACAATTCATTAATATCTTTGTTTGCAAAAAAAATTGTGAAAGTGTTTGTGATCCGTAAGCGTCATTATTTCGAGTTATACTAAAGTGTATAAATAACTACCTTTTTATAGTTAAAATTAATAATCTGGTTGATGAAAAAAGAAACAGAATCTACTTTGAAAATAATTATTTTTATTACACTCGCTGTTACAATTATAGCTGCATTAATTACTGGTGCATTTGTCCTTGGTAAAATGTATCCACAATATCAAATCATACTTGACAGGCGAACAGAAATTATATCAGGAGATTCTGGAACTGGGTTTGAAATTGAAGGTGATGAAATAATACCAGAAAAAGAAAAAGACACTCCTGGAGAAAAACCAAAAGAAGAAAAACCTGAAGAGGAACCAATTGAAGAAGATCCCATAGAAGAGGAAGATCCAGAAAATGGAGATGATGAACCAGAAGTTCCACCAGTTTGTTCGGATTCAGATAATGGCGAAGTCTATATTATAGCAGGAAATTGTATTGATATTTTAGGAGCATCGCATCATGATGTTTGTTTTGATGGAAACTTTGGAGATATGTTAACTGAATTCTGGTGTTCAAATGACGAAAGTGGAATGTGTAGTGAAATGGTTCAAGTTTGTGCCCCAGAAGGAAAATGCTACATGGGAAGATGTATTCCAAATAATCAAGATCATGATGGAGATGGTTGGACTGACTTAGAAGAATATGAAGCAGGAACAGATCCAAATGATGCAGATGATTTTCCTGAAGCAGCTTGTACGGATACAGATGGAGGAATTAATTATCTACAAAAAGGAACTTGTACAGATGTTGAAGGAGCTTCAACTGATTATTGTGATGTTGGTGGTTTAGTTGAATATTATTGTAATGATAATGATATGTGTGCAAGTAATGATAATGATCCACTAATATGTGATGAAGAATATGGAGAGAATTGGTATTGTTCGGCTGGTAAATGTAAAGAGGCAGATCCAATGAGTTGTGAAGGTACTTGTTATTTAGATGCACGCTCTCCAGGCGGATTCTGCGGAGATATAGCAGAACCAGAACCATGGGCAGATTGTGCAGGTTCCCAAGGAGAATTTGGATTTTATTTAGCAAATCCAATGGCAGATATGGAATGTATTAATGAAGAACTACCATTTAATTCCTGTTGCTGTGACCCTGGATTTCATTAAAAACAATATCTGAAAAACTTATAAAGTAACTATTTCAATACAGTCTTAGCTAGAAATGAAAACAAATGTAATGGTTGTCGTATGACCCCCATGAGGGGATCTAGCTTTGCTTTTTCACAGTTTTGATTGCTGTGGAGTTGGGGTCTAATGAAAAAAGAATTACCAAAAAGATATGATGCAAAAGAAGCTGAGCCTAAATGGGCAAAGTGGTGGGAAGATGAGGACATCTTCAGATTTGATCCAAATAGCAAAAAAGAAATCTATTCAATTGATACGCCGCCGCCAACGGTTTCTGGGCGCATGCATATAGGCCATGCCTTTTCTTATTCACAAATGGACTTTGTTGCTCGCTTCAAACGTATGCAAGGATTCAATATGTTCTATCCTTTTGGAACAGATGATAATGGTCTTGCAACAGAGCGATTAATAGAACGAGAAAAAAAGATTAATCATAATGATATGTCTCGTGAAGAATTTGTAAAATTTTGTCTTACAACTCTTGAAAAAGAATTGCGTCCAAAATACACAGCAGATTGGAGAAAAATTGGAATTTCTGCAGATTATAATATTTATTACACAACAATTAACAAACATTCTCAAAAAATTTCTCAGAAATCTTTTATTGATTTGTACAATAGCGGCAGAGAATATCAAAAAGAAGCTCCAACAATGTGGTGTCCGGAATGTCACATGGCTATTGCTCAAGTAGAACTTGTTGATAAAGAACTTGACAGTACTTTTAATGATATTATTTTCAAACTTGAAAATGGAAAAGACCTTGTTATTGCAACAACGCGCCCAGAATTACTACCAAGCTGCGTTGCGATTTTCGCACATCCAGACGATTCTCGTTATAAAAAATTAATTGGAAAGAAAGCAAAAGTTCCACTATTTGATATTGAAGTTGAAATTCGCGAAGATAAACGCGTTGATATGGAAAAAGGAACTGGAATTGTTATGTGCTGTACATTTGGAGATCAAACAGATATTGAATGGTACAAAGCACACAACTTGCCACTTGTTATGAGCATAACTGCAAAAGGAAAAATGACAAAACAAGCAGGCAAATATTCTGGAATGAAAATTGGAGAAGCACGCAAAGCAATAATTGAAGATTTAGAAAAAGAAAAATTGCTTGTAAATCAAAAACCAATAAAACATCCTGTTAATGTTCATGAACGTTGTGGAACTCCTGTTGAAATTATTAATTCAAAACAATGGTTCATAAAATATCTTGATATTAAAGAAGATCTTCGTGTTGCTGGAGAAAAATTAAATTGGTATCCAAAACATATGATAAACAGATATCTGAATTGGGTCGAAGGTCTGCAATGGGATTGGTGTATCTCAAGACAACGCTTTTATGGTGTTCCAATTCCAGTTTGGTATTGTAAAAAATGTGGAGAAGTGCTTTTGCCTGATGAAAAAGATTTACCAATTGATCCACTGAAAGATAAACCAAAGAAAGCTTGTAAATGCGGTTCAAAAGAATTCGAACCAGAAAAAGATGTTCTGGATACTTGGGCAACCTCATCTCTTACTCCAAAACTTGCAGTGGAATTATTCCCAAAACAATTTGACAAAATTTATCCTATGAATTTACGTCCACAAGCTCACGACATTATTACATTCTGGTTGTTCAACACTGTTGTTAAAGCGCAAATGCATGAACACAAAAATCCTTGGAAAGATGTTATGATAAGTGGCTGGGCTCTTGACCCTCACGGAAAGAAAATGTCAAAGAGTTTAGGAAATGTTGTTGATCCACATGAAATGATTGAAAAATACAGTGCTGACGCGTTACGCTTTTGGGCAGCTGGTTCTTCACTGGGTGAAGACTTGTCATTCCAAGAAAAAGATTTATCAACAGGATTAAAATTCGCAACTAAACTTTTCAATGCTAGTAAATTTGCAATAATGCAATTAGAAGGTTACAAACCAGGAAAGAAACCAAAACTTCGAGAAGTTGATAAATGGATTCTTTCACGACTTAATTCAGTTATTAAATTCGCAACAGAATCTTTTGAGAAATATGAATATTCAAAAGCAAAACTAGAAACAGAAAAATTATTCTGGCATGAATTCTGCGATTATTATCTTGAAATTGTTAAAGATAGAATTTACAATCCAGAGAAATATGGAAAAGGTGGAAAAGAAGCAGCGCAGTATACTCTTTACACAGTTGCTTCAACAATACTCAAACTCTTTGCACCAATAATGCCTTACGTTACTGAAGAAATTTATCAAATGTATTTTAATAAATTTGAAAAAGCAAAGAGCATTCATATTTGCAAATGGCCAGACGCAGGAGAACCAGATGAAGCAATTGAAAAGGCTGGTGAAACTTTGAAAACATTAATTGCTTCAATCCGCCAATACAAACAAGAAAACGGAATTTCTCTTGGCAAAGAAGTCAAAACAATTTCTATTGACACAAAAGATTCTGAATTAAAAGAAGTAATAGAAATGTTTAAATTAGATTTACAAGGCGTTTCCAGAGCAGGGGCTCTTAAATTTGGAAAAGGAAACGGAGAGAAAGTAAAATGCGAGCTTCCTGTTGAAATATACGTAGAAATCGAGAAAGAAGAATGACAGATGAAATGAGAGATCTCAAAAAGAAGCTGAAAGAATTGACTTCATATAGAGGACGTCATACAGAACTTATTACAGTTTATGCAGCAGACGGTTATAATTTAGATAAAGTTACACGTAGACTTTCTGATGAGCAAGGAACAGCCGTTAATATTAAAAGCGCTACCACACGTAAGAATGTTACAACTGCTTTAACTAAAATTCTTCAACATTTAAAACTTTTAAAAAGAACACCTAAAAATGGAATTGCAATTTTTTGTGGAAATGTTTCAGAACAAGAAGGTAAAGAAGATTTTACAATAGTATCTATCACACCCCCACGACCACTTAATTTAAATTTATACAGATGCTCACAGAAATTCGTAATGGAACCTCTTGAAGAAATGCTTGAGGATGTTGAAACATACGGTATTGTGGTTGTTGAAAGGCAACACGCTGATGTTGCGTTGTTAAAAGGAAAGCGCTATGAAATTGTGAAGAGTTTTGACTCATTAATCCCGGGAAAGTTCCGTGCTGGTGGTCAATCTGCTCAGCGTTTCGAGCGTGTTATTGCAGGAATGGCAAAAGAGTTTTACAGAAAAATTGCTGACGTTGCAAATACTACTTTCAGAGATATTAAAGACCTTAGAGGAATTCTTGTTGGAGGCCCTGGACCAACAAAAGAAGAATTTATGGATGAAGGAAACCTTGAAACTCATATAAAGAAAAAAGTTATTGGGGTGCTGGATATTGGTTATACAGGTGAGACCGGAATTACAGAACTTTTAGAAAAATCTAAAGATATTATTGCAGAAGCTGAAATAACAAAAGAAAGAAATCTTGTTGCGAAATTCCTAGACCATCTTGGAAAAGATGACGGACTTGCTTTATATGGTGTTGAAGAAGTTAAACGTGCTTTAGCACAAGGCGCTGTTGAAACTGCAATGCTTTCAGAAGATTCTGAAGATGCACTTATTGAAGAATATGAGAAACTAGCACAAGATGCAGGCTCAAAATTCGAATTACTTTCTCTAGAAACACGCGAAGGTCAGCAAATTAAAAATCTTGGTGGCGCTGCAGCGATTTTAAGATATAAAATGTAATGTTAACATCACAAAATGTGAGGTTAACCTCACATTATCTATCGAATTTTAAACTTTTTTCCAAATAATTTCAAAACAATTGGTTCTTTACCACGAACTTCACCTAAAATATCAACAGACATTTTTGGAAGAATCATATAACCCATTTCAATGTTTCTACCAGATACACTAACTTTTTCTTCAACAAAAGTTTGATCAGGCACGCGTGCAAAAGTTACATGCGCAGGATCAATGAATTCGGTTTCATCCCATGTTGGATCTGTTGGAACCCATTTGCCAATGTATGATTCAACCCAGGTGTGTTCCTGCCAACCAACAGGGAAATTATATGGCGCAGCACCGTAAACGTGTCGCGCTGGAATACCAACAGAACGTATAAGCGCTTCAGCAAGATGTGAAATTTCAACGCAAACTCCGCGCTTATTATTCAAAGTCCAAAGAGCATCAAGAGTTTCATTTTCAACTGCACGGTCATAAACAATATTCTGATATGCCCATTCGGTAATATCCTGAACTTTTGAAAGTTGATTTGAACTATCTTTAACAATTGAAACTGCAAGATTTTTTATTTTGGAATCCTCACTCTGAACCATATCATTTGCATCCATGAATTCCTGAGGAATTATTTCAGAAGAAGGAAGAATAGTAGTTATGTCTAATTTTTGAACTTTCACCGTTGTCCAAAGTTTATATTTATTAACACCAATTTTTGGCTCTGAAAAATTAAGAAGAACAAAAGAATTCCCCCATTCATCTTCACCAATTGTAAAGGGTTCTGATGCACCAAATTCAATAATTTCAAGATGGCCGCTTGCTTCTGGATAATTCAAAGATTTAACTGCAGCCCAGTTTAATTTTGGAATTCCTTGATTATTAGATTTAATTTCAAATTCTCCTTCAAATGTAAGTTTTATTGTGGCTTCTTCAAGATTTTCAACAGGAGATTTTTCAATTCGTAAAAAGAACGTACTGACGAGAGCAAATAACAACAGACCAGTAATCAGCATTGTTGCAATCAGTTTTTTCATTAAATAAGAAAAGCTTTTAAACTATATAAACACAACTCATAGATATGGGATCTCGAAGTTGGAAATTTGTTAGTCTTGCAATTTTAATTGGAATTTTAGCAATTGCAGGTTATGTTCTGTTTGAATTTATTGACGTTCTTCTTCTAAGTTTAGCTATTGCTTATATTGCAGCACCACTTGCAAAAAAGATGTATGGAAAACCTGTGAAAAAAGATATGAAATATCTTATTGCATCTGTATTTGCAGTTACAATTGTTTCGATACCGTTTATACTTGCAACATTTTACGGACTTAATTATTTACTAAGATGGTTTATTGAAAATTTACCAGCAATTCAATCTGGAGCTTTTGCAAATACATTAAAATTCAGTTTGAAAGAAGTTGGATTTGGAGTTCTTAGTGAAAGAATTGCATCAGAACTTTCAAAAGTTGTAGTAGGACTTTCAGCAAGTCTTGGAGAATTTATAGTGCGACCAACCTGGCTTCTGGATTTAATACTTAGAATTGCACTCTTTTTCATTACTTCATTCTATTTTATTTATGAGGGACCAAATATTAAAAAATTCATAAACAAAAACATTCCAAAGAAAGAGAGATTTTTACAAGAACTTATGGATGCTTTTGATCATATTTGTTACGGATTATTTGTTGGACATTTCTTAACCTCAATAATTATTGCAATATTCTTTGGAGCTATTTATTGGGCTATTTTCCAACCTGCAATATTTTCATTATTAACTCTTATTCTAATGATGTTTGTAATATCATTCTTACCAGTTATTGGTCCTTGGTCATTATACATCCCACTTGCACTATGGCACCTGTTTATTCTTCCAACTGGCATAATTAGAGTTATGATTTTCTTTGCTCTTTGTATGGTTTTTCTTACAATTGCACCAGACCTTTACATAAGACCAATGCTTGTGAAACGCGAATCGGACATCCACCCTCTCCTAATTATCTTCGGTTTCTTTGGAGGGCCAATAGTATTTGGAATTAAAGGAGTAATTATTGGACCATTAATGCTAGGACTTGCACACGCTCTTCTAAGATTATATGTTGAAAAAAGACACGTCCTAAAGGAGCTTATTGAACACTTCTAGAAGCACGTCGTTTTATTTTAGAACCGCAAATATCACAAACCCCAGTTCGATTATATTTTTTTCTGCAACCTGAACAATAATATTCCCAAACAAGAACTTTTTTTATTCCTTCCTGCGCAACTGGAATAAATTTAATATTAAGATCTTTAGCAAGATTTTGAATACCATAATCATCTGTAACAATTGGAGCATTAAATTCAAGAGAAAGCGCAAGAAGTTCCATATCTGGCAAAGAAACATTATCATTTAATTTTATATTTTTATCTTTGACAATTTTCAGAAAAACTTGTTTTGGATTTTGTTCTTCTAATTTTTTTATATCATCTCGTTTTTCACCAAGCTCATTAATAACGCGCGGGCTTGTGATTAAGCGATCTTCTGGATACTTCTCTACAAAATTATTTATTACTGCTGATGCATCTACAATTAAAATCATTTGATAACCGCTGTCCTAAGAATTTTAGCAAAGTCAATAAGGAATTTACCCTTATCCATTATTTGCGTATCATCAGCCCAGATACTTGGATTTTTGAAAACCCCATCCAAATGGCATTGTGCTCGAACAGTTCCACCAAAAGTAATATTTGTCCCAAGCGCAATATGTGCAGTACCTAATACCTTTTCATCTTCAAGAACTTTACCAGTAATTTTTGCATCTTCATTCAAACCAATACCAAGTTCAGCAATATTGTACGCATTTCGTCCAAGAGGACGAATAAAAGTTGAAAGTTTATCTGCTTCTTTACCACCAGTAATCTTTGTAACAAAACCATTTTTAACTTCAAGAGTAATTGGCTCTTTGATTTTGCCAACTTCAGCCATTGAAGCATCAATAACAATTGTACCTTCTGCTTCTTTTTCAACAGGAGCAAAATAAACTTCTCCGTTAGGTAAATTCCCCCAGGCCCCAGTTTTGTCATAAATTCCACAATTATAACCATGAATCTCGCGACCACCAAATCTAAATGTTATATCGGTGCCAGCTTCAGTCTGAACTCTAATAGTTCGATTCTTTTTGAGGACTTCAATAAGAGCTCTGGCTTTTTTACGGATATTTTCATAATTTACATTCAACGTCCTTGCAATACTTTTATCCGTAATACCCGGCATACTCGCTATTCGTGTTCCAGAATTTGTTGCTTCTTCACGAGCCTTTGAATGAGAATATGATTTTGAAGTAATTAACAAAGTAACATCAACCCTCTTCATTGCTTTAGCAACTTGATCAAGAGGCTCTTCTCCATCAACTTTTGCAGGAGGAATATCCATAATCATTCCGCCAGCTCCAAGTTCAATAGATTTTTTGAAAAAAAGACCACCAATATCTCCCATTTGGTGATCAGTAAGAATAAGAACAGACTCTCCTGTTTTAATACCCATACACTTTTTTAGAGCATTTTCTACACCGCTTTCCACACGTTTATTAAAAACCTCTTCTTTCGTTGCCATAGTTTGGATTGTTAGAATTTACTAAACCTTTTTATATATGTTGTTATTATTTTCTAACTAGGTGTAAGATATGGCAACAAGTGCAATACCAGCAACAAGACTAAAAAAAGGCGACTTGATCCTTTTAGAGGGACAATGCGATGAAATTTTTAAAATAAAAAATACTTCAACTTCAGCTCCTGGAAAACATGGACACGCTAAAGTAAGAATTATGTATGAAAACATTTTCACTGGAAGCGGTGGAGAAGTTACTTACTCAGGGCACAAAGAAATTGAAAAACCAGTAGTTGAAAAAGAAAAATCTCAAGTTTTATCAATTACAGCAAAAGTTGTACCAAATGATCCAAAACTAGCAACAACCCCTGCTGTAGCTCAACTTATGAATTTAGAGACTTTTGAAACATATGATCTTCAAGTTCCATTAGACATGGATGAAACCCAATTACAATCAGGTATAGAAGTTGAGGTTAGGGTTTACGGCGCAAAGAGATGGATTGAAAGAATAATCCCAACCGGTTAACGATATAGAGAGTAACAAATGATAGAAACAATATTGGTAGGAGCAGCTGTACTTATTTCAGGTTTCTTATTGTTCTTCTTATTAAAAAAAACATTAAAGCTAACTTTGCTAGTATTGTGCTTAGGAGCTGCTTACGTAGCACTTAAATACTTCTTTGGTATAATCTAAAAAATAATGGTTCTTGAATCAATCATTTCACCACAAGAAGTTGAAAAACATCCTTTGGATATGTTAATTCTTGGATTCGTAGTTGCAACAACTGGTTTATGGTTAGCTTATTACATTTTTCCACAAGGCGCAAGCGCGTGGTTCCTTTTCTTTACTGCAATGGCACTTGTGCCAATGATTTATCGTATATTTTATTTAGAAGAAGGAAAAGAATGTGAGAAAATTGTGAAAGAAACCCTATGGCAGCGACACGATGAAGTTATAATGGTTTATTTATTCATGTTCTTTGGAATGCTTATTGCATTTTCGTTTTGGTTCACAATACTCCCAAGTGACATCATACACGTGATGTTTAAAGATCAAATCGGGGAAGTTATGAGGATCCAAAACTTAAGAACAGTTCTTGTAGGATCATTAATTGGTGTTGAGGGTGCTGGTTTAACTGGTTATTTAATCAATAAAGCAACTTCAATGGCTGTAAGCAAAGTAAAACTTCTTGAATTAATTCTTGCAAATAACCTTAGATTGCTTTTCTTATTTGTTGCATTTTCATTTGTATTTGGAGCAGGTGCGCTTTTACTTTTAACATGGAACGCAGCAGTTGTTGGTGTAGCAATTGGAAATTTAATTCGAACAACAGTTGCAACAGGAGCTTCTGTTGCATCAAAAACTGGAACCTACTTTACAGCATTCCCAATAAGTTTCCTTTCATTTTTTGTTCATGGAATTTTTGAAATAGTTGGATACTTCCTTGGTGCAATTGCAGGAGGAATTTTCTCAGTTGCAATTGTAAGAAAGCATTACAACAGACCGGAATTCAAACGAATTGCAGTTGATGTTGGTATCTTTATGCTAGCAGCAATTCTGCTTATGATTATTGGCGGAAGTATAGAAGTTTATATTACTCCGTTGCTTTGATTTCAAGACAAAAACCTTAATAAAAGCATAGTACTGATTTGTATCAATGAATTCAGAACAAGAATCCCTTTTCTGGGCAGACCAATGGGCGCATAGAATTATTAAGCGTGTTGAATCAGATGACGATTTAAAAAAAGTTGTTAAGAAAAACGGTTACATCTGTATGGATGAAAAAACACCATCAGGGCATATACATATTGGCTCAGGACGTGGTTGGGTAATAACTGATGCTATTGCAAAAGCATTGCGAGATCAAGGTGTGAAAGGCAGATTTATTTTAGGTAATGATGATATTGATCCTTTTGACAAGTTTCCAAATTATTTGAAAAAAGAAAAGTATGAAAAATATTTAGGAATGCCATTCAGAGATATTCCAAGTCCTGAAAAAGGATACAAAAGTTATGCTGATTATTATTTTAAAGAATGCACTGAAAAATTTGATAAGTTTGGAATTGAAGCTGAATTACAAAGTACTGGAGAAAATTATGACAAGGGCTTGTTTAATGACACAATCAAAATTGCATTAGATAATACTAAACAGATTCAAGATATCTACAGGCAAATTTCAGGAGAAGACTCTGCTGGTGTAAAGAAACTACCATTCAACCCAATCTGTGAAAAGTGTGGAAAAATCGGAACCACAGAAGCTTACGAATGGGATGCTGAAAAAGAAGTTATCAAATACCGCTGCAGAAAAGACTTAGTGAAATGGGCACAGGGTTGCGGTTATGAAGGAGAACGCTCACCTTACAATGGTGGTGGAAAGTTCCCATGGAAAGTAGAATGGGCAGCAAAGTGGCCAAGTATTGGAGTTGTTTATGAAACTGCAGGGAAGGACCACTTTACTCACGGTGGTTCAAGAACAGTTGCAGTTCAAATTGCAACAGATGTTTTCAAATATCGACCACCGTTACCAAGTGATTGGGAACAAACAGGAAAAGGTTATGAATTCTTTACTGTTGGTGGGAAAAAGATGAGCACTTCAAAAGGATCTGGAATTGGATTTGCAACTATTTCAGAACATGTCCCTCCAAAATTATTGCGATATCTTTTAATAAAAACAAGACCCCGCGCTGTACTTGACTTTGACCCATATGATTCAAATAAACTCTTGCTTTTGTATGATAGTTATGATGCAACAGAAAGGATTTATTTTGGAAAAGATAAAAAAGAAAATGAACGCGAACTTGCACATGAAAAACGATTATATGAATTAGCTCATGTCGGAGCACTTCCAAAGAAACTGCCGCTGCAAATTGGTTTAGGACATGCTTCAATGGTTGTGCAATCAACAAACTTTGATATTAAAAAATCTCTAGAAATTTTAAAAGGAACTGGACATATTCCTGCTAAAACTTCTAAAGAAGATTTAGATTATGTAAAGCAAAGACTTACTCGTGCAAAGCAATGGATTGAAGAATTTGCACCAGAGCAATACAAGTTCATTGTACAAGAAAAAGTTCCTGCAGAAGTTAAAGAACTTAGCAAAGAAGAGAAAAAAGCACTTAACAAACTCTCTGATATTATTGGAACAAAGAAGTGGAAAGAAAAGGAATTAGAAAGCGCTATTTATGAATTTGCAAAAGAAGAATTAACACCAAAACAACTCTTTAGATCTGCGTATTTAGCTTTGCTTGGAAAAGAACGTGGACCAAGATTAGCACAATTTGTTTTGAGTTTGGATAGGAAATTTGTTTTGGAACGATTTAAAGTTTAGTTTTTGAAAACCCAACATTTTAATATAAAAAAACAAGATAGATAGTATGTCTTTTTCACAACAAGTTATAAGAAATAAGGAGAAATACGAACCATTAAGAAAGTACTTGCACCATAAATATTTTAAACCAGTTCTTAGGCAAATTGACACTCATCCTGCAAAAGGTAGAGAACACAAAAATAGTTTACAGAATACTAGACCTGTTTTTAGAAATAATGCCAATCATAGAAAAGCGAGATGGTTCCTAGAGCTAAGTACTAAGAAGAAGTTTTTTGAAGAATTAGCAGAATTGTGAAATAACTTAAAGCTTAGGCTCTTTTTTGAAATTTTCACTCTCTTTCTTATACAACAGATAAGAATACACAAACATCCAAATTACCATTCCAAAAATTGGAATCATAATTCCCCAAACAATAAATTTAACTGGCAGAACCAAACCAACAATAGCTAACCAAACACCAAGTCCAATAAATACCTTAGAACCAATTTCGTGAGTTTTTTTCCAAACAGTATCACTTGCTAAAGTCCATGGAGTCCTAATTCCAATAAAGAAATTCCTTTTAGCAAATTTAATTAGATAACCAATAACCACCATCAGCAACCCAACTGCTGGCATTAATAGCACATTAAAATTAATTGAATAACCAAAGTTAGGCAAAGTTGTGAGTATAAAGACATAGAACATAAATGCAAGTATTGAAACTTTCATTACAAAAAAATGCTTCATGAAATCTTTAACATTCTTTCTGAAAACTTCAATACGTGGAATTAATTCAAAAAGTGCATAAATAAAAATAATTATTCCAGGAAACATCAGCACATGAAACAATCGTGATCCATAAGCATCAACTTCTCCAGCAGCATTCCAATGTGTTGGAACTTGCTCTGGCAACAATGGATAAATGTAAATTGCTGTAACAAGCGTTAGTAAAATTATAACAATCGGAAGTAATTCTTTTTTATTCATTTTCTTTACCTATAGCTTCGCGTATGATGCGAATAAAAGACCGTAGGTTCTTCGCGTATAAAAATGTTTTCTATCTTCTCATTGAACAAATTTGCGAGTTTAAAAGCAAGATCAAGCGATGCATTATACTTCCCAAGCTCTATCATATGGATGGTTTGACGACTAACACCTAAGAGCTCAGCTAGCTTTTGTTGTGAGAGATCATTTTTCGCTCGAAGAGATTTTATGTGATTTTTCATGATATTTATGTAAAGAATACTTTACATCTTGTAAAGATATGTTTACATATGTACTATTTAAGGGTTTCGATACAAGATTTGGAACCCTCACATAGCAAATTAGGTAACTTTTTAAACTATTCAAACAAATAGAAAAACATGGCTGAAGAATCCTTTGCAATACAAATCCTAAAACCAATAACAACATACGTACTATTACCACTTTGGTTCGCAATTTTAATTTACATAATTACAGGGATAACTACAATAAAAAAAGGAATAAGTTTACGAGAAGGAGTTCATCACAAAACATTCTGGTTTGTTGCAATAACAGCATTGCTTTGGTTGGTTACGCTTTGGCTCCCAAATAACACATACTTACCAGGAAATTCAATAACCTATCAATTATTTATTGGCATGATCGCAACAATAATGACATTGTATTTAGGGGTGTTTTATTTTTCTGAACTAGTAGCACCTGAGAACACACTTAGAGAACTTGCAATTGGTGCAGGAATAACAAACACAAAACTATCACTAAAGAACGCAATAAAGATGTTCAAAAATGATGAAGACGCAGTTAAAGACAGTGCAGCAATGTTAATGCTAACAAACACAGCAACAATCTTGCGTAACTTCATAGTTATGGTAATAATTGGCATATTCTTTAAAGTGTTTAACACACCACCACTCTTCTTCTGGGTTTCAATGATTTCAATGGCAGTAGTTTCAGTAGTAGCTTACTTCTTATTTAATTGGAAAAGCCAAAAAGAAGAAGCAGAAGAATACAGTTTCTTTTCTCCAAAAGAAACAATAATTTCAGTTCTATTATTCTTTGTATTTTACCAAGTTGGAGTTTGGATATTTACAAAACTTTCATATGTTGGGCTTTACATGTTAACAGCAATTTTAGGAGTTGCTTATGGTGGAATGCCTCTTTTCATAATTGTAGCACTCCTACTTGCAAAAAAAGTTTCAGTAATGGTTGCGCTTTATGCAGTAATAATTGGAACAGTTGCTTCAGTTGCATCTAGCTCAACATATGCATTTATAGGAAAATCAAGAAAATTAGGAATTTATTTAGCAATTGCAGAAGCTTCAGTAATTTTAGTCGGAATAGGCACGCTGCTAGTACTGGCATAATTAAATACCACAATCTTTATAACCTACAAGACACTCAAAGAGGGGTGGTGGTAAGATGGTAACAGCATTCATTCTGATAATGACAAAGACTGGGAAAGAGAAAGAAGTTATTTCAGAATTACAACAAAATAGCAACATAAAAGAAGCATGGGCAGTCTATGGAGATTATGACATCATAGCTAAAGCAAATGTCGCAGATTTAGATGGATTAAACTCGCTACTTTTACAACAAATAAGAAACATACAAAACATTTCTATGACTTCAACTTTAATTGGACTTTAATGAACTTTAAAATACTAATTAAAATGATGGCGGTCTTGGGCGTGATGGTAGGGCTTGCCTTCTTTTTTGCAATGTTTCACTTTGTTTTTAACAGTTAAATGGATCTAGAAAATATTATAGAAATAATAGAAGGAAGAAGGTATGAATGCAATACCTATGTGTTGAAAGGAGAAGAGCTAGTTCTTATTGATCCCGGAAGTGCAGACAACCACGATTATCTTATTCAAAAACTTCATGAAAAAAATATTAATATTTCACAAATAAAACTAATTGTGAATACACATTGCCACTATGATCATGGTGGTGGAAATAAAAAACTAAAAGAATTCACTAAAGCTCAACTTGCAATTCATTCTCTTGATGCCACTGCACTTGAACAAGGAAATTCAGAAAAAACTGGTTTCAAATTTGCTTCAAATTTAAATTATATCAAAGACAAATTAGGAAAAAACGAAATAGATACACTTATTATTGAAAGGAAATTGGAAGAAGGAGATTTAATTAATGGATTCAAAGTAATCCACACACCTGGACATACTTCTGGTTCAATTTGTTTGTATAATGAATCTGAAAAGATTTTGATATCAGGAGATACGATTTTTGATGCAAATTCAATAGGCAGAACTGACTTGCCTTCTGGAAGCTCAGAACAATTAAAACAATCATTAGAAAAATTATCAGAATTAGATGTAGAAATTATCTTACCAGGACATGGTCCAGTAATATTAGAAAATGGAACCAGTGCAATTTTACAAGCACTGGAAATAGTATAATTATTCTGCTTTTACGATTTGCTGAAACTCTTTTACTTTTGTATGCATTTCAGAAAGAACACCTTTCATTCTTGCTAAAAGAGAATCAAGCTTTTCTTTTTCAGATTGTAAATTCTGAACATCGTGTTCATGACCAGAAAGTCTTGTTTCAATTTCGCTTTTTTGAGCTCGCAACTCAGAAATAATTTGATTCAAACGAAGTTCTTCAGTTTCTCTATAATTAACTTCTTCAGAAAGAGTTTCTTTTGTAAGTTCTAATTTCTTAACTGTTTCAAGAAGTTTTTCTTGCTTTTGATTCAAAAGTTCTGAATGATCATCAAAATGTTTTTTGATAGATGACAAATCAAGTGCAGTAGAAATACCCTCATTAAGGCATTTAATATTGCTGTGAACCTCATTGAATGCTTCAATACGATGAGGTGCCATTAAATTTTTCTCTTCAATTTTTGTCTCTGCTTCCATTTTACTATTCTCCTTAGAGATATAATACGTAAGACTGCTCCTTATTAAAGTTTTCTTAAGATAAAAAGAAAATAAAACGATACACAATATGTGTTATTACAATAACTGGAAAACCAAATTGAGGCATTGCAAAACTAAGGAAAGCACCGAGCACTAAGCCATCAGCCATTGCCGGAGCTCCATAAAAAATTCCAGAATAAATTGAATAAATAACAGACATTATTAGAACTGAAACAGTAAAACTAAACATGTTTGTTAAAAATCCAAGTAAAAGAAGTCTGAATAATACTTCTTCAATAACTGGATTTATGAAAACATGAAATGAAACTGGCCAAATTCGTGATGGTCCTGCAGGGAGCAAAACTGATCTTAATGGAAAAGTAATTCCAGCAGTGAATAAACCTAATGCTAAAGGAACCATCCAAAAGGCCATATTGTGAAAGTAACTCCAAACATTCATTTTGCTGAATTGGTTACGAAAACCAAGAAATTATGTAAAATATGAGCAATTATAGGAACTCCTATTCCTAATGTTAGAAAAGCCCAACCCCAGATAAGTCCGTCTACGAACGAATCAATAAAGGTAAACCCACCCCAAAGGATGTGGCCTATTGCAAATAGAAAAGATGAAGCAATAACAGCAATCAATACTGAATTAAAAAATATTGTAAATGCTGATATTAAGACTAATCTAAAGATTATTTCTTCTATGATTGGTCCAGAAATGACAGATGAAAGAAAGTCTCGAGTACGGAAACCAATTGATCGATAACCAGCAGATGATAATATGACATTTAAAATAAACGCAACAGCACCTAACAAAAAGCCCCATTCGACCATACCTGCGGCTATATTTACGCCAAAGATATTAACCCTAAGGACTTCTCCAATAATACTACCTAAATGATACGCTGACATTTGTCACCACTCTTAAGGGGTGACATATATCCTATATAAGTATTTCGAATGGGTGAATATTTAAATGGAAATTAACTATAGCGCGTTATGATACCAGTATGGATCATACTAGCATTGTCTGCAGCAGCATTAATTGGATTTAGCCATGTAGCAGATAAAGCAATTTTGAATCAATACCTTAAGCCAAAAGAATTTGTAATGATTTACATTTTTAGAATATTGTTTATAATTCCATTATTATTTTTTGTAAAGATATCATTTGATCCAGTAAAAAGCACATTCTTCTTTTTCTTAGGAATTCTGTTTACATTAGCTGTTTCAGTTTTTGCAAAAACACTAAATGAAGAAGAGGTATCAAGAGTTGCACCAACATTAGGAACAAGCCCACTTATTGTAATGATATTATCTGCAATTTTCTTTAATGAAATATTTACAACGAAAATATACATAGGAATCGTAATGGTAACATTTGGCGTATTGTTAATGTCTTACCATTTGAAAGAACATAAATTCAATATCAAAACAGAATGTCGCGCATTTTCTGGAGCAACACTTTATGCAATAATTGTTATTTTAATAAAATACTTTGTAACTCCAGAAACAATACCAATTCTTTTCTTCTGGTTTTTAATTGGTTCTTCTGCTTCAGCAGGAATATTTTGGTTATCAAAAAAAGATTCACAACAGATTTGGGAAAAATTCAAACACAGAAACTTGATAATACTATTAATTGCAACGCACATCTGCACGGTTTTGAGTTATTTTGCTAACATAGGAGCAATTACACTAGGACCAGCAACACTTGCAACAACATTATACGCAACAACCCCATTCTTTGTATTAATCTTTGCAACATTCTCTTCAATATTTTTCAAGAAATACATGCATGAAGATGTTAGTAGATTTACAATAATACAAAAAATAATTGCAATAGCAATAGTTCTTTCTGGAATTACTTTAGTAATTTAAACACCCATTAACATTCTTATAGTATTTCTGCTTCCAGGACCAAGAGTTACAACAAGAATAGCAAACTTGATTATATTCTTGAATTGTGTATCATCTTCCAATTTGTCAATTGCCCACAATGCAAATAAAACTACAACGAATTTCAAAGGAATCATAATCCACGCAGATCCAACAAGATTAATCAAGAACGTTGGAAGGATATGCTTTTCTGAATAACCATATTGGCTCATTCCAATTGCAGTTGACGCTGCATCAAACATTGCAGTTGTTAACACGCAGATATTAATTGGTGTGAAAAGTTTATCCCATTTTTTAGAAAGTCCATAAAAAATTAAACCAAACAACGCAGTTAAACCAAAAATTTTCAAAGCTGCTAAAGGTTGAACAAATTTTAAGAATGTGAATGCAGATAAAACAAAAGCAATTCCAAATGTAATTAACATAAACTGCCAATAGTTTGGTTTAAGTGGAGTTTTCTTTTCAATAAATAAACCAATAAGCATCGCCGCAATTGCAATTAATGTAAACATAATATAAATTATCGGAGTTTGGAAATAAGGCAAACATTGTGGAACTGCATCAGCATAAACATGCCAAAGCGATCCAAGCACAACAAACGGCGCTGCACCTAAGAAAAGCTTCCCATCAATTTTCACATTTAATCTTTTCAAAAGATAATATAAACCAAATGCAAGCACTGCAGCTAATAATCCATACACTAAAGTGTTGTAAATATTATATCCATTTGTTGCACTGCAAAGAGGTTCTGCGAAGTATGTTGTAAAGAAAGATGCAAGAGTCATGAAAACAATTCAATTAATCTGTTTAAAAACTTTTTTAATCCAATTCTACAATGGAAACCTTATCTTTATTGCTTACATCAATTGAGCCATTATACAAAATATGAGGAACATACTCAAATAACAAAAGCATTTCATTATTCTTTATGCGTTTTCTAAAAGCTTTTTTTGTTTTATCTGGAATTACACTATATTTGTCCATATCTTTTGGATTGAACCAATCAATTTGTTTATCACTAATATATTGATACACATATCTAGACAAAATTTTATTCCAAGAACGATACCAAAATACTACAGCTTTTGAAGGATCCAAACAATCAACATCTACTTGATAAGATTTTTTAATCAATGCATGATAGCGATTTTTAGGAAGACCAGCATCTAACAAAGCCTGATTGATTTTAGAAGGATGAACAGCAGAAAAAAATAATACATCATCCCATCTACAATTTAATTTCTTAATTTTCAATTTGCGTATACGCTTACGACCAGAATATTTTGTTTTTTTAGTAGAATATAAATCAGAATTAATTTCTTTCAAACCTTTTAATGGACTAAGGATATTTCCTTTCATATCTTTTGGAAAAATATGATACAAATAATATTTCATAATAGAATATAGAATTTTAAGTATTTATCATTAACTCACAATTCGCGTTGGCTCATCTAATTCTTTATTCCGTTCAAGTTTGTACAATTGACCAGATACTGCACTTTCCAACCGCTCTTCATGGGTGATTAAAAAGATTTGCTCAATTAAACTTGGTAATCTTTCTCTTAATGTTTCACCTAACATGTCAATTGTAGTTACATCTAAATTATGAGTTGGCTCATCAAGAACTAACCAACTTAAATTTGGAGCAAGTGCAAGTGAAAAAGCAACACGTAAGGCCAAGCAAGCAAGCGATCGTTCACCACCTGAAACACGGCCCTCAACATTAACCCAACCTTGGCTTGTATGAACACTAAGAACATAATCCCCTGAATCAACAATTAATTTAACACCAGATAAATCATCATATGGATAAAGATGTACCCAAACATCATTCATAATCTGGTTTACACTTTCAATAAATTCTGCGCGCAAACTTTCTTGTGTTTTCTTTAATGCATTTTGGAAAATTTCAAGTGATTCGCAAGAATGTTTTAGATTTTTAATATCTGTTTGATACTTGTCAGCAAGATCTTTCTTGCGAGTTAAATCTTCAAGACGCTTTTGCTTTTCATTAAACAATTCTTTAAAAGAATTAATCTGGACTTTTTGCTGTTCAGATTTTCTAATGAATTCAGAATTCTGTTCGCGGAATCTTTTAAGAATTACTTCATCAACACCAGCAGTTTGAATTTTTGATTCAATATTAAGAAGATGTTCTTTAATATGCGAAATTTCGGTTTTCAATTCAAACGCATGCTCTGCATTATCAAGTTTCCTTTGCGCTTCTTTTAGAGAATCAACTTTTTCTTCAGAGTATTCTGTTTCTAATTTAATTAATTCATTACTAAATGTTTGTAATTGATTTCGAACTTCATCTTTTTTATTATTAATATCAGTAAATCTTCGCAAAATAGAAGCTACTTGTTCTTTCTTAGATTCTTTTTTATGTTTAAACAAATCAATTTGCTTTTCAAGATCATCCCATCTTGTTAAAACACTACCAGATTCATCACGCTTTACTTTAGCAGCAACAATCATTGCATTTAGATTTGTAAGTTCTTGACCAATTTGCTGAAGAATAAGATTATTCTTTTGAGAAAGCTCATCTTTTTTTGCACCACCAATATCGCTATCACACAACGGACAATTATCATGTTCTTGAAGAGATGTAATAATATCCTTTGCATGTTTTCTGCGCTCATTGCAAGATTCAGTTTTCTTTTGGAATTCAACTGATCGGAATTCTTGCTTTTTGATTTCCTCTTCAAGAGATTCCTTTGAAGAATACGAATTTTTTAATTGTTCAATTTGTTCTTTAATTACTTTTTCTTCATCAGAATCAGGGAAAATGAATTCGTGTTGTTGAATTACTTCTTCTATAGAAATTTCTGGAACTATTCTTGAAAATTCTTCCTTAGTTTTTTGAGCTTCAAAATCAAGAATTTCAATTGTAGAAGTTAATCCAGTTTTTTTATTAGATAATTCAAATAATTTATTTTTTGAAATTTGGAGATTTTCTAATTGTAATAAAATCTCAGACTTTTTTACACTAACATCTTCAAATGAAATTTGAGAAAAATCAAAACCAATATCCTCTAAACGTTTTTGAGAGCTGAATAATCGTTCTTTTAGACCTTCTCTTTGTAATTTAAATTCATTAAAATTTCTAGCTTGACTTTCAACTTCTTCAAGCTTTTTTGTAAGTTCGTTGTGAGCTGTTTTTGTTGCTTCATATTCAATTGATAATGTTTTTGTTTTTTGTTCAAGCTCTCTTTTTTCATGCTCTAATTCAACAATATTTGAAAGTTCTTCAGCCGCAAGAATATCCTGTGAAAGAAGTTCTTTGGAAGATAATTCATCTGAAAATTTATTAACAACTTTTCCAGCAGTTTTGCGCGCAATTTCAAACCGATCAATTTTAAGAAGTTTATCAATTCGTTCCATTCTTTGACCTTTTGGAATATTCAAGAATTGATCCAGTTCATTTTGTTCAGAATAAACTGCACGTGAAAAAACATCATAATTAATCTTAAGAAGTTTTTCAACTTGAATGTTGACGCTTTGTGAATTAGAACTTTCTATAAGGGCCCCATCTTTTCGTAATTCAACTTGTTTTGTCCCTTTACCAAGCTCGATTTCTCGAATAACAGAATATGAAACACCCTGTCGATCTTTAAACTCAATTTCAACACTAGCTTTTGTTTGCTGCTCTGGACGTGAACGAATAACCTCATCAATCTTAAGTTTTCGCTGATTTAACGCAGGAAATGTCCCAAAAAGAGCAAAACAAAGAGCATCCATAACAGAACTTTTACCAGATCCCATAATACCTAGTAGCGCATTCACGCCACTCGAAAACTTAAATTCTGAATCAGAGTGGGAGCGCCAGTTCTGCAAACGTAAGCGTTGTATCATTCTCCCCATTAAACAATAGATAGGGGTTCTATAATAAACTTGCCCATAATAAAGATTTATAAACTTCAATAGATTACAAGAAAACCATGCCTATGAAATCCCCCTTAGAAATAATAGCAAAATTTGCTAAAGCTCTTAGTGTTGCAGCTAGAGATTACAAATTCAGAGCTCTGCTCTTTCTTATTTCAATTGCAGTTATAGTTGGAACTGTCTTTTACAGATATACCGAAGGCTGGTCCTGGCTCAATTCAGTATACTTTACAATAATAACAATAACAACAGTTGGATATGGAGATTTTACACCATCAACCGTTTTAGGAAAACTATTCACAATGTTTTATTTAATGCTCAGTGTTGGACTTCTTGTTGGAATTGTAAGTATATTGAGTAATCATATAATAAAACAAGAAACAAGAAAAACACATGAAAAACTGAATGAGAAATTAGAAGAACTTAAATATAGAAAAAGACACAAGAAATAACATGAATCAAAAAATTGTTCTCATATCCGGACTTGTTTTAGTATCATTGATACTCGTATTTTCTTTTGTAGTTGATTTTGAAGTAACCCCAAGTGGAGATTCAATTTTATTTCTTGGAAGACATACAAATATAGTTATTCCAAATTGTGTTGATAGTGACAGTGGATTCAACTATGCTAAAAGAGGATACATTACAAACAGAGATGGAATCTTCCATGACAGTTGTGCAAAAGATAACAGATATGTTCTTGAACAATATTGTAGAGGGGAAAAAAGAGGCGTAATGCAACACAATTGCAAATTTGGATGTGAACTTGGTAAATGTAAAAATGAGGGAAGACGCATTGGAATATCCCCCGAAGGTCCTGGAACTGTACAATAAATTAATTAGAAACTAACTTTCGTACAGATTCAACATCCCCTTCAGCTAAACTAGTTAAAAGAGATTCAATACTTGAAAAATCTTTATAATTTAATTCTTCAAGATGCTTTTTAAGAATTTCAAGTCCTAGTTCATCAACAGAAAGTTGTTTTTGACGAAGTCTTTCAATGATCTCACGCCGTTCTAAAATTTCCTGATTGCCTAATTTTGTTTTATCAATGCGCAAAATAAATTTTCCTTGAAATTGCTTATCTAATAAACTTAATTGCAGATCATCGGTTGAAAATCCTTTTTCAAGAGTTCCTGTTAAAATAAAACGTACAATTGGTTTTTTAATTTCAATAGATATTTCTGAAAGTTGAGATTTTATTTTATCAATAACCTCGTGTGGCTTTGCGTTTTCAAATGATAATTGCTTATAATAAAATTTACGGGGCGTGCTTAATGGAATAAATTGTAAAGAATTGTTTTCATAAATGTAGAAACCTTTTGGTTTTTCCATTTCAATTTTTCGCATTTGAGTAAGAACCGTTGAACCAGGAATAATGAAAGTTCCATCTCCATATTTTTTTTCTTCATTCCAATGCATATGACCACCAACTAAAAGATCAAATGATTGTGGCAAATCAGTTAATTTAAGAGAAGAAGAATTCGCACCAGTATAAAGAAACGGTTCAATTGATTGATGAAGCATTAACACATTAACAGCACCAGGAACAACTTCAGGAACCCATTTCTCCAGAACAAGATGTGCATAATCATCTGGAACTCCACTCATCCCATGGATAGCTAATTTTTGATCATTAAAATCCAAAACAATTTTATCACAATGTAAATGTTTTAACAATCCAGCTTTTTCCAATAATTGAACAGAATTAATTAATCCTTTACCTCTTCGTTCATGAGTTCCGTGAATAGCGATAATAGGAATTTTTTCAGCAATTGGTTTTAAAATTTCAAGAGCTTTTGCTAAAACATCTTGACTTGGGATTCTAGAATCAAAAATATCTCCTGCAATTAAAATTGCATCAACATTCAACTCAGCAGCTTTCTGTAATGCTTCTTCTGCTTGAATAAAAGAATCTTCCCTTCGCTCAGTGTTGTAAGCATACCCTAGGTGAAAATCAGACATCACTGCAAATTTCATAACTACTATAGAATAAACTGTGATAGTATAATAAAGTTAGCCTTATTCTTTCTTCTCTTCAGCAGGAGCTTCTTTCTTCTCACCATCAGCAGCAGGAGCTGCACCAGGAGCACCACCAGGAGCTGCACCTTCACCACCTGCACCAGCAGGAGCAATGAGTTTGTTAA
>Ga0187827_10001546_pt1 | contig 33518 bp, 34 predicted proteins | sample ETNtaG_39_FD_167969 | JGI IMG/M metagenome (GOLD analysis project Ga0187827, IMG submission 167969) | Marine microbial and viral communities from oxygen minimum zone, Eastern Pacific Ocean - ETNP2014_SV_150_PacBio MetaG (Illumina Assembly) | ecosystem: Environmental > Aquatic > Marine > Hypoxic...
ATAAAATTCACTTTTAATTCTTTTCCAGCAATTGCATTATTTTTAAGATCAATTTTTGCTTTTTCAAATCCATACTCATTATTGTTGTTGTCTATAATATTAGTTTTGTCAGATGTTATAATTTCATTATTTATATCAAAAACAAAATTGTCTTCTAAATTAAAAACATTTTGTTTTTTATCTTTTATTATCGTTTCTTTGTCGGTATAGATTTTTTGTAATTTTCTGTCATAAAAAAGATCGTTAGAATATACATAATATTTATCCTCAATTCTGATAAAAGTTTTACCAAAAGTTTGTACTAGATCAGTTAATTGATTGTAAATTACTTTTTCTCCTTCTAGATAAATATTTTTTAAATTATCAAAAAATTTAACATTATTAATTATTGTTAATTGACTATTTTTTTTATCATAAATTGATTTATCACCTTCTATTTCAATTTTTTTGCTTGGAATGTTTGCTTTAACATTCAAAGCATTGATAATATTTCCTTTTTCTAAAACTTTGATGTTAGATGAATTAATGTTTATCTCTTCAGAAAATACACTTTTTTCAAAAAGTGCAAATATAATAAATATATAAAATATAACTTTATAATTCATTTATTCTAACCATTACAGTTGAACAAATTAACAAAAGAATCAAATGAGGCAACCATATAGAGAGGCCAATCGGCAAAGTTTCATTTTCTCCAAATATACTTGAAAAATAGTTTATATAGTAAACTATTACAGATACGATTACACCAATAACAATTGTAAAAAATTTTGTTTTAATAAATTTAAATTTAACCATAATTAAAAAACCTAACAATGTCATTAATAGAAAAAAGAAAGGCATACTATATAATTTGTTTATATGAACCACTACATTCGTTGTTGAATATCCTATTTTCGAGTAATTTTCTGATAATTCATATAGTTGGTATAAATTCAAGGAATTAAGATTTGAAAATAAATTTGCAATTATTTCTCCATTAAATGAAGATTTATAGTCAAAATTTGAATATTTTTTGTTTAGACCTTTGTAATCTATGATTTCTACATTTATTAACTTCCATAATTTTTTAGAAATATTAGCTTTTTCAGCAATAATAGTGTTTGGTATTTTAAAGTTAGAATTTGTTTGTGTTATAGTTATTTTTTCAATTAAATTTTCTTTAAATTTTTTTGCATGTATTATGTTAATAGTTGCACCAATTTCTTCTTTAATCCAAAGCCCAGATCCATTAACAACCGCTAGATATTCACTTTGATCTGAGAAACCGTTTTTTATATTATAGTAATGACTTTTTAGATTTGAAGAAAAAGTATAGTAAAATAATAAAATTATTATACCGATAGAAATAGATAAAATAGATAAAATTGATAATATTTTAATATTATTAATTCCATTATTTTTTAGAATTTCAAACTCATTCTTGTCATTTAGATAAATATAAAAAAATTTTGTAGTAATTAAAAAAATAAATGGGAAAAGTTCGAATAGAACAGAAGGTATATTTAATAAAGCAAGCAGAAAAGGGTAATAAGAAGCAGTTTCGTGATCATCAAAAAATTTTAATTCTTCAAATAAATTTAAAATAAAAGCAAGACATAAAAAAAGTATAGATATTATAATGAAATGATTGAAATAAGTTGTAATTAAGTATCTTTGATATTTTTTTATTATCATGATGTTTTAAACTTAGATTTTGTTTTTAAGATCAAAAAAAAATAATAGAAAAAAACTAATAATACTGGAATTGAGATTATAATTAAATCTAAATTTTTTAAATGTGAAATAAATTTAAAACTTATTTGTGAAATAGTTATAATGAAAAAACCAAATAAAAAAATCATATATTTGTAGTATTTTATAAATTTTTTTTTTTTGGGTTTTATGACCAAAGTTGAAGAAACAAGAGAGAGAATAAATATGTATAAAGGAACAACAAATCTTTTAAATATCTCTTGAGAAAGAGACTTAATTTTTCTATCCACGCATATATGTTTAAATTCATCATTTATATATAAATTATGATTAGAAAAGCATTTTAGTAATTGTAAAGAATTTATTTCTTGAACTTTTGTATGCGTAATTGTTTTTGTAGTAAATTCTGATAAATCATATTCAGTCTCCTTAAAATTCATATTGTATATATTTTTTTCGTTTATGTTTGCAATATTTCCATTTAATAATTTAATTTTATATTTGTTATCTAATTTTATTATTTTTGCTTTCTCTGAGATAATAATTTTTGAACTGTTTTCATTAATTTCTTCATGGATGAAAATTTTTTCAATAATTCCACTATGATTATATTTTTCAATAAAAATAGTTAACTTTTCGAATACGTTAATAAATTTTTTTTCAGAAATTAAAGTTGGTAAAAAATCCATATTTGAATTTTTTATATATGTTCTACTTAAATTTTGCGTGTAAGGAACAATTAATATGTTTAAAATTAATTGTAAAATTACGAAAAAAAATGAAAATTTAAAAAGAAAATTTATGAAACTTATTTTTTTTATTCCATTTGTCCAAAAAACTAATATTTCATTATTTTCTTCATATTTATTAATTACATAAAAGATAGAAATAAATAATACAAATATTAAAATTCTACTAAATATTCTGGGTAAATTTAAAATAGTGTAGTTAAAGTAAACCTTCAAGCTATGACCATCTTCAGATACTATATCTAGAAAATTTACAGCTTGAATTACCCAAACTATTAGAGTTAAGCTTACTGAAGCTACTATAAAAAAAGACAATATGTCTAAGGATAATTTTCTATAAATTAATTTATTCATTGAAATTTTTATTTTAATAAATATACAACAATATCTATTAATTATTTCAAAAAAATGAGCATAAAAGTAAATTTTACAAGCAAATTATCAAAAGCCAAGATAACAAATGAGATAGTTTTTGTTAAAGGCAAAAAGATTAACAATAATATTTTAAATCCTATTCTAAAATCAGTTTTAGATAATCAATTATTTCAAGACCAATTGATCATTCAAAAAGAATACAAGAATAATAATTATATTTTTATAAATTGTAAAAAGTTATCAATGTCTACTGATTATGAGAATATTGGTTCAAAACTTTTTGACTACTTAAAAAAAAATAAAATAGAAAACTCACATATTGATATCAGTAAAATTGATATTAATCACATACAATTAGAAAAGACTTTACATGGTGCTAAACTTAAATCTTATAATTTTAAAATTTATAAATCTAATAATAAAAAAAATAAAAATATTAATTTAAATGTTGTTGGCAAACAAACAGTTAAGTCCAATATTTTAAGAAAGAAATTAGACGCATTATTAGACGGGGTTTTTTTTGCAAGAGATTTAGTTTCTGAACCTGGAAATATTTTGCATCCAGACGAATATACAAAAAGATTGGTCAAATTAAAAAAAATTGGGTTAAAGGTAACAGTTTATAATGAAAAAAAATTAAAAAAAATAGGGTGCAATGCTTTGCTTGGAGTTGGACAAGGAAGTATAAGAGGTTCTTATTTAGTAACAATTGAATGGAAGGGAAATAAAACTAAATCAAAACCTTTAGCATTTGTTGGAAAAGGTGTTTGTTTTGATACCGGTGGTATTTCTTTAAAGCCAGCAAGATTTATGGAAGATATGACATATGATATGGCGGGTTCAGCTGTTGTAGTAGGATTAATGAAAAATTTTGCTTTAAAGAAAGCAAAAATAAATGCTGTTGGAGTTGTTGGACTTGTTGAAAACATGCCAGGAAGCAATGCTCAAAGACCTGGTGATGTTGTAAAGTCCTATAGCGGAAAAACAATAGAAGTATTGAACACTGATGCAGAAGGAAGATTGGTATTAGCAGACGCTTTAACTTTTACAGAAAAGAAATTTAAACCAAATTTTATTATTGACTTAGCTACTTTAACAGGAGCTATAATTGTTTCATTGGGATCTGAATATGCGGGACTTTTTTCTAACGATGATAAACTTTCAAAAAATATTTTTGATGCTGGAGAAAAAGTTGGTGAAAAAGTATGGAGATTACCATTGCATAAAAACTATGATAAACTTTTGAAATCTAAGATTGCAGATATTCAAAATATAAATTATGTGGGTGGCGCTGGATCAACAACAGCTGCACAATTTTTACAAAGATTTATAATTAATAAAACACCCTGGGCTCATCTTGATATAGCTGGAATGGCTTTTTCAAAATACGCAGGTGCTTTAAATCCAGGTGGAGCAACTGGATATGGAGTAAGATTATTAAATAAGTTTGTGGAGGATAATTATGAGTAACGTAGAACAAACTTTATCAATTATAAAACCTGATGCAGTTGAAAGAAACTTGCAGGAAGAAATTAAAAACGAATTTAAGAGAAATGACTTTATAATTGTAAAAGATAAAAAAATTCACATATCAAAAAAAGAAGCTGAGCAATTTTATAAAGTTCATCAAGCAAAACCATTTTATAACGATTTATGTAATTATTTATCATCAGGTCCAATTGTAGTAATGATTCTTGAAAAAGAAAATGCAGTTCTGGATAATAGAAATTTAATGGGAGCAACCAACCCAAAAGAAGCAAAAGAAGGTACTTTGAGAAATAAATATGGTTTATCGATTGATAAAAATTCCGCTCATGGCTCTGATAGTGTTGAAAACGCTAAGATAGAAATTGATTTTTTCTTTAAAGATTAATTAAAAATTTTTTTATAGCTTTAGGATAAAGCTCATGTTCAATTTTTAGTATTTTTTTTTCTAAAGTTTTTTCGTTTTCATATTTTGAAATTTTAATTTTTTTTTGTAAAATTATCTTTCCCGAGTCTAACTTTGTAGAGACAAGATGGACTGTTGAACCAGAAAATTTTTCTTTATTTTTAATAACTTTTTTATGAGTATTTAAACCTTTATACTTAGGGAGCAATGAAGGGTGAATATTTAGAATTGGTTTTTTAAATTTTTTTATAAAATTTTCTGAAAGAATTTTCATAAAGCCCGCAAGACAAATTAAATTTATTTTGTGATTAAATAATTTTTTCAACAATTTTTTTTCTGAAACATTTTTATTTTTAAAATTTGTTACATATTTTATAATTTTCGAGCGTTTTGCATAAATTAGCCCTTTTGCTTTGCGATTATTAGAAACAATCAATTTAATTGAGAGTAGAGAATTTTTTTTTTTATAATGTTCAATCAACGATCTGAGGTTGCTTCCTCTTCCAGAAATAAATACAGCTGTATTTATTTTTTTACCATTTAATTTTTCCATTAATTTTTATTCTTTCCGAACTTTTAGAAATTTTTCCTATAACATAAGGTTTGAATTTTTTTGAAAAATACTTTTTTACTTTTTGCATATTTTTTTCATTTATAATCAAGCAAAATCCAACACCACAATTAAACGTTTTTAGCATTTCCTTTTCTTCAATACCTGAATTTTTTAACCATTTAAAAATTTTTAATGTATTAATTTTTTTTAAATCTATTTCTGCGCAAAGATTATTTGGTATAATTCTTTTAATATTATCTTTTAAACCTCCGCCTGTAATATTAGCACATCCATTTAATATATTTTTATTAATTAGACTTAGTACTTCGTTAACGTAAATTTTTGTTGGTTTTATTAATTCAATTTTTAAGAATTTATTTTTATTTATGTTAATTTTTTTTTTTCTTATTAATTTTCTTACTAAAGAATATCCATTTGAATGTATGCCAGTTGAAGGTACCGCCATAATTAAATCATTTTTTTTTATTTTTCCTTTTAAAATTTTATGTTTTTCAACTAAACCTACAGAAAAACCAGCAATATCAAATTTGTCAGTGGTATAAGTTCCTGGCATTTCAGCAGTTTCTCCTCCAACAAGTTTGCAATTTGCTAATTTGCACCCTTTTATTATTCCTTTCATAATATCTTTAAGTTTTTTTAAATTAACTTTATTTGTAGAGATATAATCTAAAAATAAATATGGTTTAGCACCTTGGACGATTAAATCATTAACACACATTGCAACAAGATCTATTCCAATTGTATTAAATTTTTTTATTTCATTTGCTATTTCGATTTTAGTTCCAACACCATCTGTACTAGTAACTATATGAGGTTTTTTTAGATTTTTAGGTATATGTGAGATTGCGCCAAATCCACCTATATTCTTAAAATCACCACTTTTATTTGCTTTTCTTGAAACGTTGGATATGTACTTTACAAATTTATCAGCTTTCTTAATGTTAACTCCGCTTTTTGTATATGTTAACTTTCCCAAACTCATATTAAATGTTTATGTTATTGTTTAAAAAAAAATACTACTCTTATCTATACATTTTTTTTTTAACATTGGTCTTTTTTTTTAATGAGTTTTCCACAAATAGTGCGTTAAGTAATAATTACAATGTTTCCGATGTTATCGTAGAAGAAATCTACGATATAAATTTTGAAAAATCTAAAGTTGTAGACAAAGCATTTGAGGAAGCTTTCAATATTTTAATGTACAAACTCATTGAAAATAAAGATAGATCAAAATTAAAAAAAATTTCTATACAAGATAAAAAAAGATTAATTGAAAATTTTTCAATAAGTGATGAGAGGTTTGTAAATAATAAATATATAGGACAATTTAACGTACAGTTTAATAAAAGAAAAATTCTTAATTATTTAAATAAAAAAAAAATAATTCCATCTTCCCCAAATGATATCGAGATTTTTATATTGCCAGTAATGATTGATACAAATTTAAATGAGCTTTTTTATTTAAATCAGAATATTTTCTATAACAATTGGAACCTCAATTCAAAAAAATACCATTTAATAAAATATATTTTGCCTAATGAGGATATTGAAGACTATTATATAATTAAGAAGAATATTAAAAATATCGAAAATTATAATTTTAAAGAAATCACAAAAAAATATAATTTACAAAATGAAATAATTTTAATTATATTAAAATCTACTTCACAACTAAGAGTATTTTCAAAAATTAAATTTGGTAAAATAGATTTACTTTCAAACAATATTTATAATTTAGATGATATCGAGGAAGAGGAAAAGATTAATAATATTATATTTGATATAAAAGATAATCTCGAGGATAAGTGGAAGTCAGTAAATAAAATAAATACATCTATTGCAATCCCTATAAGACTATCAATTAATTCTAAAAATACAAAATTTTCAGAAAAAATGGAAAACAAACTTTCTTCAATTGATCTTATTTCCAATTTCAAAATAGAAATGTTTAATAATAAAGAAATTATCTATAAAATAATTTTTAATGGTAATCCAAATAAATTATTAGATATTATGTCTTTATATGATTTTAAAATAGATACTTCAAAAGAGATTTGGAAAGTGCAATGAGGGAATTAAATCAATTATTATTAAATTTTGACATTAAAAGAACTTTTAATGATCATGATTATTATGTGTCTGAAAGTAATTATTTTGCATTTAATCTTATTGACAAATGGCCAAAATGGGAAAAGAGAATTCTTAATATAAGTGGTGAAAAATTTTCTGGCAAAACTCATCTTGCCAACATTTTTAAATCAAAGAGTTCAGCGCTATTTTTGAATGAAAATGAAATAAATAATGATGTATTTAAAAAAATTAAATTACATGAAAGTATTATAGTTGATGGATTTTTTAATAGGGTTGATGAAAATTTGACTTACTCTATTTTCAATTTGGTTGATCAAGACAGCAAATATTTGTTAATTAATTCCGAAACTCCATTAGGCGAGATCAATTTTAAACTTCCAGATTTAGTTTCAAGATCTAAAAACTTGTTGCATTCTAAGATCAATCCACCGGATGATGAGTTGATTTTTGCTATTATTTTAAAGAATTTTTCTGATCGTCAAATTAAATTAGAAAAGAAAATAATAGAATTTATAATTAATAGGATAGACAGATCCTATAGCAAAATATCTGAATTTATATATAAGATTGATGAGCTTAGTTTAAAAAAGAAAAAACCTATAAATTTAAAAACAATAAAAGAGATTTTGTAAAATTGACAAAGTATAGAACACACAATTGTAATGAGTTAAATTTAGCTCATAAAGGAAATCAAATTATTTTATCTGGTTGGATTAATAAAAAAAGAGATCACGGAAATTTATTATTTATAGATTTGAGAGATAATTATGGTTTAACCCAATGTGTTATTGATAAAAGCAATTCTGTTTTTAAAGATATAGAAAAATTACCGCTTGAAACAGTTGTAAAAATTGAAGGAAAGGTTGTTGAAAGAACAAAAGAAACAATAAATCTTAATATATCAACCGGAGAAATTGAAGTTTCAATAAGTACTTTTGAAATATTAGGAACTACAAAAGAATTACCAATGCCAGTATTTTCTGATCAAGAGTATGCAGAAGAAATTAGACTTAAGTATAGATTCTTAGATTTAAGAAAAAAAAAAATTCATCAAAATATTATTTTAAGATCAAAAATAATATCATTTATAAGATCAGAAATGGAAAAACTAGGTTTTTTAGAATTCCAAACTCCCATTCTAACTTCTTCAAGTCCCGAAGGAGCAAGAGACTTTTTAGTTCCAAGTAGATTAAATCCAGGAAAATTTTACGCTTTGCCTCAAGCGCCACAACAATTTAAACAACTAATTATGGTTTCAGGATTTGATAAATATTTTCAAATAGCACCTTGTTTTAGAGATGAAGATGCAAGAGCTGATAGAAGTCCAGGCGAATTTTATCAATTAGATGTAGAAATGTCATTTGTAGAACAAGAAGACGTTTTTGAGGTATTTGAGAAATTGTTCTTAAAAGTTTTTACAAAATTTTCAAATAAGAAAATTCTACAAAATAAATTTCCAAAAATTACTTATTCAGATGCAATGTTAAAATATGGAACAGATAAACCAGATTTAAGAAATCCATTAATAATATCGGATTTAACAATAATTTTCCAAAGAAATGATGTCAAATTTGATATATTTAAAAAACTTGTTAAATCAGGTTCTTTAGTGAGATGTTTAATCACAAACAATACAAAAGATAAACCAAGAAGTTTCTTTGATGGAATAGATAATTGGGCAAAAGAACAAGGATCATCTGGCTTAGCATATTTTACGATTGAAAAAAATGACAAAATTATTGGTAAAGGACCAGTAGGAAAATTTTTTTCTCAAGAATCTATAATGGAAATAATGAAACTTACTAAAGCTGAAGTAGGAGACACAGTGTTCTTATCTTGTGGAAAAAAAAATGATATAGAAAAAATTTTAAATCTAGCCAGAACAAAATTAGCTGAAGAATTAAAATTAATTGATAATAATTGCTTCTCTTTTTGTTGGATAGTGGATTATCCAATGTTTGAAAAAGACGAAGAAACCAAAAAAATAAAATTTAGCCACAACCCTTTTTCTATGCCACAAGGAGTTATTAAAAATCTTGATTTTTCAGATCCTTTATCAATGAAAGCTTACCAGTATGATATTGTATGTAATGGAGTAGAGCTTTCATCAGGCGCAATAAGAAATCATATTCCAGAATTGATGTATAAACTATTCGAGATTGCAGGATATTCAAAAAGAAATGTTGATGAAAAATTTAGTGGAATGATAAATGCTTTAAGTTATGGTGCTCCACCTCATGGAGGACTGGCCCCAGGAATTGATAGAATAGTTATGCTTCTAGCTAATGAAAAAAACATTAGAGAGGTTACAATGTTTCCAATGAATCAAAATGCTCAAGATTTAATGATGAATGCACCATCAAATGTAAATGATGAGCAATTAAAAGAATTAAATCTATCAATTAAGAAAAGGAATTAGTTATTTTTTACCCTTAAGATTAATCCTAATATCTGAAAGATCAACAAGTTTTTTCTTGTAGTCACTTCTAACAAATCCTTTGCTTGTAATGTCTTTTACTAGCTTTAAAAATTTGTTTTGATTTTCTAAATTATCTTCCGAAGTATTTTCATCAGATTTTTCAACACCTCCTATTGAAGGTGTATGAGCTAAATCTTCTCTATTAAGATAGGAAATAGAAAGTTCTCTAAATATGTAATCTAGTATGGAAGTAGCACTTAGAATTCTATCGTTTCCATAAACTTTTCCAGAAGGTTCAAATTTTGTGTCAACATAAGCATTTACAAATTCGTCAAGAGGAACTCCATATTGTAAACCTAATGATACAGCTATTGCAAAATTATTCATTAGAGCTTTTACTAATTCGCCTTCCTTACTTGTATCAATAAAAATTTCACCAATTTTCCCATCCTCATATTCACCTGTATGCAAATATACTTTGTGATTACCTATCGAAGCTTTTTGAATATAACCTTTTCTTCTATCTGGCATGCTAAATCTTTTACCCAAGTTTTCTTTAACATTTCCTAAAATATTATCGTTTATTTTTAATGTTTGGTTTTTTGAATTATCTGAAACTATTGTCTTCTTTTCATTTTCAATAATATCAACTTCTTTATCATCTTTTTTATCAAGATTTTTTGTTTTTCTATTATCTAGCTTCATGTCTAGAATTTCAAATTTACCATCTTCCTGTTTTTCTAAATTTTTAAGTGTATTTTCACTTACATCGTCCAGGTAATGACTTACTTTAATGCTACAGGTATAATAAGTTTCAACTAAATACTTTGCCATTATCTTTTTTGTTTATAAATTTGAATCTTTAACTAATTATGTATATACAAATTTAATTTATAGTCTAATTTATATTTTGCAATTTGAAATTGAAATAATAATTTATTTTTATGTTGACAATTTTTAAAGAAATTTTCACCTGGTGGAATCAGCAAACTCTTGGAACTAGAATTCAAATATTTTTTTATGGAAAATATGTCGGTAAAGACGAAAAAGGAAACAAATATTACCAAAGTAATTCAGGAAAAAGGTGGGTTATTTACAAAGGTGAAGTTGAAGCTTCAAAGATACCTGAAGAATGGTATTCTTGGATGCATCATATTAGCAACAAAATAGAAAATTCACGCGATTTGAAAAAATATAAGTGGCAAAAAGAACATTTGCCCAACCAAACAGGAACTGAAAATTCATATCATCCAAAAAAAAATATAAATGTACTTAAAAAAAAATACAATTCTTGGAAAAGCTAACTTAGTTATTTGTATACTTTTTATTAGTCAATTATTCAGTATCAATACTTATTCAGAAAAACTTCAAATAAATGAAAAATTTGCAGAATTAAATATTTTAGACAAAGTAAGTTCAAAAACTTCAAGTGTTAAAATTACGATAGGAGAAGAATTTATTTTCCAAAATTTATTAATCAATGTTTTAAAATGTCAAAACTCACAATTTGATGATGATCCTGAAGTTACAGCTTATATGCAGGTAAAAGATTTAAAAACAACAAATAATAATAGAGTGTATATTTTTAATGGTTGGACGTTCGCTTCTAGCCCTTCAATTAGACCATTTGATCATCCAGTTTATGATATATGGCTTAAAAAATGCTATAGTTAGATAATTTTTTCATTATCTAACCAGCTAACATTATAATCAGATGAAATAAATTTTTTATGGTCGAGCAGTTTTTTATGTAAATCAATTGTTGTTTGAATCCCTTCAATTACAAATTCATCCAATGATCTTTTCATTCTTTGGATTGCTTCGCCTCTATTTCTTCCATGACAAATAAGTTTACAAATCATACTGTCATAATAAGGTGTAACTTTATAACCTTGATATATTGAACCGTCTACTCTAGTTCTAAATCCAGATGGTTGATGACACATCCCAATTGTACCAGGGGAAGGTTGAAAGTTTTTACTCGGATCTTCTGCATTAATCCTACATTCAATAGCATGTCCTCTTGGTTTAATGTCTTCTTGTTTTAATGAAGTTTCCCCACTGAAAGCAATATTAATTTGCTCTTTAATAATATCAATTCCTGTAACAACTTCCGTAACCGGGTGTTCAACTTGCACTCTTGTATTCATTTCTAAAAAATAGAATTTGTTATTTTCGAAAATAAATTCAACAGTACCAGCACCTTCATAACCTATTTGACCAACCATTTTTACTGTTTTTTCAAATAGCTCATTTCTTAACTCATCCGTCAATATAGGGCTTGGAGTTTCTTCAATTAATTTTTGATGTCTTCTTTGAACAGAACAATCTCTTTCATGTAAATGAATAGTTCTATTTTTTCCTGATAAAATTTGTACCTCTATGTGTCTTGGGTTCTGAAAAAATTTTTCAATATAAACTTCATCGTTACCAAAAAATTTCTTTGCTTCTAATTTTGCTGTTAAAAATAAACTTTCAAATTCTTCTTCTTTATTTACTATTTTCATTCCTTTTCCACCTCCACCGCCCGCGGCTTTTATAAGAACTGGAAAACCTATGTTTTTGATTATTTTTTTTGCCTCATTTATGTTTGAAACACCACTTTCAGAACCTTCGATAACTGGCAAACCATATTTTTTAGCAATCAGCTTTGCTTGAATTTTATCTCCCATCATTTTTATTAATTTTGATGAAGGGCCAATAAATTTAATTTTATAATCTTCCAAGATTTTTGCGAACTCTGTATTTTCAGATAAAAATCCATACCCAGGATGGACTGCATCAGCCTTTGTTAATTCAATAGCGGACATTATTGATGGAATATTTAAATAACTATTAGCTGGTTGATGCGTTCCAACGCAAATACTCTCATCCGCTAATCTTACATGCATACTATTTTTATCTACATCTGAATGAATTGCTACGGTCGCTATACCCCATTCCTTACACGCCCTTATTATTCTGACTGCAATTTCTCCTCGATTAGCTATTAATATTTTGCCGAACATTACTCAAGGATTATAAGTTTTTGACCAAACTCAACTGGTTGACCATCTTCTACAGAAATTTCTTTAACTATTCCATCCGAAGATGAAGGGACATGATTCATAGTTTTCATTGCCTCAACTATCATGATGGTATCTCCTTTTTTAATTTTTTTTCCTATCTCTATGAATTTTTTTCCTCCTGGTTCAGTAGCAAGATAAGCAGTTCCGACTATTGGGCTTTTTATTACTGTTCCAGGTATTTCGATTTCTTCTACTAGAGATTCTTCTTTACTATCTAAGTTAATTCCCTTTAATGATTTTTTTAGATCTTCTAATACCTGAATTAGTTTTAATATTATTTTTTTATCAATTTCCATTTTCCAATAGCTTTTGCATAGAATTTATGGCTAAAATATAACCATTTGTACCAAGTCCAAAAATACCCCCGGTCACAACATCGCTTATTAAAGATTTATGTCTAAAATTTTCTCTTTTATAGATATTTGAAATGTGAAGTTCTATAATAGGTTTTTTAAAAATACTTAAAGAATCTCTGATAGCCACAGAAGTATGAGTATATCCTCCGGCATTAATGATTATTCCATCATGACTAATTCTAGCATCTTGGATAATACTTACTATTTCACCTTCTACATTTGATTGTTTAAGCTCTAATTCTATTTTTAATTCTTTGGCTCTATTTAAACAAATATCCTCTAAAAACTTATAATCTTTTTTTCCATATTGTGATTGTTCTCTTTCTCCTAATAGATTAAGATTCGGACCGTTGATAATTAGTATTTTGCTCACAAAAACCTTATATTCTATGAGAAAAAAAAATAAAATAAAAATTACAGTCAACGGTAAACAAATAGCTGTAAATTTAAAATTTTCATTAAAAAATCTAATTGATAAGTTAAAATTGCCAATTAAAAAGGTTGCTATTGAGCTAAATCGAGAAATTGTAAATAAAAAAAGAATAAGTAAAATTATTTTAAAATCTGGAGACAAAATTGAAATTGTTAATTTTATTGGTGGAGGCTAATGAGCAAAAAAGATCAATTTATAGTCGGTAAAAAAAAATTTTCTTCCAGGTTAATTGTTGGAACCGGCAAATATAAGAATATGTCAGATTGCGCAAAAGCTATAAAAATATCCGGCGCAGATATAGTTACTGTTGCAGTCAGAAGAGTAAATATTATTGACAAATCAAAACCACTGCTAATGGATTATATAGACCCAAAAAAAATTACGTATTTACCAAATACGGCAGGATGTTTTACCTCTGAAGAAGCTCTAAGAACCTTAAGACTTGCCAGAGAAATTGGAGGATGGAAACTAGTAAAACTAGAAGTTTTAGGAGATAAAAAAAATTTATTTCCAGATACAATTGAAACCTTAAAGTCCACAGAGATTTTAACCAAAGAAGGATTCAACGTTATGGTTTATTGCAATGACGATCCTCTAATGGCAAAGAGATTAGAAAATGCAGGAGCTTCTGCTATAATGCCTTTAGCTGCTCCAATCGGATCTGGATTAGGTATTCAAAATAAAATAAATTTAAGAATAATTAGATCTCAAACAAAGCTACCATTAATTATTGATGCAGGAATAGGACAAGCATCGGATGCTGTAGTAGCTATGGAGCTAGGTTGCGATGGAGTTCTAATAAATACAGCAATTGCAAAAGCAAAGATTCCTTTTGAAATGGCTGAGGCAATGAAATTTGCTGTAATTGCTGGAAGAAAATCTTTTCTTTCAGGCAGAATTCAACCTAACTTATTTGGATCTGCTTCAACCAGTAATAAAGGGTTAATTTAGTTTTTTTTAATAAACTTTTTTTTATATTTTTTTTTTATAAATATTTTTTTTCGTGAGCTTTGATTTGTTTTTTTATTTTTATTTTCAATTACAACTTTTTTTAAACTTTCGAGATTTTCTACTTTCTCTATCACTTTTTTAGATTTTAATTGATATTCAATTAAAAATTCAGATAAATTTAATTTATCATTAGAATTTATATTAATTTTTACTTTATTTTTCTGTTCAAAATAATTTAGACCTTCTTTAAAGTTTTCATTAATAAAAACAGAAATTTTATTATTTATTTGTAGGTTAATAATTTTTGCTTTATTTTCTATTGTTTTTATTTCAATCATTTTTAATATTTTTAATGCGAATGATTCATTAGTTAATTTAATTGACCATTTTACATTACTTTCTCTTAATCTTTGTCTAGACATTTCTAGTAGACCAAAATTACTTATTCTACCAACTTGGATTCTTGCCCTATCACTTCTACAACTTTCTTTAATTTTTCTTTCTACCTGTTTTCGATTTCCAAAATTCAACATGTCAATAAAATCAATAATAATTAAACCTGAAAGATCTCTAATTTTGATTTGTCTGGCAATTTCTTCGGCAGCCTCAAGGTTTGTATCTAAGGCTGTATTTTCAACATTTTTTTGTTTTATAGATTTTCCTGAATTGACATCTATTGACACCAAAGCTTCAGTTGGATTTATAACCAAATAACCTCCGGAGTTAAGTTTCACTTCTGATTTAAAAATTTCAAAAAGTTTTTTTTCAATATTTTCTCTAAAAAACAAAGGCGTTTTTTCCCTATATTTTTTTACTTTTTTTAATTCTTTAGGCATCATCAACTTCATATAGTTTTTTGCTTTCTGATAACCTTCATTACCTTCAATAATTATACTTTGAGTTTCATCGTCATACATATCTCTTATACTTCTTTTAATAATATCACTTTCTTGATGAATCAATGTTGGTGCAATTGCGTTCATCGCATTTTCTTTTATAGAATTCCAAATTGAAATTAAATTTTTTAAATCATTATTTATTTCATTTTTAGTTTTGTTTAATCCAGCAGTTCTTACAATAATTCCCATTTCTTTAGGAACTTCTATTTCATTCAGGATGACTCTTATTTTTTTTCGTTCGCCGGGATTAAATATTTTTCTTGATATTCCCCCGCCTTTTGCGGTATTAGGCATTAACACAATATATTTACCAGCTATTGATATGAATGTACTTAATGCAGCGCCTTTAAAACCTTTTTCATCTTTAAGCACTTGTACCAAAATAACTTGATTAGGTTTAATTACTTCTTGAATTTTATATCTTTTTTTAGGAATTTTTTTCTTCTCATCCTCTTCGGCTTGTTCTTCTTTTTCTACTGGGTCCTTAATCTTAACATTATTTTCCCCTTCTAGAATTTTATTTTCAATATTTTCACTTTCTTTTAAAAGTTCTTCTCTTGCTTTTTCTTCTTCTTTTTTAATTTTTTCTAAATCACTTTGAGGAATTTGATAGTAGTCGGTCTGGATATCATTAAATGACAAAAATCCATGCCGTTCTCGACCGAAGTCAATAAATGCAGCTTGTAAAGACGGTTCTATTCTGCTTACTTTTCCTAAATAGATATTATTTTTAATTAGTGTATTGTTTACACTTTCATATTCGTAGTCTTCAATATGATCACCATTTTTAAGAACAACTCTAACTTCATTTGGATGCGTTGCATCAATGTATAATTTTTTTGACATAATTTTTGATATATTTTCATAGTTTTTTTAAATTCGGTGCCACAACAATAACAAATTCGTTAAATAAATAATACTAAAATGATCTCATTAATTAAAAAAATGCTAATTTTTTTTTCGTTAATATCAACGGGGATTTTATTATCAGTTATTTCAATACTGTGGATTTATTCAAATAAATTACCAGATTACAAATATCTAAAAAATTATAAACCTTCAGTCTCCAGCAAACTTTATGCAGGAAATGGTGTACTTGTAAGCGATTTTTCTGCAGAAAAGAGAATTTTCGTTCCCTATGATTCTATTCCTTATGTAGTAATAAATGCCTTTTTGTCTGCGGAAGATAAAAATTTTTTCAAACATCCAGGAGTAGATGCTAAAGGAGTAATAAGAGCATTTAAAAACAATGTTTTTAATCTATTAAATTCAAAAAGATTAGAAGGGGCGTCTACGATTACTCAGCAGGTAGCAAAGAATTTTCTATTAAACAATGAAGTAAGCATCGATAGAAAGATTAAAGAAGCTATTCTTGCATTTAGAATTGAAAGAGCCCTATCAAAAGAAAGAATATTGGAGTTATATTTAAATCAAATTTATTTAGGAGAAGGAAGCTACGGAATAGCTTCCGCAAGTCTTAGATATTTTGATAAATCAATAAACGAATTAAATTATTCAGAAGCAGCACTTTTGGCGGCATTACCAAAAGCTCCAAGCAAATACAATCCTTACAAAAATAAAAAGCTGGCCAAATACAGAAGAAATCTTGTTATTAATAATCTTTTAGAAAATTCATATATAGATAACAATAATTATAATAAATTAATTAAATCTGAAATAAAATTAAGAAAAAGAAAAAGAATTTATTTAGAAGATTCAAGATATTTTGTTGAAGAAGTTAGAAAAAAAGTAATTAACAGTTATGGTTTTGATAAAGTTTATAAAAAAGGATTTAATATTAAAACTCCAATAGACTTAAATTTACAAAATATAGCCACAAAAGCACTAAGAGATGGTTTGGAAAAATATGATAAAAGAAGAGGATGGAGAGGACCTCTTTTAAATAAAAAAATAAATAGCGAATGGAGCAAAGGATTAGAAAAATTTAATATAGAAAAATCAATTGGCTGGGAAATAGCAATTGTAAAAAGAATAGATAAATTTGAAGCAGTAATTGAAACAAAAGAAAATGAAATTGGAATAATTAAACACGAAGACATTAATTGGACTAGAAAAAATCTAAATCAACTTTTTAAAATTGGAGACATAATATATGTAAAAAAAAAAAATCAAAATAACTATAGCTTGAAACAAGTTCCTTTGGCTAATGGAGGAATCATTGCCATGGATCCTTTTAGCGGAAGAATTTTGGCAATGTCTGGAGGATTTAGTTTCAAAAAAAGTGAATTTAATAGAGCAACTCAAGCTTTAAGACAACCTGGTTCAGCGTTTAAACCATTTATATATGCTTTAGCTTTAGAGAATAACTTTACTCCTTCTACTATAATATTGGATGCGCCAATAGTTCTCGATCAAGGTAATGACTTAAAAATGTGGAAACCCGAAAATTACGGTAAAAAATTTTATGGACCTTCTACTTTAAGAACAGGTGTTGAAAAATCTAGAAACTTAATGACAGTTAGAGTGGCACAAGAACTTGGAATCGATAAGATAATTGGATTTTCTAAACAACTAAAAATTTATGAAAATCCTAAAGAGCTTATGTCAATTTCACTTGGCTCTGAAGAGACAACACTGTTAAAAATAACTACTGCTTATTGTTCTTTTGTTAATGGAGGCAAGCTAGTTGATCCTATTTTAATTGATAGAATTCAAGATAGTGAAGGAAATACAATATTTAAAAATGAAAAAAGAGTTTGTGATAATTGTGATCAAATATCATTTAATGGAACTGAAATTCCAAAAATAAAAAATAATTTTAAAAATATTTTCTCGCCACAAACAGCATATCAAATGACTTCAATACTAGAAGGAGTTATAAAAAGAGGAACAGGAAGAGGCCTTAAAGATTTGAATTTACAAATTGCAGGAAAAACAGGAACAACAAATAAAAATGCCGATGCATGGTTCATAGGTTTTACTTCAAAATTGGTTGTTGGAGTTTATGTGGGACACGATAACCCTAAAAGCTTAGGAAAAATCGAAACTGGATCAAGAACAGCAATGCCAATATTTAAGGAGTTTGTAAAAAATATAGTAAACAATTATGAAGCTAGACCTTTTAAGGTTGCAAAAGGAATTAAAATGATGGTTGTTGATTCTAAAACTGGAAAAAAAGCAGATTTTGGATCAAAAAAAACGATTATAGAATCTTTTAAAGAGGAAAAAATTGAAAATTTATCAAATATTGGTATTGATGATCTAAATTATAAAGTTTCAAAAAATAATATTTTAAAGTTTTATTAATGGAATTAAATATAGAAAATTATAAATCAGAGATAAATATTGTTAATCAAAGAATTAAGGAGTTTCTTTGAAAAACAAGATATTGAAAAAAAAATAATAGATTTAGATCAAGCTATTCAAGAACCGAATTTTTGGAACAAAAGAGACGAAGCAGAGAAAATATTAAAGGAAAAGAAAAATTACAATTTTTTAGTCAATTCATTCAAATATTTTGAGAAAGAAAATAAAGATTTGTATGATATTTTTATCTTAGCAAGAGATGAGAATAATAATCAAATTATAGAAGAAACATTAAATAAGTTTAAAAAATTAAAAGATGAAGTTAAAAAACTGGAAATCAAATGTTTTTTATCAAATGATAATGATACATTAAATAGTTATTTAGAATTTCATGCAGGAGCAGGCGGAACCGAAAGCCAAGATTGGGCTGAAATGCTTAGAAGAATGTATATGAAATGGGCTTTAAATAAAGGATATGGAGTTGAATTGATCAGTGAACATAGAGGAGATGAAGCTGGTATTAAGTCTTCAGTAATAAAAATTTCAGGCGATTACATATATGGATTTTTAAAATCTGAGTCCGGAATTCACCGATTGGTAAGAATATCTCCATTTGATTCTGGTGCAAGAAGACACACAAGCTTTGCAAGTGTATGGATTTATCCAGTTATCGATGAGAATATTGATATAGAAATAAACGAGAAGGATTTACGAGTTGACACATATAGATCTAGTGGAGCGGGCGGTCAACATGTGAACACAACAGATAGTGCAGTTAGAATAACACATATTCCAACTAAAATTGTGGTACAGTGTCAAAATGAAAGATCACAACACAAAAACAAAGAAACTTGCATGAGTATGCTTAAAGCAAGGCTTTATGAGTTTGAGCTACAAAAAAAAGAAAAAGAAAACTCAAAAATAGAAAATACCAAGTCAGATATAGGTTGGGGCCACCAGATCAGATCTTATGTTTTACATCCATACAGAATGGTAAAAGACAATAGAACGAATTTTGAAAATTCTAACCCAGACAAAGTTTTAGATGGAGATATAGATAGTTTTTTAGAAAGCTCACTTTATAAAATTAATGCGTAAGTATTTAATATATTCAACATTAGCAACATTAGGACTAATAGTAATTTTTCTAGTTTATTTAAGTGTTTACGGAATAAAAACAGAAAAATTTAATGATCTGATTAGAGTTAAAATTAAACAATTTGATCCAAAATTATCATTGAATATCAATGATGTTTTTTTAAAATTAAATGTAAAAGAAAAATCTATAAATATTAATATACAAAATGCAAAACTTTACGTTGATAAAAAATATATTAATCTTTCAGAAATAGATTTAAATTTAGATGTTTTAAAGTTTTTAAAAAAAGAAAATTCAATAAAAAAAATTAGAATTTTAACAAAAAAAAATAAAATAAAAAAAATTACAGATTTTTTAAATTTATATAAATTTAACATACCTAGACAAATAATTTATAATCAAATCGAAGATGGAAATATAATAGCTACGATTGATATAAATTTTAATGAAAATGTAAAAAGAAACTTCATAATTAAAGTAATAGCAAAAATAAGCGATGGTAAATTAAATGTTTTAAATAAGATAAAAGTTGAGGATATCAATTTTGATTTCAATATTAAAGATAACAAATATATTATTAAAAAAGCTAATTTTAATTATGAAGGAATAGATTTTTATTCGAAAGAAATTTTAATTGAAAAGTTAGACGATAATTATGAAATTAAAGGTAACCTAGCAAACAAAAAAGGATTGATAGATCCAAATTATTTTTCAAAAATAGTTAATTTTAAATTAGATTTTTTAGATAATAAAAAAATTATAGCAGAAACTAACAATGAATTTAAATTTAAAATAAATTCAAAAAAGAAAATAAAAGAATTAAATTTAAGTTCAAAAATAAATTTTAAAGAAATTTTTATTAACAAAAAAATTCAAAATTTAATTTTTCTTCAAAATGGTTCTATAAACACAAATTATAATAAAAATAATTTAAAGATTGATATTGATACTGGGTATTCTTTTATAAAAGATAATTACCAGAATAACGAAAAAGATAAAATAAAAGTAAGCATTATTAAGAATAAAAATGAAAATTTTAGAATAGAAGCTTTTGTTAAAAATGAAAATAATTCAATTAATTCAAGTGAATTATCAAATTATTTTAAATACAACGATAATATAATTAAAAATCAAGATTTAATTTTTGGATCTGTTAACCGCATTGCCTTCATCATTGATGATAAGGATAAAGTAAAAAATTTAACAATAAAATCTAAATTAAGTTTGGAGAAAATTATAATTAATTATAAATCTTCCAGATTAAAAAATATTTTTCCAAATTATAAAAATATTGTTAAAATAAAAAATAATATAACTGACATTGATTTTTCTAAAAATAAAACAAAAATTGTAACAATAGGCGATTATTCTTTTGACAATGAATATGATAAATTCAATTTTGAAATACTTAAAAATAAAAATAAACTAAATTTTAATTCTAAAGTTGAAATAGATACCAATCCAATATTATTAAAAGATATTAATTATAAAAAGAAAAAAGATATTTTTTCAGAAATTGAATTTAATGGACAATTTTTTGAAAATAAAAAAATTAAATTTGAAAATATAAATTTTTTTGAAAACCAAAACAAGATTTCATTATCAAACTTATATTTAACAAACAATTATAAGATTATTGACTTTGACAAATTACAATTAGAATATTTAAATGATGATAATAAATTTAATCAAATAAATATTTTAAAAAAAAATAACAAATTTAAATTAACGAGTGAAAGTTTTGATGGAAGTTCTGCTATTAAAAATTTACTTAAAGCAAATTCAAAAAATAATCTTTTAAACAGATTTAAAAATCTTAATTCTGAAATTATTTTAGATTTTGATCAATTTTTCATTGATGATAAAGACTATTTAAAAAAAATCAGAGGAAATATAGTTATAGAAAAAAATAAAATTAAATTTGGAAATATTACTGCAAGATTAAATAATAAAAATGACTTTAATTTAAACATTAAAACAAATTCAAAAAAAGAGAAAATCACCAATTTAATTATTGATAATCCAGAACCTTTTATAAAACATTACGAATTCATTAAAGGTTTTAGCGAAGGAAATCTTTCTTATAATTCAATTGAAAAAAATGGCATTCGCAACTCAAAATTAAAAATAATTGATTTTAAAGTAAAAGATATGCCAGTATTAGCTAAACTACTTGCATTGGTTCCGTTAGGTTCATTTCATGGTATTATCGATCTTTTAACTGGAGAAGGCATCAGATTTGATGAGCTCGAAATGGATTATGAATCATCAAAAAATTTAACTACAATTAAAGAAATGTATGCAATTGGCCCAGCTATTTCTATTTTAATAGATGGTTATATTGAAAAAGACAAATTGATAAGTTTAAGAGGAACAATGGTTCCTGCAACTTACATAAATAAAATAATAGGAAAAATTAAAGTATTAGGAGAAATATTAGTTGGAAGCAAAAAAGGAGAAGGAGTCTTTGGAGTTAGTTTTAAAATTAAAGGACCTCCCAAGGATTTTAAAACAACAGTTAACCCTGTTAAAACAATTTTACCAAGATTTATTACGAGAATTTCAGATAAATTGAAAAAATAATTAAATTACAATTTTGTAATGTTTCTTTTTTCCTATTGATAGTTTTATAAATTTTTTTTCTAAAAATAATTTATCATTAATAATAAATTTTTCATTATTTTCTAATTGATTATTTATTTTAATGCCATTTGATTTAATCAATCTTCTAATTTCACTCTTAGAAATATTTTTTGTAACATAAGCTACTAGCTCAACTATATTTTTATTTAATATATCTTTGTTAATTTTTATATTTGGTAAATTTTCACCAGAAGAATCTTCTTTAAATGTAGATGTGGCCATTTTTTCCGATTCTTGAGAAGCTTTTTTTCCATGCAGCATTTCAGTAGCTTTGTTTGCAAGTACATTTTTTAAATCATTAATATTATTTTCTTTAATTTTTTCAATTTTATTTAAAGAAATGTTAGTAAACATTTTTAAAAATTTAACCACATCTCTATCATCTGTATTTCTCCAAAACTGCCAATATTCATATGGAGATAACATTTTTTTATCTAGCCAAACTGCTCCTTTTTCTGTTTTACCCATTTTAACACCTGAAGCTAAAGTTATTAAAGGTGTAGTTAAACCGTACGCTTGATTTCCAGATTGCCTTTTAATTAACTCAACACCATTAACTATATTCCCCCATTGATCCGAACCACCTATTTGCATTAAACAATTTTTACTCTTGTTGAGTTCAAGAAAGTCATATGCTTGTAAAATCATATAATTAAATTCCATATAACTTAAAGATTGTTCTCTTTCCAAACGTAATTTCACACTATCAAAGCTTAACATTTTATTAATAGTAAAATGTCTTCCTATTTCTCTTAAAAATTTAATATAATTTAATTTTCCTAACCATTTATAATTATTTACAAAAATAGGTTTCAATTTTGGATTATTTGTTTTTAAAAAAATTTTGAAAACATTTTGAATATTTTTTATGTTTTTTTCAATTTGTTTTTCAGATAAAATTTTTCTAGTTTCTTCTTTACCAGATGGGTCTCCTATTCTTGTGGTACCTCCACCGAGTAATACGATAGGTCTGTGCCCATGATTTTGCAACAATCTTAGACACATAATTTGCATTAAACTACCAACATGCAGACTAGATGCTGTGCTATCAAAACCAATGTAAGCGTTAATACTTTTTTTATCTAGTAAATCAGATAAATCATTTTCATTTGTACATTGATAGAAGTACCCTCTATCTTTAAATTCTTTTAAAAATTTATTCATAGGTCTATACTTCCACAATATAGAAAATTTTATAAAAAAAAATAAGAATGGAAAAAATTTATACATCTTTAGGATTAATGAGCGGAACATCCATGGATGGTGTAGATGTTTCAATTATTCAAACTGACGGAAAATACAAATATAAGCCGATTTTAGACAAATATTATGAATATCCTAGGAGTATTTATACAAATTTAACTATGCTTAGAGATAAAATAAAAAAATCTAAAGATCTAAAAAAACACCAAAAACAATTAAAAATACTTGAAAAAAAAATTACATTTTTTCATGCTAAGGCGGTTAATGAAATTCTAAAAAATAAAAAAATAAAAGTAGATTTTCTAGGCTTTCATGGTCAAACAATTTATCATAATGCAAAAGAAAAGTTATCAAGGCAATTAGGAGATGGAAAATTGCTGTCTAAACTTACAAAAAGAAACGTAGTTTATGATTTTAGGCAAAATGATTTAATAAACGGAGGAGAGGGAGCACCTTTAACGCCTTTATTTCATCAATTGATAACTAAAAAAAAAAAAATAAATTTACCAGTTAATTTTTTAAATTTAGGAGGAATAGCAAATATTACCAATGTAAAAAATTACAAACCTAATGGTTTAATAGGCTATGATATAGGACCAGGAAATTGTTTAATTGATTTATGGATTAGAAAGAATACAAAAAAAAAATATGATTCCAAAGGCCTGATAGCTAAAAAGGGAAAATGTGATGCAGCAGCTCTCTACGAAATGATTAGGAAACTTGAAAAAAAAACTCATATTTCATTTTCTCAAAAACGTTCGTTTGATATAAAAGATTTTACATTAACAGATGATTTTAGAAAACTTTCTCTAGAAGATGGTGCGGCCACATTAACAAATTTTATTATTTTATTATTATTTGATTTTATTAATAAAAAAAAAAAAGAAAAAATAATTTTATGTGGAGGTGGAAGAAAAAATACTTTTATTGTTAAAGAACTAAAGAAAAACAGTAATAAAAAAAACTTATTATTAATTGACGATTATAATATTAACGGAGATTACATAGAGTCCCAAGCATTTGCCTATCTAGCCATTAGATCTTATTTAGGTTTGCCAATTTCTTTTCCTAACACAACCGGGTGTAAAAAACCAAGTGTTGGTGGAACACTGGTAAAAAATTATTAATAAAGCGCTGTTTCTTTTTCTATATATTTATTTAGTGATCTAATTAGTTTTTCGTCTGCTTTAGAAAAAAAATGATTAGCATCTGGAATTACATCAAATTCTACTTCAATTCCTTTTTGTGCACTTAATCTTTTATTTAATTCGTTTATACTCTCAAAAGGAACCAATTCATCTTTCTTTCCATTTATTAGAATTCCAGAAGTTGGACAAGGTGTAAGAAAAGAGAAATCATAAACATTAGGCTGTGGTGAAATTGCAACAAATCGATTTATTTCTGGTCTTCTCATTAATAGTTGCATTGCAATTAAAGAACCAAAAGAAAATCCAGATATCCAACACTGTGAGTTATCAAAATTTTCTTTTTCTAACCAATCAAGAGCTGCAGCAGCATCAGCTAATTCACCTTGGCCATTATCAAATTCACCATCACTTTTTCCAACACCTCTAAAATTAACCCTACAAACAGAGAAATCATTGTTCATAAAAGTTTGAAATGTGTCAACCACAACTTTATTATTCATTGTTCCTCCATATTGAGGATGTGGGTGCAAAACTAAGCATATTGGAGAAGTATTTTTTCTACTCTTATAATATTTTGCCTCAAGTCTTCCAGCAGGACCAGGTATAAATACTTCTACAATTTTGTTATTTTTTGATTTCATTGATGATTAATTTTAAATTATAAATATGTTTTTCTACCAAAATCGAATGTTAAAAAGCAAGTACTTATATTATTTAAACTTGACTAAAATAGTCAGGTATATATAAAGCTAAAAGACTGCGAAAAATATGAAATTATCAAGTAAAGGCAGATATGCTGTAATGGCATTGACGGACTTAGCTCGTTTTAATCAAAACAATCCTATATCTCTTAGAGATATATCTTTAAGACAAGGTATTTCTTTAGTCTACTTAGAACAATTATTTTTAAAATTAAAAAATAATAATGTTGTAAAAAGTATAAGAGGACAAAAGGGTGGATACATACTCGCAAGAAAAGCATCAGATATAAAAATTTCAGAAATTTTTTTTGCAGTTGAAGAGAATGTAAAAACAATTGGTTGTGAAAAGCACTCTAAAAAAGGCTGCAATGGAAGATCAGCAAAATGCATTTCTCATAATTTATGGGACGAACTAGAAGATTATATTAATAATTTTTTTCAGCAAAAAAACCTTGGTGATCTAATAAATAAAACAGAAAATAGAGCTTAATGAGAGAAAAACAAATAGAAAAATTAAAAGAATATAAATACGGTTTTTCAACAGAAATTGAAAATTTTAAAGCCCCAAAAGGTTTAAATGAGGATGTTATAAAGTTTATATCAAATATTAAAAAAGAACCAAAATGGTTGCTCGAATGGAGATTAAAAGCTTTTGAAAGATTAAAAGTTTTAAAAGAACCAAACTGGCAAAAACCTAAGTATCCAAAAATTGATTATCAGAACTTATATTATTATTCAGCACCAAAAAACTTTAAAGAAAAACCAAAAAATCTTGATGAATTAGATCCAAAACTATTAGAAACATATAAAAAACTCGGAATACCTTTGCAGGAACAGAAAAGATTAAATGGTATTGCAGTTGATGCAGTATTTGATTCAGTTTCAGTTGCTACAACATTTAAAGAAAAGCTAACAGAAAAAGGTGTAATTTTTTGTTCAATATCTGAAGCTATACAAAATCATCCTGATTTAGTTAAAAAATATCTTGGAACAGTTATACCTTTAACTGATCATTTTTTTGCAACTTTAAACTCAGCAGTTTTTACAGACGGTTCATTTGTCTACATACCACCTAAAGTGAGATGCCCAATGGAATTATCTACATATTTCAGAATTAACGCATCCGACACAGGACAGTTTGAAAGAACATTAATCATTGCTGACAAAGGAAGCTATGTTAGTTACCTAGAAGGTTGCACAGCTCCTATGAGGGATGAAAATCAATTACATGCAGCTAATGTAGAACTTGTTGCTTTAGAAGATGCCGAAATAAAATATTCCACAGTACAAAATTGGTATCCTGGAGACAAAGATGGAAAAGGTGGAATTTATAATTTTGTTACCAAGAGAGGTCTTTGTAAAGAAAATAATTCCAAAATTTCTTGGACGCAAGTTGAAACAGGTTCCGCTATAACATGGAAATATCCAAGTTGTATTTTAAAAGGCGATAATTCTGTTGGTGAATTTTATTCAATTGCTATAACTAACAATCATCAAAAAGCAGACACAGGTACAAAGATGATTCATTTGGGCAAGAACACTAAAAGTAAAATTATATCTAAAGGAATTAGCGCTGGATTTTCAGATATGACTTATAGAGGTTTAGTAGATGTTTTTCCAAAAGCAATAAATTCAAGAAATTATACTCAATGCGATTCTTTATTGATGGGTAATAAGTGTGGAGCTCATACAGTTCCATATATTAAAAATAAAAATTCAAAGTCAAACATCGCTCATGAAGCAACAACGTCAAAAATAAGCGAGGAACAAATGCATTATTGCCAACAAAGGGGATTGAACTCGGAAGAGGCTGTTGGACTAATAGTCAATGGTTTCTGTAAAGAAGTGCTGCAGCAATTACCAATGGAGTTTGCGGTTGAGGCGCAGAAGTTGGTTGGCATTAGTTTGGAAGGAAGCGTAGGTTAAATGCTTAAAATAAATAATTTAAAGGCAACAATTGATAAAAAATTAATTTTAAATGGATTTACACTTGAAATAAATCCAGGCGAGGTGCACGCAATAATGGGACCAAATGGTTCAGGAAAAAGCACATTATCAAATATATTGTCAGGCAAAAAAGGTTACGATATTTCAGGTGAAGTCTTATTTGAAAATAAAGACCTATTTCAACTAGAAACAGATGAGAGAGCACACAAAGGTATCTTTTTAGCTTTTCAATATCCATTAGAGATACCAGGAGTTAATACAAATATATTTTTAAAAACATCTTTAAACGCAATTAGAAAAGCAAGAGGAGAAAAAGAATTGGATGCAATAGAGTTTTTAAAATTAGTAAAAGAAAAAGCAAAAAAATTAAAATTTGATGAAGAACAATTAAATAGACAATTAAATGTTGGTTTTTCAGGAGGTGAAAAAAAGAAAAATGAAATTTTACAAATGTTAATTTTAAATCCTAAACTTTCTATTTTAGATGAAACGGATTCTGGGCTGGATATAGATTCTCTTAAAATAGTCTCCGAAGGTGTAAATTCATTAAGAGAGAAAAATAATTCTTTTTTAATAATTACTCATTATCAAAGATTGCTAGATTATATTAAACCAGATTTTGTCCACGTACTAATAAATGGAAAAATAATCAAATCAGGTGGACCTGAATTAGCTTTAGAATTGGAAAAGAAAGGATATGAAAATTTTAGTTAAATGGAAAAACAATTAAAAATAGATTTTGAAAAAATTATAAAAAATTCGAAATTTTCAAAGAAAGATATAGAACATAAGGAAAATAATTTAAATAAATTTATAGAGAGTGGTTTTCCTAATAGGAAACTTGAAAATTGGAAATTTTCAGACATCAGCCAAATTATAAAAAAAAATATTGGTGATTTAAGTTTTTACAATGATTATTCATCGTCAAATAAAGTCGACTCTTCAGTTTTTGTTGATGGACTAGATCACAATAAGATTGTTTTTATAAACGGAAAAATTGAAAAAATAGATTTTAAATATGAAGAAAAAGATAATATCGAGATATTGGATGATTTTGAATTAAAAGATAACTCAAGCAATGTAAACTCTCTTACAAGCCTAAACAATGCTTTTAAAAATAAACATTGTAAGATTATTATTAATGAAAATTACTCTTTAAAAAAACCTTTAATAATCTATCACACAACTAACAATCAAATTAAGTCTAAAAATATTAATTTAAGATTAGATTTTTTATTAAAAAAAAATAGCTCTATAAGCCTTATTGATATATTTAATGATACATCTAAAAAAAATTTTATAAATATATTTTGCAATTTTGAATTACATCAAGACTCAATTTTAAAAAATTATAAAATAGATAAATTAGAAAATAACAATATTAAGTACTGTTATAATAATATAGAGCAAGACACTAACAGTATTTCAGAAACATTTATTTTATCTTCAGGTTCCAAATTTATAAAAAATGAAATTAATTGTAATTTAAATGGAAAATATTCATCTGCTTTTATAAATGGAATTTTTTCTCTTAAAGATCAAAATCATCATGAAATTAGATCAAATATTAATCATCTCATAGATAACACAAAAAGTTATCAATTGATCAAAAGTGTACTAGAGAACGAGTCAAAATCCGTTTATCAAGGGAAAATATTTGTAAACTCAAAAGCACAAAAGACTGATGGATATCAATTAAGTAAAGCAATACTTTTAAGTGATACTTCAGAATTCAATGCTAAACCGGAATTAGAAATATACGCAGATGATGTGAAATGTTCTCATGGATCGGCATCAGGAAGTTTAAATGAAGATTCAATATTTTATTTAATGTCAAGAGGTCTTAATTATAAAGAGGCAAAAGAACTTTTAATAAATGGGTTTTTATTAGATGTTGTTGAAAAAATTACTCACAATGAAATTAAAAACTTAATTAAAAACATGATTGGATTAAAAGAATGAATGTTAGTGATACAAAAAAAGAATTTCCAATTTTTGATAATAAAGTTCATAATAACGATCTTATATATTTAGATAGTGCAAATTCGTCCCAGAAACCTAGAGTTGTTATAGATAGAATATATGATTTTTACACAAAAGAATTTTCTAACGTTGGAAGAAGTGTTCACTACTTAGCAATTGCTGCAACTAATCTATATGAAAATACTAGAGTATCTGTTCAAAAATATATCAATGCATTAGATAAAAATGAAATTGTTTTTACCAAAGGTGCTACCGAGGCAATAAATCTTGTTGCTAACACTTTTGGACAAAAATATTTGGAAGAAGGAGATGAGGTTTTATTAACCGAACTAGAGCATCATTCAAATTATGTCCCATGGCATTTTTTAAGAAAATCAAAAAATATTAAAATAGAATTTGCAGAAATAAATAATGACGGTGATATAACTTTAGATTCAATTGAAAGAAAAATTACAAACAAAACAAAAATTATATGCGTTACTCATCTTTCAAATGTTACTGGAGCAATCCTTCCTATTAAAGATATAGCGAAATTGGCACATTCAAAAGGAATTCCAATTCTTATTGACGGATGTCAAGGTGCCCCACATTTAAAATTAGATATGCAGGATCTAGATTGTGATTTTTATGCGATATCTGGACATAAAATGTATGGACCCACAGGAATTGGAATATTATATGCTAAAAAAAAATGGCTTGATGAACTCCCACCATATCAAGGTGGCGGAGGAATGATAAAAGAAGTTAATAAGAATGTTATTTCTTATGGAGATTTACCTAATAAATACGAAGCTGGAACTATGGCAACAGCACAAGTAATAGCTTTTAATGAGTCTATAAAGTTTTTAGAAAAAATTGGAATTGATAATATTGAAAAACATGAAAAAGAATTATTGAATTATGCTACAGAAATATTGGGCAATAATAATTCAATTAATATAGTGGGTAATCCAAAAAATAAAGGTGGAGTAATATCTTTTACAATTGAAGGTGTTCATCCACATGATATAGCAACTATATTAGATGAGGACGGAGTAGCAATTAGAGCCGGACATCATTGTTGCCAGATACTCCATCAAAAACTTGGATTGCCAGCAACAGCTAGAGTATCTTTTGGTGTATATAATACCAAAGAAGACATTGATCAATTAGATAAATCAATAGAGAAATGCAAAAATATTTTTAATTTAAAATGAATTTAAAAGAATTATACCAAGAAATAATTTTAGACCATGGTAAGAATCCAAGGAACCTAAGAAAAACAGATAATTTTAATAAAGATGCAAAGGGCTACAATCCCCTATGCGGAGATAAAGTGCATGTATATTTAAAATTAAATGAAAATAAAAAAGTTGAAGACATTTCTTTTGAAGGAAGTGGTTGCGCTATATCAATGGCATCTGCATCTATAATGACAGATCTTGTGAGAGGAAAAGAAGAAATAGAAGTAAAAGAAATTGTTAGTGATTTTTTAGATATGATTAAAGAAAAAAATGAATTGAGTAATAAAATTTTAAAAGACGATGAAAAAACTAAATTAATGTGTTTATCTGGAGTAAAAAAATATCCAATGAGAGTTAAATGTGCCACTTTATCTTGGCACACATTAACTTCGGCTTTAGAAAATTCACAAATAACTATTAATACTGAAAATTAATTTTATGGATTTAAAAGAAAAAGTAATTGCAGAAATAAAAAAAATTTATGACCCTGAAATTCCTGTAAATATTTATGAATTAGGTTTGATCTATGATGTTTCTGTAAAAAATAAGAATGTTAAAGTTAAGATGACACTAACCACTCCCAACTGTCCAGTTGCAGAAAGTTTGCCGAAAGAAGTTAAAGATAGTATAATGGAAATTAAAGGGATAGGAAAAGTTGATCTTGATTTAGTTTGGGAACCACAGTGGGACAAATCAATGATGTCGGAAGCTGCAAAATTAGAATTAAATTTATGACAAAACAAATTATTTCACTAAGTGAAAATGCTGCAAAAAGAATAAAAGAAATTATGTCTGTAGCAGAAAAAAACTCTGTAGGTGTTAGAGTGGGAGTTAAATCTGGTGGATGCGCAGGAATGTCATATATTATGGAATATACAAAGAAAATAAATCCTAATGATGAAGTAATAAAAGATAAAGGAGTGAAGGTTTTTATAGATTCGGCTGCAGTAATGTACCTTTTAGGCACTGAAATGGACTATAAAAAAAGTAATTTTTCATCATCATTTATATTCAATAATCCTAATGAAACTGAAAGATGTGGATGTGGAGAATCTTTTAAGGTATAATAACGATTATGAGAGATACTAAACATTTAGAAAAACACTCAAATAAACTTGCAGAAAGCAAAAAAGAAAAAAACCTTTTTAGATCTCAACGTAAAGCAGTAGAAGCTGGTGCGCATGGCACTTTGGAATATACTATTAAAAAAGGTTCTAACAAAAACAAAATAGCTGACAATAAAATTTTAAAAAGTAAAAAATAATTTTAAGAACTATAATACATTTCAAACTCCATTGGGTGAGGAGTATGTTCAAGATTGTAAATTTCTTCAAATTTTAATGCTATAAAAGCATCAATTTGATCATCAGAAAATACACCACCTTGTTTTAAAAAACCTCTATCTCTGTCCAAGCTTTCCATTGCTTCTCTTAATGAGCCACAAACTGTAGGAATGTTTTTTACTTTATGTTCTGGTAATGCATATAAATCTTCGTCAAGAGGTTTACCTGGGTTAATTTTATTTTTAATTCCATCTAATCCTGCCATTAGCATTGCTGAAAAAGTTAAATAAGGATTCCCTGCGGCATCAGGAAATCTGATTTCACATCTTGCGCCATTTTTACTTAATGTTATTGGAATTCTACACGAAGCAGATCTGTTTCTTGCTGAGTAAGCTAATAGAACTGGAGCTTCAAAACCAGGAATTAATCTTTTGTAACTATTAGTAGTTGCATTTGAAAATGCATTTATAGCTTTTGCATGTTTTAGTATTCCACCAATGTAATGCAGAGCAGTATCAGATAAACCTGCATATTTATTTCCAGAAAAAACAGGTTTTTTATTTTTCCAAATTGATTGATGAATATGCATTCCTGATCCATTGTCTCCTTTAACAGGTTTTGGCATAAAAGTTGCAGTTTTACCAAACGAATGAGAAACCATATGTACCACATACTTATAAAGTTGCACGTTATCTGCTTGAGTTACCAAAGTATTAAACAGCATACCAAGTTCATGTTGACTAGGAGCTACTTCATGATGGTGTTTTTCAACAGTGATACCAACATCTCTTAAACCTTTTAAATATTCTCCCCGCATATCTTGTGCACTATCAACAGGTGGAACCGGAAAATAACCACCCTTAATACCAGGTCTATGACCCATGTTTCCATTTTCATATTTTTTTCCTGTGTTGTAGGGACCTTCGATGCTATCAATTTTAAAACTTGTTTCGTTCATATCATTTTTATAATGAACATCATCAAATACAAAAAATTCAGGCTCAGGTCCAAAATAAGCTTTATCACCAACACCAGTAGATTTTAAATAAGCTTCAGCCTTTTTAGCAATTCCTCTTGGATCTCTTTCATAAGAATTTCTTTTAACTGCATCGTGAATATCACAGAATAGAACAAGGGTATTATGCGAAGTAAAAGGATCAACAACTTTTCTACTTAAATCAGGTTTTAAAATCATATCTGACTCATTGATAGCTTTCCAGCCCGCAATAGAAGATCCATCGAAAAACACACCTTCATTTAACATTTTTTCATCAACTATTGTCGAGTCCATAGTTAAATGCTGCAGTTTTCCTCTTGGATCAGTAAATCTAAGATCAACGTATTCGATCTCCTTATCTTTCATTAATTTTAAAACTTGTGTAGAGCTCATATTTCTTTCCTATTAAATTTTGTTAGTTTCTAATATCAAAAAATTATAGATTAATATTGTTTATTATTAATATATCACCTATGCATTTCTTACATATATAAATGGGAATTAATAAGAAATTATGAATTCA